>ENA-UOOM01002317-UOOM01002317.1-fermentation-metagenome-genome-assembly--contig:-NODE-2317-length-15911-cov-8.003721_pt1 | contig 15911 bp, 12 predicted proteins | sample MGYA00245781_ERZ724031 | MGnify/ENA primary metagenome ERZ724031 (study PRJEB28704, sample SAMN03018317) | fermentation metagenome | biome: anthropogenic terrestrial biome; feature: soil; material... | reverse complement strand
ATTTTCAAAAGTAAACACATTGGGTATATCTATTCCTTCGGGACAGGGCTTGCAATAACCGCATCTTCTGCAAAATTCAGTGCCCAAATTTTCAACTTCTCTGTTTATAATATCCCGTTCTTCATCCGTTAGGGGTTCTGTATTAATTCCTGCCCGGGCATTTTCGATAACCTGTTCTGTCGAATCCATCCCGGGTATTGATATTGTTATAAGCTCTGAATTCATTATATATTTTAAGGATAATGCCGGATAATCAAATGCACCTCCTGCTATGGGCTTCATTGCAATTGTTCCCATACCCTTTTTCAATGCTTTTAGCAACAGCTCAGTTCCCTGAGGTTCAACCGGGTTAAACGGAAATTGAACAGTTTCAAAATCGTCATTGTCGATTGCTTCCATCAAAACTTCTCTTACATGACCCGTTATGCCTATGTGTTTAATCAAGCCCTGTGTTTTTGCTTCCTTCAAGGCTTTAAGTGCACCATCCTCCGAAAGAACTGTATTCAGCTGCTGTTTAGTACCTACACTGTGAACCTGATATAAATCTATATAATCAATCCCCATAGTATTTAAGCTTTCTTCAATTGAATTTTTCATTGAAGCATAATCGTAGCTCATTGCCTTAGTGGCAATATAGAAATTTTCGCGACCTGCAGCTTTAAGCCCTTTACCGATATATTCCTCACTAACGGTATAACCTCTTGCCGTGTCGATAAAATTTATTCCCTGTTTTTTGCATTCAAGTATTATATTAATTGCGTCCTCTTCGCTTACACGTTGTATGGGAATGCCTCCCAATCCTATTGCAGACACTTCCATGCCCGTATTGCCCAATAATCTTTTTTTCATATACACCTCACTGTTTATAATGCAATAATTATATATTAGAAATTTATTTGCGTCAATGAGCAACGCAGTCCCATTCACCAAAACATTTGCTCCCCTCAGCAGCATATTTTGGAAGAGCGGTGGCATACAAAAAATAACATCCCGCAATATTGCTGCGGGATGTTTATATAATTTGGAAGAAGATAAAAAAAGTATTATCAATATTATTGTTTACAAAAATCCATTAATTATTCATATATTTTGAAAAAAATTAATATTAATTATCAAGAATGTTTATAGGAATGGTGACACACCTTCATTGCAAAAGAGCTATTGAGGTCAGTCTATGAAAGAATGTCCCCGTCAGAATGGAGATAATGTGAAGAAAAATAGTTTTGTTATTATGCCCATTTTTATATTTTTTATTGCAGTTTTCAGATTTATTTATTTAGAGGATGGTCTCTCTCTGATAATTCAGGTATGCTTTCCCATATTTACAGGCATATTGTTAGCGACAATTTTAAATCCGATTTTAGTTTTTTTTGAAAAAACATTGAAAATTGAAAACAGATATGTTGCGGTTTCTATGACTTATCTGTTTATTTTCTTAATGGGTTCAATTGTGGTAAAAACTATTGCACCTAGCATAATAAATAGTATTATTCAATTATCCCGAGATATACCCAAGCTGTACCGTGAAGCTAACGAATTATTATCTTTATTCGGAAATGATTTGATTTTAAAAATTTATTTTGCTGAAATTGTGCAAAAATTATCTTCTCTCTTAACAGCGATAATCAACAATGCTCTCACAAAGGTTATCAATATATTTATGGCTTTTGCAAATACAATGCTGTCCATAATTATTTCTGTTTATATACTAATTGATAAAGAGAATATTGAAAGCTGGGCTGAAGAATTCTTAGGTCTCCTCATAGGTAAAAAGCCTGCAAATGATATAATTAAAATAAGTCACATTCTATATCGCAATGTTTCAAGCTACATATCGGGAAAAGTCACTGCTTCTCTTATAATTGCACTGCTAATTTATTTAGGCTCAAAATATATTATAAAGTGTCCTTATCCTGTTATTGACGGAATAGTAATCGGAATAACCAATATGATTCCTTACTTTGGAACATTCATCGGCGGTATACCCATAGTGCTTATAAATATTTTATATAATCCTCAAAAAGGATTTCTTTTGCTTATTTTAATTTTAATATTGCAGCAGGTTGAAAGCCTCATTATAGACCCTAAAATTTTAGGCAGTCAACTGTCAATAAAACCTCTTTTAGTAATTATTTCGATAATAATCGGCGGAGGATTGTTTGGTCCTTTAGGACTGTTCTTTGCAGCACCTGTTGCAGCATTGATTAAATCAATAGTTGAAGTATACATGTTAAAAAAGCGGAATAAAAATGAGCACATTATTGATAAACCTTGAAACATTGTGCACATTTGTGGATAAAACTGTTGACAAGTGGCAAAAAAGGCATAAAATTTGTGTATAACTTACTTAAGACAGCTTTTTATGCTGTTCATAACTTTAGTAAAAATTTTGGCGGTTAATATGTGGAATGATAAAAGATACCATACCTTAGATTATGAACTTAAAAAAATCTTCGGTGAAAAAACAATTAAATTATCTATTGACGGAAATTTTACTTGTCCTAACAGAGACGGCACAATAGGCAGAAAGGGCTGTATTTTTTGCAGTGATAGAGGTTCCGGTGATTTTACCCAAAGAGGAAAAACAATAACTGAGCAAATTGCGGAACAAAAACAATTCATGTCGAAAAAGTGGAAAAGTAATACATATATTGCATATTTTCAAAATTACACCAATACCTATGACTCTGTTGACAACCTGAGGAAAAAATTTTATGAAGCTTTGGGCTGTGAGGATATAAAAGGTATTGCAATTGCCACCAGACCTGACTGCATATCCGATGAAATTGCAGACTTATTAGAGGAGCTTAGTCATAAAACATTTCTGTGGGTGGAATTGGGGCTTCAGTCCATTCATGACAAAACAGCAGAGCTTATAAGAAGAGGATACTGTTTGGAACAATTTAACCATGCAGTTGAAATTCTAAAAAGCAAAAATATCAAGACAGTGGTACATTTAATCATGGGGCTGCCCGGTGAATCTAAGGAACAAATGCTGAATTCGGTTAAGTATATTTCAAGTTTAAATATTTGGGGTGTAAAAATCCATATGCTTCACATTTTAGAGAATACTGATTTGGCTGAATATTATGTAAAAAATCCTTTTGTAATATTATCTCAGGAAGAATATGTGAATTTGGTTTGTGATGCTTTGGAATTATTGAAAGGGGACATTGTCGTACACAGAATTACCGGCGATGGAAAAAAATCGGATTTAATTGAGCCCCGATGGACTCTTAATAAGCTTAATGTTCTGTCGGACATTGATAAAACACTGAAAATCAGGGGAAGCTTTCAAGGTAAAAATTTACCATTGTAATTTTAATGTAATACTACTTAAATTGTTTTATTATATAATAATTATAAGGAAATACTATGATTATAGTATTTTTTTAATTGATTGATTAGGGATTGATAAAATGAAAAAAGTATTATTGATGATGATAATTTTAATATTTGTTGCATCTTTTTCAAATATATATGCAGCTGACTTTACCGATATAAGAAAAGATCCTTATTTAGAAGAAGCAATAGGTGTGTTATCCGGTTATGGAGTTATTCAGGGATATCCCGATAACAGCTTCAAGCCTGACAGAATAGTCACTCGCGCCGAAATGGCAAAGGTTGTAACTGTTGCGGCAGGATTTTATGAATATTCCAAAAATATGACTTCTGTTTATGAAGATATGCATGGACATTGGGCTGAAAACTATGTAGAATTGGCAGATGTCTTAGGAATTGTTAAGGGGATTTCTCCAACCGCTTACGGTCCTGACAATCAAATAAAGTTTGAGGAAGCATATACAATGATTTTAAGGCTTTTGGGATATACTGACGAATCATTGATAGGAAACTGGCCTTCAAATTACTATGATAAGGCACTGGAGCTTAATTTGTTTGAAAATATTGACGCGAACGTTGAATTTGCAACCAGAAGAGACATTTCAATAATGTTATACAATTCCCTTAGTTATAATTTAGTTACGGTAAAAGATAATAACACGATTAATATTACAAATAAGCTTCTTATTTCAAAGCTTGGCAAAATTGGAACAAAGGAAATATCAATTAAAGACCTGAATATTGACAGTTACGACTATACAGACTATTTGTTCAACAAATGGGATGTTTATTATGACATAAAAGGAAATACAGTCCATATTACAAACCCCAGATACAATGAATTCTCGGGAACAGTAACAAGCCTGCTCTCAAACAGAGTAATTTTTGTTACGGATGATTACGGAAATGTGAGAATTTTTCAGGTTCCTGACATACCAATTATAATTAACGGAGATAAGGGAAACTTTAACAATTTAATAGATTCAAAAATAAAAATTGTTTATGAAGATACTTCTTTTAACGTAAAAGTTATAGGTATTATCGCCTATAAGGAAACCGACGTAATAGTTGTTGAAAAAAAAGATTTGTACAAGGAAGGAAGCAAACAGTTTGCAGGCAAGTATCTTCCGCTGAAAAATTCGGAAATAAACCTTAATAAACTTCACATAACAGGTGATGCAAAAACATTGCAGGAAATATCTGTAAATGATGTTGTATATTTTTATGAAACTTATGAAACAAACAAAAACACGGCATTGACGCTGAAAGTATTGAGGTCTCAGACCGAGGGCACTGTTTCAAGTGTGCAAAGTGCAAACGGCAATACATTTTACACTGTAAACAATATAAGCTACATGACGGGCAAGGATTTCATATTTACCGAAAAAGCAAATGTAAATGATACTGTCAAATTAATATTGGATAAAAACAACAATATAATAAAGCTGTATATAGATAAGTACGGCAAAAATCCTTCAACCTTCGGCATAGTAATCAGTTCCTCAAACAGTACCTCAAATTATGCTTCCGCAAGAATTCTTGATGAACACGGAGCATTGAAGGCATATTCCTTGGCAGATAATTCAAGTGTAGTAAAAATAAATGAAAATGATTCATCTGTTTTAAAACAATCATTAATAACCGTCAATGATATAGTTAAATTTGATCCGGTATCCGACGGAGCGCTGAAAATAATCGATTTAATGCCATCTATTAATATTGCAAGCTCGTACAATAACCAGACACGAATTTTAGCAAACGGTTATTATATTTCTTTGGATACTTTTATAGTTTATAAAAGTGATGGGCAGTATCAGCTGTTGGAGCCTTCTCAGCTGAACGGATATTTAGAAGGCAAGGCGGTTGTAAATAATTTGGGACACATAGATGCCATTTACCTTACAAAGGGAATTAAAGCAGCAAATAATGTACCAATAACGCCGGAAACACAGCAAAGCTACAACGGAACTATTTACGGCATTATAAAAGGTGTTACAAAAATAGATGATACCACAAGCCATGTACAGTTCTTTAACAACGGCAATGTATTTTCAATTTCAAATACATCCGCAGCAGGCAAAAGAATTTCATCGCTGATGAATTCATATGTAAGTGCAGTTATAGTTAACGGAGTAATTTCAAGTATAGAAAAAGTTACCCCTGAAACAGAAAAAATAAAAATTTCGCAAATATATGACAATCAAATGTTGATTGACAATATAACATATATGGAGTATGCATCAGACGTTAAAGTGTATATCTGTACCTTGGACAGTTCAGGAAATATAAGCGGTTTTAAGGATGGCTCCAAGACAGATATTAAGGCAGGCTCCACAGCTCAGCTTTATGATTTATACGGAGGTTTTGACGGAGTGATTGATGTGGTGCTTATATTCAAATAACAATGACAGAATTAAAAAAGGGCAATGCCCTTTTTTTCTGATTGTAAGTTCAGGGACATTCCTTCATGGGATTGCTTCACAGGCTTGCCCGCCATGGGGGTTTGTCCCTCTTCCTTTACACTATTTTTGTAGTGAAATTTTCTATATTCCACACATCGGTTATAAAACTGTCATAAAAGTAAGGTTCATGGCTTACCAGCAATATTGTGCCTTTGAATTCGGCAAGAGCTTTCTTTAACTCATCCTTTGCTTCAGGGTCTAAATGATTTGTAGGCTCATCCAATACCAAAAAATTTAATTCCTTCAATAGTATTTTGCATAGTCTTACCTTGGCATTTTCCCCTCCGGACAAAACCTTCATCATGCTTGTAATATTTTCGGAAGTAAGTCCGCAGCGTGCAAGCTCCAATCTCACCTCGTGATTTGTCATTGAAGGATATTCATTCCACACCTCGTCAATAGCGGTATTTGCATTATTCCTTGAGTCTTCCTGCTCAAAATAGCCATATACGACATTTTCTCCAAATATTACTTCACCGGAAACCGGCGGAATTATTCCTAAGATTGTTTTTAAAAGAGTTGACTTTCCAAGACCGTTAACTCCCGTAAGAGCAATCTTTTTATTTCTTTCAATCTGAAAATTCATTAGATTTGTCAGTGGGTGGTCGTAGCCGATTATTAAATCCTTTGCTTCAACCAAGAATCTGCTCGGCGCCTTTGTTTCCTTAAACTTAAATGAAGGCTTCGGCTTATCCCTCGGTTTTTCCAAAATATCCATCTTTTCTAAATGCTTCATGCGGCTGTTTGCCATGCCGCGGGTTGCAACTCTTGCTTTATTCCTTGCTATAAAATCTTCAAGTCTTTCAATTTCCTTCTGCTGTTTTTCGTATTCTCTTTCTTCCCTCTGCCTGTTTAATTCATATATTCGCCTGAATTCCTCATAATTGCCAACATATCGCGTTAAAACGCAGTTTTCAAGATGATAAATGATATTGCAAACATCATTTATAAAGGGAATATCATGGGAAATCAGTATAAAGGAATTTTCATAATTCTGAAGATATGCCGTAAGCCACTTGATATGATTGTCATCAAGATAGTTGGTCGGCTCGTCAAGAAGAAGAATTGTGGGATTTTGAAGCAAAAGCTTTGTCAATAATACTTTGGCTCTTTGCCCTCCGCTTAACTCATCAACTTTTTTCTCAAGGCCTATTTCCCCTAATCCAAGACCGTTTGCTATTTCTTCGATTTTAGTGTCAATGATGTAAAATCCGCTGCTATCCAAAATTGTCTGGATATCAGCTGCATCCTCCATCATGCTGTTTGCTTCTTCTTCTGTGGCTTCTGCCGCATTTTCGTAAATTTTAAGCATTTCCTGCTCCATATTATACAAAATATCAAATGCAAGACGCAGATTTTCTCTGATTGATGTTCCTGATTTCAGGGAAGTATGCTGATCTAAGTAACCTACAGATACTCTTTTTGACCATTCAACCGTTCCCTCATCAGGCATTAATTTTCCGGTTATTATATTTAAAAATGTTGACTTTCCTTCACCGTTTGCTCCGACCAATGCCACATGCTCACCCTTCAGCAGTCTGAATGAAACATTTTCTAATATTGCACGGGCACCAAAGCCATGGGTTACACTTTTTACATTTAAAACACTCATAATTACTCCTTTAATTTCAATACCATTTATATTAATAAAATTCTTGAAAAAAGTAAATATATAATTTAAAAAATTAAAGAATAATATAATTTTTCTTAATCATCATTGCAATGAATACTACGGTTCATATATCATAAAGACTTTATGAATTATATTCAAAATATTACTACAAATTTTTTCAGAATTATTGATTAAATGACATGGGTTTGCTATAATTTAATAAGTGATAAAACTATAGGAGGATAATAAATGAGCGAAAAGCTAAGACCTGCCTGGGTCGAGGTAAACAGGGAAAAAGCTATCCATAACTTATTAGAGGTAAGAAGAGCCGTGGGACCTGATGTAAAAATATGTGCGGTAGTTAAAGCAGACAGTTATGGAATGGGTGCTTTGGAATTATCAAAAATGTATCTTGAAAATGGCGTGGATATGTTTGCAGTGGCAGTAATCGGAGAAGCTTTTGAGCTGAGAGAAGAAATTAAAGATAAAGACATCTTGGTTCTTGGTTTTACATCAGAAGAATTCTATGATGATGCAATAGAAAACGACATAACATTAACCATTTATAATTATGATCACGCTGTAAGATTAAGCGAAGCAGCAAAAAAATTAAACAAAGACGCAAAAATTCACATAAAAGTAGAAACAGGTATGAACAGGTTAGGTTTTATACCTACGGTAGAAAATGCAGATAAAGTTGCAGATATTGCAAAATTGGAAAATATCAAAATTGAAGGTGCTTATTCCCACCATGCCAAGGCTGATGAAAAAGACAAAACAACCGCTCATATGCAAGCCGGCAGATTCATAAAATTTATGGAAATGCTGAAGGAAAGAAATGTGGAAATACCCACAAAACATATTGCAAACAGCGCCACTATAATAGAAATGCCTGAATATTATTTTGATATGGTAAGACCGGGCATTATTTTATCGGGCTTTTATCCCTCTGAAGAAGTAGATACCGAAAAATACAAATTTAAAATTTGTGTTACCCTTAAAGCAAAGGTTGCAAACGTAAAAACTATTGATGCCGGCGAAGGTGTGGGGTACGGACACTTATACCGAGCCGATAAGCCGGTGGTTGTAGGTACCATACCGTTAGGTTATGCGGACGGTTATTCAAGACTGTTGTCAAACAAAGGATATGTTGTTGTTAAAGGAGTAAAATGTCCTATATTGGGAAAAGTGTGCATGGATCAGTTTATGGTGGATTTATCCAATGTTGAAAATCCGCAGATAGGTGATGTGGCAATAGTTTACGGCGATGGAACAGATGGAGCGATGACAGCTGAGGATGTAGCAGACATGAGAGGCACCATTTCTTACGAAGTGCTGACAAACTTAGCTGTAAGGAGACTCCCAAAAATATATGTCTAGGAGAGCACTATATGAACTATGATTTAATCGAAAAAAATGATAATGAACTTTATCGTTTCATGATGGAGGAAAAAGAAAGGCAAAATATTAATATTGAATTAATAGCGTCGGAGAACTTCGTATCTGAAACAGTTTTGCAGGCAATGGGAAGCCATTTGACTAATAAATATGCCGAAGGCTATCCCGGCAAAAGATATTACGGAGGATGCGAATTCATCGATAAGGTGGAGGATCTTGCAAGAGATAGGGCTAAGAAAATATTCGGTGCAGACCATGCAAATGTTCAGCCTCATTCAGGTTCAAATGCAAATTTTGGGGTATACTTTGCAGTTTTAAAGCCGGGAGATAAAATTTTGGGTATGGATTTATCTCATGGAGGGCATTTGACTCACGGAAGCCCTGTCAATATGTCCGGTTCTTATTTTAATGTTGTGTTTTATGGCGTCAATAAGGAAACCGAAACAATTGATTATGACCAGGTAAGAGATATTGCAAAAAAGGAAAGACCAAAAATAATAGTTGCCGGAGCAAGTGCTTATTCAAGATTTATTGATTTTAAAGCATTCAGAGAAATAGCTGATGAAACGGGAGCTTACTTCATGGTCGATATGGCTCATATTGCCGGACTTATAGCTGCAGGTCTTCATCCAAATCCGGTAGAGTATGCTGATTTTGTCACAACAACAACTCATAAAACCTTAAGAGGTCCAAGAGGCGGAATGATATTGTGCAAGCAGGAATTTGCGCAAAAAATAGACAAAGCAATATTCCCGGGTACACAGGGAGGACCCCTGATGCATGTTATTGCAGCCAAAGCCGCATGCTTTAAGGAAGCAATGGAAGATGATTTTAAATTATATCAAATGCAAATTATAAAAAATGCAAAAGCATTATCTGAAGAACTTATGAATAAAGGATTCAGAATAGTTTCCGGCGGCACCGACAATCACCTTATGCTTGTAGATGTGAGAAACAAGAATTTGACAGGCAAGGAAGCTGAAAAAATACTTGATGAAATTCATATTACAACAAATAAAAACACTATTCCTTTTGACCCTCAAAGCCCATTCGTTACAAGCGGCTTAAGAGTGGGAACTCCGGCGGTTACAACAAGAGGCATGAAGGAAGCCGAAATGATTGAACTTGCGGACATCATGGACTCAGCGCTCAGCAAAAAAGAAGATGAAGGTATATTAAAAAAACGTGTATTAAAATTAACTTCAAAATTCAATTAGAATAAAACAGACAACCCGTTAATATAATTATATTGGCGGGTTGTCTGTTTTTTGTTTTATTTAAAAAACAAACTGCTCTCTTTGTACGTAATTTGCGTATAATTGTTTATGTTGCACGGAAAATTTCCTTGCAAAAAAGTGTTTTCGGTGTTATAATCATAGAAATTTTATAATAATGAGGAGAGGTTTATGAAAAGAGTATTATCTTTATTAATGTGCTTATTAATGGTGCTTTCACTGTTTACAGCCTGCGCCAAAAAAGACGACGATGTTATAAAAATCGGTGTATTTGAGCCATTGACAGGTGAAAACGGAGGAGGAGGTCAGCAGGAACTTGACGGCATCAATTATGCCAACAAAATGTACCCTGAGGTATCAGGCAAAAAAATCGAATTGGTTGTAGTTGACAACAAAAGCGACAAGGGCGAAGCAACTACAGCAGTGACACGTCTTATTGAAAAAGATAAGGTTGTGGCAATAATCGGTTCTTACGGTTCAGGTGTTTCCATTGCAGCAGGCGATATTATTAAAAATGCGAAAATTCCCGCAATGGGTGCTTCCTGTACAAATCCTATGGTAACAGAGGGCAACGAATTCTACTTCCGAGCATGCTTCCTTGACCCGTTCCAAGGCAGAGTTATGGCTAACTATGCAATAGAGCAGGGAGCAAAAACTGCGGCGGTTATTATGCAAAACGGAGATGACTACTCGGTAGGGCTCGGCAACTTCTTCATAAACGCATTTAAGGAATTGACGGGAGATGCGGACAGCATAGTTGATATTTCCGAATTCCAGGTAAATGATTCCGACTTTAATGCAATCCTTACAAATATTAAGGCTAAAAACCCGGATGTAATATTTGCGCCAAGCTCGGCAACCACAGCTCCGTTAATAATCAAACAAGCCAGAGACCTTGGAATCGAAAGTCTTATAATGGGCGGAGATACATGGGAGAATCCCGCTGTTATAGAAGTTGCCGGAGAAGATGCCGAAGGTATTGTTATTTCAACATTCTTTGATGAGAATGACCCTGCCACGGAAGAAGCAAAGGTATTTGTCGAAGGATACAAGAAAGAATTGGCGGGCAAGGAGCCAATCATACCTGCAGTTGCAGCATTGGGATATGATGCCTACCTGTTGGTAAGAGATGCTATCGAAAGAGCCGGCTCAACCGACGGTGTCGCAATAAGGGATGCATTGAAAGCAACAAAGGACTTTGAAGGTGTTACCGGAGTTATTAACTTCACCGAAGAAGGAGATGCCGACAAAAATATAGCTGTTATTAAAACTGTTGAAAATGGACAATTCGTATACATCGATACGGTAGAAGTAAAATAAATTATTAAAAAGATTGGGGCGAACTGTTCGTTCGCCCCTTTGCAATTTTTAACCGCATTGGAGGAATAATTATGACTATTGAAATTTTCATGCAGCAGCTTGCCAACGGTATATCCATAGGAAGCCTTTATGCCCTTTTGGCAATAGGCTACACTATGGTTTATGGAATCTTAAGACTTATTAATTTCGCTCATGGGGATATTTTCATGATGGCTGCTTATTTTATGGTATTCAGCATTATTAATTTTAAATTGCCCTGGTATGTTGCCACTGTAATAGTAATAACAGCATCGGTTGCACTTGGAGTACTGCTTGAAAAAACGGCTTATAAACCTTTAAGAGATGCTCCCCGCATGTCCATTATGATTTCTGCTATTGGAGCATCATTCCTTTTGGAAAATTTAGCAACCTATTTATTTACCGGTGTTCCCAAGGGATTTCCGGACATAAAAATTTTAACTACGGCAGTAAATTTGGGCGGTGTTTCATTGTCTGTAGCTACATTAATAACACCTTTTGTTACACTCATCCTTTTATATGTTGTTCTGTTCATTACAAATAAAACTAAAATAGGCATGGCAATGAGAGCAGTTTCAAAAGATTTTGAAACTGCCAAGCTAATGGGAATAAATATAAACAGAGTAATATCCACAACTTTTATAATAGGCTCATCCCTTGCGGCAATAGGAGCAATACTCTGGGGCTCAAAGTATCCTTCCGTAATACCCTTGATGGGTGTTATGCCGGGACTGAAATGCTTTATAGCTGCTGTCTTAGGAGGTATCGGCAATACCACGGGCGCAGTTCTTGGAGGATTTATACTTGGCATGGCAGAAATTATGCTGGTTACGTTTCTGCCCGGACTCACAGGCTACAGAGATGCAATAGCATTTATTATATTAATTGTTGTATTGTTGGTTAAGCCTACGGGACTTCTTGGAGAGAAGGTGACAGATAAGGTATGATAGATAAACTTAATAATAAAAAGACTAAATCATCTATGAATATATTGCTGATAATTTTATTTGCGTCAATAATAATTCTTTTGGATACAGATACAATCGGTGATAATTATATAAGGCGTGTGCTGAATTTATCGGCAATTTATACAATAGTGAGCGTTTCAATGAACTTGGTAAACGGATTTACCGGATTGTTTTCCTTGGGGCAGGCAGGCTTTATGGCAATCGGAGCTTACACAGTAGCGATATTTACCGTTCCCTTAGCTGAAAGAGCAAAAATATTTTATGTGGTTCCCCAAAATCCTGTTTTGGCACAAATAGAGCTTCCCTTTGCCGCAGCTCTTATATTGGGAGGACTTTTAGCAGCCTTGGTTGCAATTTTAATAGGCATCCCGGTTCTCAGGCTGAAAAGAGATTATTTAGCAATAGCAACCTTAGGCTTTTCCGAAATAATCCGAATTGTTCTTACAAATGCGAAATCAATTTCAAACGGCGCTTTGGGAATTAAGAGTATACCGGTAATGCCTACCATGTGGGTTTTCTTCGGTGTGGCTATTCTTTCGGTAGCATTGATATGGCTTTTGATAAACTCCAGCTACGGCAGAGCCTTTAAGGCAATAAGAGAAGATGAGGTAGCTGCCGAAGCAATGGGTATCAATTTATTTAAGCATAAGGTTATGTCCTTTGCAATAGGCGCATTTTTTGCCGGAATAGGCGGAGGCTTATTGGCATCATTGCTGGCGACGGTAGATCCCAAGCAATTTTACTTCACTGTTACCTACAGTTTCCTGCTGATTATAGTTTTAGGAGGAATGGGAAGCATATCAGGCACAGTCATTGCCTCATTCGTAGTTACGGCAGGTCTTGAGGTATTAAGATTTTTCGATGATCCTCTCACATTGTTCGGGATTGACATTCCGATATTTCGTCCGGGATTCAGAATGGTGATATTCTCGCTTTTATTGATGATATTGGTGCTGTTCTTCAGAAACGGTCTTTTAGGACAGAAGGAATTATCCTGGAAGTTGATTCTTGATCGGCTCAAAAGAAATAAAAGGACCGGCAAGGGAGGTACCGCACAATGAGTATATTAAAAATAAATAATGTAACAATGCAATTCGGCGGCGTTACTGCCGTCAACAACCTTAATATTGAAGTTCAGGAAGGAAAAATCGAAGCCTTGATAGGTCCCAACGGTGCAGGCAAAACAACTGCCTTTAATATTATTACCGGAGTATATTCTCCAACCAAAGGAAATGTAATTTATAAGGGTGAAAATATAACCGGTCTGACACCTGACAAAATTACTAAAAAGGGTATTGCAAGAACCTTTCAGAATATAAGATTGTTTAAAAATTTAACAGTACTTGATAATATATTGATAGCCAATCATTTAAGAATAAACAGCGGCTTCCTATCCTGCACCTTAAGATTGCCTTGGTCTAACAGGGAAGAAAGACATATGCTCGAAAAATCGGAAATGCTGCTGGATAAATTGGGATTATTGGGATTAAAAAATGAAATTGCCCATTCTCTGCCCTACGGCGAGCAAAGAAGGTTAGAAATAGCAAGAGCTCTTGCCACCGATGCCAAGCTTTTACTCTTGGATGAGCCAGCTGCAGGCATGAACCCATCGGAAACAATGGAGCTGTCTTCCTTTATTCATACAATAAGGGATGAATTTAAGCTTACAATTTTTATGATTGAGCATCATATGGACCTTGTAATGGAAATATCGGAAAAAATCTATGTTTTGGATTTTGGGCAGCTTATAGCAGAGGGTTCGGCTAATGAGGTTAAAAATGACCACAGAGTTATAGAAGCTTACCTGGGGGTGGAAGAAGATGCTTAGAATAAATGATTTACACGTAAATTACGGAGGAATATCTGCGGTTAAGGGGATAAGCATCCACGTACCCGAAAAATCAATTGTAACTTTAATAGGAGCCAACGGAGCAGGCAAAAGCACAACCCTAAGAACTATAGCCGGACTTGTAAAAGCAAGCAGCGGTGAAATTGCTTTTTTAGGGGAAAATATATCAGGCAGGGATACTATAGATATTGTTGCAAAAGGAATTACATTGGTTCCGGAGGGCAGAAGAGTTTTTGCAAACCTTTCTGTGCTGGAGAACCTTAAAATCGGTGCATATCTTAGAGCTGACGGAATTGATGATGATGTAAAAAGAGTATATGAGCTGTTTCCAAGACTTAAAGAAAGAGCATGGCAATTGGCCGGTACCTTGTCCGGAGGTGAGCAGCAAATGTTGGCGGTGGGAAGGGCCTTAATGGCAAGACCTAAACTGATAATGATGGATGAGCCTTCCTTAGGTCTGGCGCCTTTAATAGTAAATGATATATTCGAAATAATTAAGGAAATAAACCATCAGGGAACTACTATTTTGCTAATCGAGCAAAATGCCAACAAAGCCCTGAAGGTTGCAGATTACGGTTATGTTTTGGAAACCGGCAATATAACCATGGAAGGAAAAGGAATAGAGCTTCTGAAAAATGAAAAAATAATTGAAGCATATTTAGGAACTTCGAAAAACTAAATATACCCTGTGCTTACCAATTAAAAAAGGAATGTTTCAGCTTAACCAAAACATTCCTTTTACATCATTGTCTGAATTAAAAAACCTGACAATACCGAAAAGATATATATATACAACACAATTTTAATATTTTCTTTAATATTTCGATTCATTCTGAACAAAACCAGCATACCTACTCCCGATCCTGCTGACAGACCGGCAATTACCGAGCCGAAGCTTATGCTTCCTTCAATAAACAGCTGAGTAAGTATGATAGATGCCGCACAATTTGGTATAAGTCCGATTATTCCCGCTGCTGCCGGCTGCAAAATACTGTCATTCAAAAGAAGTTTGGACAAATTATCCTCCCCTGCAAAAAATATCAGGATATTCAGAAGGAAATTGGTAAGAAGTATAAATATGAAAATGTTGATTGTGTGTTTCAATGCAGGTTTTAATATACCGTGTTCTTCGCTGCATCCGCAATCTAAACATAAGTGGTCGTGTATAGCATTTGAAATATTTTCTTTTTTGTTCCCATTAAAAAGTTCACTTAAGAAGCGGTCAGCTATAAGTCCCGCTAAAATCGCAATCAATACCTTTACTGCAATAAGCAGTGTGATTGTCCCTAATTTTCCCGCATTTGACAGCAATATAGGAATGGCTTCATCGGAAGTTGATATAAATACCGCAACCAATGTCCCGACAGTTATTATTCTGCCTGAATACAAGTTCGATGCTGCTACGGAAAATCCGCATTGAGGAACGCAGCCTAAAACAGCTCCTCCAGCAACTCCGAATTTTTTTAAGCCTTTGACTAATTTATCCAAGGACTTATGCTCTATATATTCTATTACTATATATGCCGCAAATAAAAAAGGCAGCATTTTAACTGAATCAATCAGCGTATCTCCAATTATTTCCCACATAAGTTTCTCCAAAATATGAGACTTAAAATGGGGACATTTTCCAATGTCCCCTTCGCATTTCTTTATGTCTATTTATTAACTGCTTCTTTTAATGATTTGCCTGCTTTAAACACCGGTGCT
>ENA-UOOM01002314-UOOM01002314.1-fermentation-metagenome-genome-assembly--contig:-NODE-2314-length-15920-cov-17.574220_pt1 | contig 15920 bp, 12 predicted proteins | sample MGYA00245781_ERZ724031 | MGnify/ENA primary metagenome ERZ724031 (study PRJEB28704, sample SAMN03018317) | fermentation metagenome | biome: anthropogenic terrestrial biome; feature: soil... | reverse complement strand
GCGGCGGGAAACAAACCGCATACAAGGAGTCACGCGCGGAGCGGAAAGATATCAGGGGAAAGTGCCGTGAAAGGAAAATTAACTTCTGATATTGACAAATCTGCTATTACTGTGTATACTGTACATGTTACAAAAGGTACAGCTCTGAGGTGATGTTTTGAATATCGTAATATCAAACAGCTCCGGCTTACCAATTTATGAGCAGATAAAAAAGCAGGTCAAAGCTCAAATATTGTCTGGTGAGTTAATGGAAGATGAAATGCTTCCTTCGCTACGGCAATTGGCGCGGAATTTGAAAATCAGTGTGCTGACAACCACAAGGGCATACAACGAGCTTGAACAAGAGGGATTTATTACAAGCCGACAAGGTAAAGGGTTTTATGTTATGCCAAGTGGGCCTAATCTTATCCGTGAACAGCTTATCAAAGAAGTGGAAAACAATCTAAACAATGCAATACAGTCGGCACAAAGGGCGTCCATGTCTGATGATGAAATTATCAGTCTTTTACGACTTCTGTTGGAGGTGAAAAATGATTGATAACTATTTGGAAGCGGAATATGGCAAGCTGTATTATTCAAACTGTATCATATCGAGTTTCAGTAGTTGCTTACCGCAACCGGAAATAAGGAATGAATCGCTTGAACAGGGAAGGGCTTTGTCATGAAAACAATAAAATGGATTGTTTTATATGTTGTATCAGTGGGGGTTGGTTCGTTCATTGATTCAAATATATTGGAAAAGATAAATATAAACATTTGGCTATCCAGGGGCATTGGTTGTCTTGCTACTGTGATTATAGCACTTTTAATGTATCATTGTTTATTCACAAAAAAGGCTTCCCAATAGCGTAAGCATAATATTCGCTTTGATAGGCGGCATTTCTATTTCTAAAGCCTTATTATAAAATTGAATTAACAAATTGCATAATTACGTTTACAAGCGCATAAAGAAAAGTCTGCACATAACAACATAAAGCTCCCTGCAAGTCGATTAAAACTTGCAGGGAGTTTTATTGCCTACCGCAATTTATGCGGCTTTTTAACGATTACCGCGAACCAGTCTACAATAAAGATGAAGTTCGGATAATTCTGCTTTGGTGGGCCATCAGGGATTCGAACCCCGGACCGACCGGTTATGAGCCGGCTGCTCTGACCAGCTGAGCTAATGGCCCTACTAATAAAATGTGTAACAACAATTTATATTATAACACATGACGGTAAAAAATTCAATCTTTATTAGATGTCCTAAAGTAAAAATTTTAGTATGCACAATTTTGTAAATGCAGCGGGAGTTATGCCATGTATTGCATTTATGATGCAGATAGGGCTTCACAACTTTGCACACGGGAGGCGCGCCTGCACCATCAGTCCGCCTGAAAGGATATTCCACGCATTAACAGTTCCTCCGTGCGCATGGATAATATTTTCGCAGATAGTAAGGCCAAGGCCCGAGACCTTTCTGCCGCGGTCGGTAGTAAAAAACGGCTGAAATATTTTCTTCATAATTTCAGGCGGCACGCCCTGCCCGTTGTCGCTGAAAGACAAAACTATCTGGTCATTTTCACGTGAGCATTTAAGGTGAAGTTTAAGCGGCTCGGCGTGGGCATGCTGTATGCTGTTGCCTATAAGGTTACCAAGGAATCGCGTCATGTGGCCATAGTTGCAGCGCAGCTGTTCGCCGGGGCAACTGCACTCAACAGTGAACTGCACCCCGGCATCCGAAAGCTCATCCTGATATTCTTTTTTCACGGCACGGCAGAAATCATTCATCGAGATAAGGCACATCGGCGAACTGCTGTGCACGCCGGTGTCAAGATATTCATCAAACTCATCGACTATTCCCTTAATTGCAAGTGCCTTGTCGTATATATTCTGCAGGTATGTGATGCGTTTCTCAGGCGTTAGGTCGGCAGAAAGCAGCCGCTCCGTAAACCCCATTACCGATGTCAGCGGTGTTTTTATATCATGCGAAACAGAAGCTATAAGTGTCCGTTCCGCCTGCTCTTCATTTTCAAGGACATTTACCATATCTACAAAAGTATTCTGCAGTTTTCCTATCTCGTCCTGGCGGCTGCTGCGCTCCGGAAGCGAACCTTGCTCATAATATTCCTTAAATGTGCGCCGCAGGTTAATTATCGGGGCCAGTACAAGCAGGTACAGCAGCACGGCCGCTATTGCAAAGATACAGATGTTCAGCACAAAAAGGCCTATCATCGCGCTGTGCCTGATAGAGTCGCTGACCTCATGCTCTTTTATTGGTATGCTCCATGTGCGGATGGTAAGAGTTGTGCCGCTGTTTAGTGTTACTTTTGAGCTGTTGGAGAGAAGAAAATTTTTTTCTTCTTTCAGCGGGTGGTATTCAAAAAGCAGCTTCCCGCTGTTGTCCCACACTTCACATGATATTTTATGCGTAAGGGCATAATTTTTCAGTGAAGTAAAGTTACCGTCGCAGTCATGCAGAAAAGCCGCTGCTTGCTGTGTGTCTTTCTGTGAGTCTGAAAGTATTTTATTATATGCGTTGTCGGCATACGTGCTAAGATAAGAAAGAAAAAAATGGAACATCAGCAGGCCGCTCAGGCAAGCAAGGGCAATGAGGGCAACGAGCGCCTTATGCGAAAGACGGCCGTTCAGCCATCCAACATGCTGGCTGCTATTTTCACTGCTTTTTTGCTTCATCGTCTTTTTCCTTCCTGGCCTTTTCATCAGTGAAACTGCTCTGTGTCACAAACATATATCCTGAACCCCATACCGTTTTTATGTACTGCCAGTCAGGGTCAAGTTTTGCCCGCAGATTTTTTATGTTTATCGCAACGGTGCCAACGTCACCGTAAGACGTTTTCCACACGCCATGGAAGATTTTTTCACGGGAAAGCGTTTTTCCAGCGTTCTGCATCAGGTAGGCAAGCAGTTCAAACTCTTTTGTTGAAAGTGCAATAGACTTTTCGCTTTTCGTTACGGCCATTGTATCGCGGTTCAGTGTAATATCACCAATTTTCAGCACTGAAGAGCCCATGCGCGGCATGCCGGCCCTGCTCTCGCGCCTCAGGTGCGCGTTTATACGTGCCACCAGCTCTTCAAGCACGAATGGCTTTGTGAGGTAGTCGTCTGCGCCGAGAGAAAGCCCGTTGACAATATCCTCAGATGTATCTTTTGCACTTAAAAACAGGATCGGGCAGCTTACTGAATCGCGTATCCTGCGGCAGACGTCAAGCCCGCTTATCCCTTTCATCATGATATCGAGGATTATCATGTCAAAGTTTTCATTCTTTATCAGTCGTATACACTCTTCGCCGGATATCGCCGTAATCACATCATATCCATTTTCCTGCAACACGTCGGAAAGCAGCATAAGGATAGAAGCGTCATCATCTACTATCAAAATCTTTTGCTTCATAATATCTGGCTGTTCCCCCTTTTAATGCGCAGCTATGGCATAACGTTCAGTGCGTTTTACCACTACGCTGTTTTTTTATTATACAACACGTAAAGAAGCTGCGTAAAATCTCATAATTAATTCCGATTACCGCGTATAATAATAAGCCGCACATCTTCCCTAAATCCAATTCAATTATATCGGAATTGCAGTTTACTTTAAACAGGGTTGTATATTAAAAATTATGAGATTTTAATCAGATTCATTGACAGATACGGCTTTTCACAGATATAGTTGTTACCGGAACAAAATCAGAAATATTTCAGAAGGTGGATAAATTGCTGCAAAAATTAGCACGCGCTTTAACGCGCAGGCCGAAACTCGTAGTGCTGATTGCTGTGCTGCTGATGATACCTTGCTTTATAGGCTCGGCAGCAACAAAAGTCAACTACGACATTTTGACCTATCTGCCGCCTAATATGGACTCATCCAAAGGCGAAAAGTTGCTGGAAAATCCGTTCCACAACGCGGCTACTTCAATGCTTATCGTAGACCATATGCCGGCGGATTACACCGATTCCCTCCGGAAATCGATTGAAAAGGTCCCAGGCGTTACACGTGCCGTATGGCCTTCGAGCACGGCCGGGATACAAATCCCGACAAACATGCTTCCAGATGATATCCGTAAGGCGTTTTACTCCGGAGACTCAACAATGATGCTAATCCAGTTTGATAAGCCGGGCGCCTCGCAGGAAACCATGCAGGCAATCAAAAACATTCGAAAGCTTTGCAATAAGCAGTGTTTCCTCGCAGGGGCTTCTGCTGTAGTGAAAGACACTAAAGACCTTGTGGATAAGGAAGTTCCGCAGTATGTGATTGTGGCCGTGGTGCTTTCGTTTATCGCAATGTCGCTAAACATGAGTTCGTGGCTGCTCCCTGTAGCTTTCCTGCTCGATATAGGGATGGCCGTCACATATAACTTTGGCACAAATGTTTTTCTCGGGCAGATTTCATACATTACAATGGCTATCGCCGGCATACTGCAGCTCGGCGTCAGCATGGACTATTCGATTTTTCTTTACAACCGATACAAAGAGGAACAGCAGAATTACGACGATAACCGCGACGCCATGGCTGTTTCAATCGTTGCCGCATTTACAGCTCTTTCGGGCAGCTCGCTGACAACTATTGCGGGTTTTCTCTCGCTGTGCTGCATGCGGCTGCTGCTTGGGCGCGACATAGGCATCGTTATGGCCAAAGGTGTTGTCCTCGGTGTGCTTACAGTCATATTTGTGCTCCCTGCACTTCTTCTTGTGCTCGACAAGCCAATCCAGAAATACCAGCACAAAGTCATCGCGCCTGACTGCACAAGGATGAACAGGTTCATTATAAAGCACCGTAAAACCTTTGTTGTGCTGTTCCTGCTACTTTTTGCGCCGGCAATTTATGCGCAGGTCCATGCACCCGTTTATTACAAACTGGACCGCACACTGCCGCAGGATCTGCCTTCCATTATTGCAACAAACAAGCTTAAAAAAGACTATAACATGGCAACTACTCATTTTATAATAGTGCATGACAGTGTCGGAAATGTAAAGCTCAAAGAGCTCACCGATAAAGTTGAAAAAGTCAGCGGTGTTGAGTCCGTTGTCTCATACAGCAAACTTGTAAGCCCTGATATTCCGGATTTCTTTGTGCCGCAGGATATTAAAGACATTGCAAAAAAAGGCGGCATGCAGATAATCATGATAAATTCCCGTTATGATACGGCAACAGACCAGGTCAATAGCCAACTTGGAACGCTTAACAATATTGTAAAGTCGTATGACCCTCAAGGCTGCATTACAGGTGAAGCTGCCATGACCGACGATATGATAAAGACTTCCGCCGTTGACTTCAATACAACAAATTACATTTCAATACTGGCGATTTTTGTTATCGTTATGATCGTTTTCAGGTCGTTTACCGTTCCGATAGCGCTCGTCGCTTCTATCGAACTCGCCATCTTCATCAACCAGGGCATTCCGTATTTTACAAACGTTGCAATACCATTTGTCGCTCCTACTGTAATCGGCTGCGTGCAGCTTGGCGCAACAGTTGACTACGCTATCTTAATGACAACCCGTTTCCGCGAAGAAATTCAGAAGGGCAATGACAGAAAAGACGCCATTATTGTGGCAGCTTCGACTTCCGACGATTCTATCCTCGCAAGTTCGCTTGTCCTTTTCTGCGCAACGCTCGGCGTCGGCATTATATCAAAAATTGAAATCATCAGCAGCATCTGCATGATGCTTGCCCGCGGTGCAATTATCTCGGCTGTCATAACTATTTTTGTCCTGCCGTCTATCCTGTATATGTGTGAACCAATTTTTGCCCACACGAGCCTTGGATGGCGCAATCCGCTCCACAAGCATGAGCATTTACGCAAAGAAAAAATAAGGCGGTATTAAACATATGTTTTCTGTTCCCAGATTTTAAACTTTTTAGAGCAAAGGAGAGTAATTTACCGTGCTGCATTTAAAAAAAGCGGCGTCTGTAAGATGCGCCGGAAAGTTTGCCAAACGGGGGCTTTCGGCCGTGCTTTGCGCTGCAGTCCTTTCATCCGCGCTTGGGAATAGCGCAATTGCCTTTGCCGCTGCCCCTTCCTCAACGGTTAATCCGGCGTGTGATGAAACATATTACGCAATGCTCGATTACTACGGTACGCTTAGAAAAGGCAGTGTCGTCAAAAGCTATGAGACAAAAGGAGCGCCTTCCATAAGCGATTTCGGCACATATGATAAAATCAGCAACCTGACCGACAACACAAAGCCATCTGTATCCGGCGACCAGGTAACGTTCAGGTTCAGCGGCAAGGCACCCGACAAGTTTTACTTTGAAGGCAGCACCGCGCAGCCTTACAACGATTTGCCGTGGGATCTGGCAGTTTCATACAAACTTAACGGCGTTCCTTCAAAAGTTGAGGATATTGCCGATAAAACAGGGCTTGTTGAAATCAATGTGGACATCACGCCAAAGAAAAATGCTGCCGGCTATTACAAAAACAACCTTGCCCTTTTGGGCATGACGGCATTCAATGCTGACGATATACTTTCCCTGGACGCCAAAGGCGCACAGGTGCAGCTCCTTGGCAACCTGCGCACCGTAATGTTCCTCGCAATGCCAAGCGAAACGCAGCATATAAGCATTAAGGTCGGTTCCAATTCATTTACATATCCGGGGCTTACTTTCATTGCCGCCCCGGCTACACTGTCACAGCTCAGCAAAATTGCGGAGCTGCGCAACACAAAAGATAAGACAAAGGATTCCTATGATTCCATGAACAAAAGCTTCGACAGCATTCTCGACGCATTAAGCGGAATGGGTGAGAACCTCAACAGCGCCGCAGACGGCCTCGACGGGCTCAACGAAGCGCGCGCATCGGCCTACGGCGGGCTCAGCAATTCGGCCAAATACGTTGATATTTCGCTTGCTAATCTTGACAGCATTGCAAATTCTCTTTCACCGCTTTCAGGTGACCTGAGTTCTGCCGGCAGCGCCCTTACGGCTATTAATTCAAAGGTAAATGCGCTGACAAACGCCGCCGTGGCATTAAAGCCACAGCTTGCAGCCTGCCGCAGCGGAATATCTGCGCTGCAGACCGATATGAACCGCCTCGCACAGCTTTCCGGCCAGCTTGAATCGCATGGAGGCGATGTTTCAAAACTTTCACAGTCATTCCAAAAAGATACGGACTCGCTGAACAGCGACTTAAAGGGCCTCACTTCAAACCTCAATACTTTAAATAGCACGCTTTCATACCTTAAAAGCAGCAAGGCCCTTTCACCTATCAGCGAAATCTCTGTCAACGGGATACCGATTCCGTCCGACCCGGCAAAAGCCAAAGCGCTTATTAATAGCCTCGGCAGCGCATACGACGGATACTACTCTCAGGCAAAAGCCCTGCATGACAAATACAAAGCTACAGACGCAGGCAAAAATGACGCCGATGACAGCGGATTTCCGGCTTACCTGAAAGCATCTGCCGACAGCCTTTACAATTTATGGCAGGCAGAACAGCAGGCCGGTGGAAAAGATGGATTTGACTCGGCACTCGGGCAGGCAAATCAGATACATTCTGCATATAAGCAGACTCCCGCAGGCAGGAGTGACACATCAGACAGCCATTTTACAGACTTCGTAGCTGCATACCTTGTTACGCAGCTTCATTATCCACAGCAGAAGGCAGCCGCAGTAGCCGCACAGATGGCTGCACTTTTGAAAGCGGAACAGCAGGCCGGGGGGGAAGATGCTCTCAATTCAATGCTCAGCCAGGCAAACGGCCTGTACAACGCCTATAAGCAGACATCAGCAGGCAAGAATGACACGAACAACACCGGCCTTAAACCCTATATGGAAAACCAGCTTTCGCACCTCGCCGAAGTTTATGTGATGGGTGCGGAAACAGACACGCTCGGCGGCAAAACAGGGCTGACACAGATGATTATGCAGGCGTCGGCGGCAAATAAGACGATAGAGCAGGTAAACTCGCAGATGAGCAGCGTAAATTCGCTTATAAACGGCCTCGCAGGGCCAACAGCCAGTGTTACTTCAAGCTTAAGCAGCCTCTGCACAACCCTCGGTTCGGGTGGCCTCGGCGGCGACCTCAGCAAAATGAACAGCCTACTTTCAGGCTTACAGTCCATTTTGAATGCCCATAAAGGAAATGCAGCGGCGCTTGCAAACGACACTAACCGCATTGGCAGCGTTCTTGCCGACATGACAAAATCGGCAGACAGCGCAATAAGCCAGCTTCAGGCACTTCAAAGCACAGTAGATCAGTATATACCGAAAGCGCAGCAGACTTTGGCTGACTGCACAAAAGCAGCAAGCAGCACATCTTCCGGGATTCGCAGCATGACTTCAGCCCTGCGCTCCATACAGTCAATAGCCACAGCAAACAGCTCAAAAATAAACGACGGCACTGAAAAGGCGCTCGGAGGGCTTTCTAAGACGCTGCGCGGTTCCTCCAAAGCCTTTAACCAGGTAGACAATATACGCGGCTCCAAGAACACCATTCAAGATTTAATTAATGGTGAATTTAACTCAAGCACAAGCGGCTTAAACAATATTTTCAATATGGATCCGAATGCCAAGCCTGTTTCGATGACTTCATCGCAGAATAAATCGCCGCAGAGCGTGCAGATGATTCTTCGCACACAGGAAATCGACAAAAATACGGCGAAAAAAAATGCAGCGCCGCAGGCGGCGCCTAAAAACACAACGTTCTGGGGCCGTGTTGGCGGTCTCTTCGTTGGCATGTGGGATGCAATTACCGGAGTATTTAAACATAAGTAATGCTGTTTAACAGCGGTTTGGAATTTCAAATTATAGTATTTGGGAGCAGCTCAAAAAAGGGCTGCTCCTTTGTATATGCAACAGCTGTAATCCAGGCAAATTTGAAACGGCGAATGGCAGCTATAGCTGCCATTCGCTGCTGTTTTACTATTCATATTCGCCTTCGCCGCCTGTTTGCGGCCCAACCGCAAGTGGCTTGCATTTTTTTAATTTCTTGCGGATTTTTGCGTGTATTTCCGTGAAATATGAAGGAAAACAAAAGCCCCGAGAGCCACGTAAATGTTGGTTTCCCGGGGCTTTGATGCTCAGCCCATCGATTTCTACGGGAATCTCAGGCGCCAGATGATACATCAAAAATTCAACTGCTTTGCTTTTCAACTAATGTCCAGGGGACAGTTTCAGAATGGACAGGCTTTCCATGCAGCATATCAATGAGGCGTTCTGCTGCAACACGGCCAATATGTTCAGAATTGTGAGCCAGTGAAGTGATTTTGACACGGCAGAAATCACTATAGGAGCTGTTATCGAAACTGACGACAGCCATATCGTCAGGTACGCGAACGCCAAGTGAAAGAAGCAGGTTAACTACTATAAAAGCAATTTCATCGTTGTAGCATACGACTGCCGTAATTTTTTGATCAATCATGCGCTTTATAAAAATTTCTAATAACGGTTGATATTTGTTCTCTAAAATCTGTTTTTTATCTTCAGTTGCGTACCAAAGGACTTTTGAATCAGGCAGAGGCAAGTCTGCATCCCGAAATGCGGAAAGAAATCCAAAATAACGGTCATGGCCTTGGATATCGTCGCTTTTAAAAATACCGGCAATTTTGGTATGCCCCTTTTTAAGCAAATATTTTGTAAGCTGATATCCGCCATTAAAATTGTTATCGGAAATGCAAACTGCATTTTTAATTGATGGATAGGTGCCATGCAGAAATATAACAGGAATATTTCTATTTTCAAATTCTCTGTACAGATCAAGGTTAGGATTTGGAAGTGCAGTTTTGGTACCTTCTATCAATAATCCGCACACATTGCTGGCTAAAACATTTTTTAAGACTTCACGCTCTACGTTTACCTGGTTGTGTGTGCAGAAGACCATAGTTGAATAACCGTTATGTGTAAAGACACTTTCTGCATCCTGCAAAATTGCGGGAAATATATAATCGTTTATATACGTAGCCACTATTGCGATAGAATTGCTGCTGTCTGCATGAGCTACATCTTTAACGTAAGAACCGCTCCCCTGGTGTTTCTCTATCAGGTTTTCTTTTTCTAAGACGGATAATGCGCGGCGGATAGTTTGCCTGTTAACGCTGTAAACCTCTGCCAGTTCCATCTCCGTAGGAAGCCTCATTGTGTCACGATATGTGCCTTCTGATATTTTAGACCTAAGGTCCGCCGCAATTTGTACATATTTTGACGACATAAAATCATACCTCATATAATAGATTAATGACTTGCAACATATAAAATGTTAAGCAATTAAAATGCTTAAACAACTACCTTATAGTTTACCATAAAGTGCTGAAGAAATGAAGTACATTATGTAGACAAATTATGTTATTAAGTAACTGTGTACAACCTGCAGATATACATATAGCAGACAACATATAATATTCATATATATCTTTATTAGAATATATAAGCTTAACTATATCATTTAGCTTAAATTAATTCATAAAAATAAAATTATTAGTGGATAAAATACAATAATATATATATATAGTCATAATATGAATAAAATGTAGCCTATTTGTATATAAAAATTTTTAAAATGTTGTTGACTATTTGTATATATAATGCTACTATTAAGCAAGAGAAAGCATGTTGCAGCAATTAATTCAATCAGAAGAGAAAGGATGATTAATAATGAAAAAATGGTTCAAAGCAAAGCAATTAATTGCATCTGTATTAGCATTAGCTATGGTTTTACCATTAGGGGCATGCAGTAACAAAGCATCTTCAGGTACATCAAGTACAAGTGAAAACGCGTCTGGAGGTGGAAAGATTAAAATAGGCGTTTCAATCTGGAGCTCAACTGATGTGCTTGGCAGCCAAAGCAAACATATGCTTGATGCCGCAGCGAAGGCTTTGGGAAATGTGCAATTAATTTATGTAGACCAAGGCCATGTGTCAGAAAAGGTAACAGCAAGTGTTGAGACATTATGTGCAGCTGGCTGCAAAGGTATTATAATTTGTAACTCTGCTGATTCAGAAATGGCATCTTGCATTAATACCTGCAATGAAAACCATGTTTATCTTGCGCAGTTCTATCGTATGATTAATAAAACAAAAAGTCCTCAAATTTATCAACAAGCTCAAAAATCAAAGTACTTTATTGGTGCAGTGCATGAAGATGAGGTTGTAAATGGCTATAACCTAGTTATGCTTTTAGCTAAAAAAGGCAGGCGTCATATTTGCTTGGAGGGTTGGACACCAGGAGATGCTACGTTCCTTGAAAGATGGGAAGGCTACAAAAAGGGTATTGCTGACTGGAATAAAGCACACCCTTCAGACAAAATTACTATGACGCAGCCTGTTTATGCGAATACTTCTTCTGAAGAAGGCGCTAATGTCACAAAATCATTTATGAATTCTCATCCAGAAATGGATTCTTTGATTGTTGCAGGCGGTGGAGGAGATCCTCTTGTAGGATCAGTCGGTGCAATTAAAAATGCTGGCAAAACAGGAAAAATTGGCGTAGTCTCTACAGACTTCCTTTCAGATCTTGATAAGCAGTTGGCTACTGGAGGAATGGATGGCGAATCAGGTGGACATTTCTGCGATCCGCTTTATGCACTTATGATGGTATACAATACTATCAAAGGAAAATATCAGGTGTCTGTTGACCCATCATCTCCAAGTAGTTTCTATGAGATTAAATTCCCATATCTCTATGTCTCATCAAGCCAAGATTACGATAGCTATAAAAAATATTTTCTTGACAGCGCCCCTTATACATCAAAAGAAATTAAAGACATGACAAATGACTCATTTGACCAACTTTCAAATAAAGCTGCGGCGCTTTCTATTAAAGGCGTACAAAGTCGCCATGGAAACACTTAATGTATAATCTCAATATCCTTACTATTTTATTTATATGTATTTTTAATATGTATTTTTAATTTAAAGTTATATTACATAAAAGAGCCGGTGTCATTTGTTTTGTGCCGGCTCTAAAACTTAAGCAGGTGATTAAATGTCACAAAATGATTCAGCGCGTGAAAAGCGCAGAAAAAAATTCTCAGAAAAATATTTAGGTATTGTTATTTTGTTACTGCTTGTTTTGACTTTTTGGGCAGTGTTCAAAATATTGACCCCTGCCAATTTTGGCACGCCAAGCAAACTGGCATCGTATCTGCAGTCTTGCCTTATCTATGCAGTCGGTGGCTGTGGCCTATACTTTATTGTTGTTATGGGACTCTGGGATTTCAGTATAGGCGCTAATGTTGTACTTTCTTCGATACTGGCATGCTATTTTTCTCAGAAGTTCGGATATGCTGGATTGATAATTGCACCAATTGTGTGTGGTACATTAATAGGATTATTAAACGGAATTGTATACATAAAGTTACATATTCCTTCTCTTATTGTAACTGTAGGACTTTCTTTGATTTATGAAAGTTTGAGCGTTTTCGCTACACAGGGTTCAGAACAGGTACTTAGCTCTTCATACAGAGCATTTGGGCAATATCCTGGATGCTTGATTTTAGCTTTACTGGCATTTTTGTTCGCTGCATTTCTTCTCAACTACACAAAAATCGGTACGTATACTTATGCAATAGGTAGCAATGAATATGTGGCTAAAAACATGGGCGTCAATGTAAATAAATATAAAGTAATTGCTTTTGTTTTGGGTGGATTCTTTATTGGTCTCATGAGCATACTCACAATAAGCTATGGTACCTCTATGACTGCTGCTTCAAGCATGTCATCGATGAGCAAAAACTTTATGCCAATGATGGGTGTTTTCGTAGGCCTTGCATTTAGAAAATATAACAAACCTATTACTGCAATTGTCATCGGCGAATTTATTGTGGCATTGCTGTTTAATGGATTTGTGGCACTTGGAGCCCCGACAACAATTCAAAATGTCGTGACAGGAATAGCATTGCTTTTGATTGTAACTATTACTACTAAGCCTGTAAAAGGCGCCGTTGTTAAGTGAGGTAATAGGCATATGAATGAGGAAATTTTACGAGCGGAGAATATAAATAAATATTTCGGCATTAACCATGCTGTAAATGACGTTTCTATTTCATTTAACAAAGGTGAAATTCATGGGCTGATTGGTGAAAATGGTTCAGGAAAATCAACTTTCGTTTCAATGCTGACAGGTATTACGCCAATTGACAGCGGAAAATTTATTTTGAATGGTAAAGAGCTTGATGTGAAAAATCAAGTTGAAGCAAACAGAAATGGTATATCGATAATTGTTCAGGAAACTGGCACGCTTTCGGGTCTAACTGTTGCTGAGAACATTTTTCTTGGCAATGAAGATAGGTTTGTTAAGCATGGAATAAAAAATACAAACGCTATGAATCGAGAAGCGCAGTCTTTGCTGGACAAATATGGCTTGAACCGTATAAATGCATCTTCAGTTATAGACCATTATAATTTTGAAGATAGGAAATTAATAGAAATTGTAAAAGCGACGTATTTTAACCCTAAAATCCTTGTAGTTGATGAAACAACAACTGCTCTCAGTCAATCGGGACGTGAAGAGCTTTACAAACAGGTGAAACATGTTAAGAAAAATGGAAATACCGTTATTTTCATTTCACATGACTTAACCGAAGTCCTAAAATTAACAGATAGAGTTACTATTTTACGTGATGGCGTACTAGTTGAGACAGTAAAAAGCAATGAAGTGAGTGAAGACGACTTAAAGAAACTTATGGTAGGCAGGGAGCTTAACGGTAAATATTATAGAACTGATTATGGTGAACCAATTTCTAAAGATGTTGTTTTAGCTGTAAAAAACGTATCTGTTCCAAATGAAATCAAGAACATAAGTTTTGAACTTCATAAAGGGGAAATCCTTGGAATTGGAGGGTTAAGCGAATGTGGAATGCATGAAGTAGGAAAAGCTGTTTTTGGCGCTTCATTTGATAGAACTGGCGAAGTAGTACTTGAAGACGGTACACAAATAGACTCAATTCCTACCGCTATCAAACACAGTATAGGATATGTATCTAAGGACAGAGATAATGAATCACTCGTTGTAAACGATTCGATACGTGACAATATCTGTTTACCGTCAATGGACAAACTTGGAAAGAACCATATTATTTTGAATAAAAATCTTTCTAAATTTTCCAATAAATATACAAAACTTGTCAGCGTTAAAATGAATAACATAAACCAATTTGTTTCGGATCTTTCAGGCGGTAATAAGCAGAAAGTAGCATTAGCAAGGTGGATAGGAAGAGATTCAAATATACTTGTACTTGACAGCCCTACACGTGGTATTGATGTTAAAGTAAAGGCGGATATATATGCACTTATGAACAAAATGAAAGAGCAGGGTAAGTCAGTTATATTGATTTCTGAAGAGATTTTGGAATTGCTTGGAATGTGCGACCGGATCCTTGCTATGAAGGATGGCGCCCTAAGCGGTGAATTTATGCGAGACCCATCGCTTACTGAAGAAGATTTTATAGCTAAAATGGTATGAGGAGTGTTTAATATGGAAGAATTGCAAACTGATATTAAAGAGCAAAAAACGGTGGAAGTTAAGCACCGCTCAAAATATCATGAATTAATGTCAAATCCAACTGCCCGTACCATATTGTCTGTGATTGGGTTTGTCGTTATCTTGTGCTTGTTTACTGCTTTGACAGGTGGAAAGATAATAGAACCTTCCAATATTAAATTGCTCTTAAGTGAAACTTATGTGTTGCTGATAGCTTCTACAGGCGTTTTTCTTCTTATGACTATGGGATGCATAGATTTTTCCCAGGGCTCTATTTTAGGTGTATCATCAATAGTTATATGTTATTTATCAAATTATAATATATTTTTGGCAATTTTAGGAGGAATGGCAATTGGTGCGGCAATTGGCGCAATCAATGGGTTCTTTAATGTCAAACGGAAAATACCGTCATTTATTGTTACAATATGCACAATGTTTCTATTCCGTGGTGTATGTGCTTTCTTGACAACGAATTCGCCTGTTTATGCAGGTGAGAATATCTTTAATTATAATACTGTTTCAATAAAGCTAATCATTACGATTATCATTGTTCTTGTTGTGTTCCTTATTTTTCATTTTACGAAACTTGGATACAATCTAAAAGCGATTGGCTCAGGCGAAACAGCAAGCAGATTCGCTGGCATTAAAGTTGACCAGACAAAATGGATTATATTCATGGTTGCAGGCATGATAACTGGTTTAGCGGCTTTCTTAAATGTAATAAAAGTAGGGTCAGTAACTTCTACAGGCGGCAATATGCTTGAAACAGAGATTATGATTGCACTTGTTCTTGGTGGCATGCCGATTTCAGGCGGTGCACTTGTACGTTTTTCAAATATTATTCTTGGTGTCTTTACATATAAAATTCTTTCTACAGGCCTTAACATGATAGGCCTTGCGACTGAAATGCAACAGTTGATTGAAGGTGTGATTTTCATAATTGTTGTTGCAATTTTCAGCGATAGAAACTCAACTCAAGTAGTAAAATAGCAAAGTCTCGTTTTCTTGTGATTATTGTATTTAACTGTTGTGGTGATATAAAATGATGAAATATACAATCGGTGTTGACTTTGGAACACTTTCCGGGCGTGCTGTCCTTGTTAACGCACGTACGGGCGAGGAAATAGCCTCATCTGTTTATGAATATCCACATGGCGTAATGGATAAAACTCTGGAAGACGGAACGCCTCTCGGGATTGACTGGGCCCTTGAGGACCCTCAGGATTATATTGATGTTCTGAGCCATGCTGTGCCTCAGGTTATCAAAAAATCAGGCGCTTCGCCAAAAGATATTATCGGCATAGGCACAGACTTTACAGCCTGCACGGTAATGCCGGTTAAGGCAGACGGCACGCCGCTTTGCTTTTTGCCGCAGTATAAAAACAGGCCGCATGCCTATGTGAAGCTTTGGAAACATCACGCAGCTCAGGACAAGGCTAATAAACTGAATGAAATTGCTGCAGCAAGAGGGGAAAAATGGCTTAATAATTACGGCGGAAAGATTTCCTC
>ENA-UOOM01002313-UOOM01002313.1-fermentation-metagenome-genome-assembly--contig:-NODE-2313-length-15928-cov-6.204750_pt1 | contig 15928 bp, 9 predicted proteins | sample MGYA00245781_ERZ724031 | MGnify/ENA primary metagenome ERZ724031 (study PRJEB28704, sample SAMN03018317) | fermentation metagenome | biome: anthropogenic terrestrial biome; feature: soil; material... | reverse complement strand
ATTAAGGTTAATAACTCAAAGCTTAAATGACAGTCAGTGGTATGAGCTTAGAATTAATATATATGATTCTTACGGTAATTATAAGAAGCACTACGACAGATTGATGTTTGTGTTATCGAAGTTAGAAATTGGAATGGTTTTGGGAGAAAGCTGGACTAAGGACTTTGCTGTTATTCTTTATTTCGTGTTGACCTACCAGGTGAGACTATTTACATTTTTCACCCCTCAAGAGGTTAAAAAGATTTTAATGGCATTGGAGTATTCATTTGACGGCAAAAGATTGGTTGACTTTGATTTATACTATAAGAATAAAAAAGTTTATTGGCATGAGGTTAACAAAAGCAAGGAAAGAAAAAAGGATAAGCTTGAAGAAGCTAAAATTTACAGACAAAGTTTATATGAAAAGCTAAGTTCGGAGGACATTAAAACTTTAGAGAAAATGGAAGAGTAAGGAGTGCATTTCATGACTGATTTTATTAAATCAAATTACATAATAGAAGAGAAAGTAAAGATACAAGAAATTCCCACAATAATTTTCAGACCAAGAGAAGTCAAGAAACCAAGACCTACAATAATATTCTATCATGGTTGGAGTTCAAGTAAAGAATTACAGCGCTTAAGGGGATTTATCTTGGCCTCTGTGGGATATCAGGTTGCAATTCCGGATGCCATATATCACGGAGAAAGAAACCCACTATCAGATTATGGTGAGGATGCAACGCTAAAATATTTTTGGGATGTAGTGTTTAGTAATATTGAAGAATTCAGCATTATAGAGAATGAAATGGTGACAAAATATAATGCAGACCCCAATAAAATTGCAGTAATGGGCAATTCCATGGGTGGCTTTACTTCAGGCGGTATTTTTGCACAAAATAAAGATATAAAGACTGTTATTGTGCTTAATGGTTGCTGTGGCTGGGAAAATTTCAATAGAAATTTTGATGTTACTATTACTGAAAAAATGGAAAAGGTTGAAAAAAGAGTTAAGGAGTTAGACCCTATGAACCATTTGAATCTTTTAAAAGACAGACCAATATTGATGCTGCACGGTGATAGCGATAATGTAGTACCTATTGACAGCCAAAGAATTTTTTATAATAAATTAGTCCCTATATATAATGATAAAGAGAGAATTAAATTAGTTGAATACCCGGGATTAAATCATGCTGTAACTACAAATATGATGGAAGAAAGCATAAATTGGTTGGGCAGATATTTGTAGAAATAAAGAAATATTATAATTACAAATCTCTCATAGAATATAGAGAGATTTGTAATTATATGTGGTTAAGACATTAGATGCCAGGCACCAGTTTTATGGTGATGCCTGGCACTTTTTTCATAACTCTATAAATTCACAATAGTAACCCACTTTGGTATCATGTCATTTTCATATTCATCAGGGGGAATAACAAATACTGTTTCATAAGGTGGTTTTTCAGAAGGAAATGCACCATAGCCGTCTGATAAGTAAATAAGTCCTTTTAAATTTTGCAAACTGCCTTCTTCCTGTAATTCTTTGATGCGGTTAAACACCGGATTAAAATCAGTTCCACCAAAACCAAAGGCTTCAAAATTAGATGTGTATTCTTCTATATCAAATTGAGATGTAATGTCTTTTTCATCAACTATTTCATCGTCGCATTGAATAATTTTAATATTAACCTGATTGCCTATTTCCATATCTTTAAAAATTTTAATTGTCTGGCTTAAAAAGTTTTCCATTACACTGTCGCTGCAGGAGCCGGATGTGTCGATGGCAAGAACAAATTCATTGAGCACATAATCTTCCTTTACTTCGTTATATTCTATAATTGGCATATCCTCATACATTTCAAGTCCTGTTGTATACCAAATTAAGTCAAATTCATCTTGGTCAATTTTCATAACTTCTTCGAATAATGAGAAACGCCTTAAGAATTCTTCGTAAGATACTCGACTTTCCTCCATATTTTCACCTAAGAATGTTTCAGTGAAATATCCTGAACCCATTCCACGGAGAATTCCGTTGCTAACTAATTGCTCTCCTACTTCATTAAACATCCTAAGCCATGTTTTAACTATAACTGAATCACCTTTACTGCCACCTTTATTCTTCTTATGTTTTGTCCAATAAATATGATTGTCCATTTCAAAAATGGAACTATTGTTTAATAATTCCTGCTTTAATTTTTCATTGTTTAATGCTTCATTATATATGCTGACTGAAGGATTTTGTATATTTGTATTTACAAAGCTTTTCAGCTGCGGCATAGAGTTAAGAAGTTGATTTTTAGATTTTTGAGTTATAAATCCCAAGTCAAAAAGCATTATATAAACTGCAATATCCATAGAGGCATCAAACAGTTCATGGTATGTGAACTGTTTTTTAGTGAAATGTCTTAATAAGCAGTGTAGCAGTGTATGAAGTATTGTAATATACAACATATTTTTATTTGTTTTATATGTGTTAATTATGTAATCAGGGTTGTAATATAAATAGTATCCGTCTGCTGCAATTGTATCTATATCATAATCTGCCTCTAATGTTAAAAAGTAAAGAGCAATTGAAAAGAAGGAGTATTTCTTTTGTATTTTAATTCGACAGTGAGTTATTATGTCTTTAGCCAATTTGACATTCTCATTTTTCATCATCTACCTCCTGATTAGGAAATTTTTTTTACTCGTGAACTGATTTTTTCAGCTCTGAAATTTTCGATAAACTGAGAGTTGCAAGAATGATATTCCTTGTTTCCTGATTCTATTAATAGTTTTGCTATATTTTTATCTATTGATAAGTTGCTTAACAAAATTTCCATTTCACCATTGTTATCAAATGTTTTTGTTACAAAATTCAAAACATTTGAAACCATTTTATCACCTGCTACAAGATGTTTTTCGCGAAGATTGGCAACATTTATAAAGCTGTTTTTTAAATTAATAAAATTTTCATCAAAGTTATTATTATTTAAATTTTTATTGTTATTTATGAAATTTCTGCTGTCTTTATTTACATCTGCTGTTCTAAAACTGTCAAATGATTTAGTTTCTTTTGCTATCAATATAAGTGGGTGAAGTTCATCACACATGGCTGTTAATTTACTGTATTCCTTGGCTTTTGTCTGCAAGTTATTTGTAAGTATCCAAATTACTGAGCATCTTTGGTCAAAGCTTAATTTTTTAAGTCTTTCGCTTAACTCTTTGTTTTCTTTGCCGACTAATATATGGTTTATTTCTTCATTTGATATAATATTTGTAAATAAATCATAGTAATTAGAAAATTCAGCAGAAATTTTCTGATGATTTACAAATTGTGAAATTACATTGTTGTTAATTTCAAATCCCATTTTTTCATAAACATAAATTGTACTAGAAAGCTCTTCCCAGCCTCTGGCGGTTATTAGCTGTCTTCCATTTTTGTCATTTGTAAAAACACAGAAGTTCGACTGCTTTTGAGTTAGGAAAGATAGTATGCAAGGATGAATGTTTCTTTCTATGGCATATTCCTTCCAAGCTCCAAAGTCAGGTGTTACAGGTATGATTCTTAAGCGGTCCATTGTTACTAAATCCAGTTCTTTTACTGATTTGTTGTATTCTGAAGGATTTCCAGCTAATATAATTTTCCACCCATCAGGTACACTGTTCATTCCAAAGGTTTTGTTTTGTAAAAATTGAAGCATTGTTGCAGCCAATGTTTCTGAGGCACAATTGAATTCATCAATAAACAAAATACCTTCAGTTTTTTTGGTTTTTTTCATATAGTCATATATGGATGAAATTATTTCACTCATGGTGTATTCTGTTACTATATTTTCTTGACCTTCATATACTTTGTTTACAATTTTAGGAAGGCCTACAGCACTTTGTCTCGTGTGATGTGTTATGGTGTAAGATAAAAATCCAATATGAAGTTCTTCAGCTATTTGTCTTGCAATATCAGTTTTCCCAACACCGGCAGGACCCATAAATACTATTGGTCTTTGGCGGTTAACCGGAATAACAAAGTTTCCATCTTCATCTTTTAATAAATATGTTTTGATTGCATTTATTGCTTCTAATTTTGCTTGTTTTATATTCATTATGCTCTCCTTTATTATTTTATTTGTTGTCATTTTGAGGGCTTCGCCCGAAGAAAACCCTTGGAATAATTTCAAAGGTTTAAAAATAAATAAGCAAATCATCCTTAATTTTAGCTTTCTTGCAGTTATCAAAATGAAATTTACAGTTTTTATTGTCTATATTAAAATATGGTTTGTGTTTCTTTATAAGCTCGTACATTTTTACATCTCCCATAAGTATTGAAATCATGAAGGGACTTGAAACATAAGTTAATGCATCCCCAAAACCGAACTTCCTATTAGCATCATAGGTGCTTGCAAAATAGCAATTGTTAAGCATATTGCAGGTGTTTTTAAATCCGTTTACATCAAATTTATAGGAGCCCTGCAAGTTTAACAGCTTTTCAACCAACTCATATCTTCTGCTAAATACTGCATCACCTAATATATCAGATGTAATTGTTATGTCTCTTATTGTATTGATACTTAATGTGTTTTTCATTGCTTTAGGATTTGCCATATATAATAAATAGGCAATATCATCTCTTTCTTCTTTTAGTGCAAATTGGTATACTGGAAAGGGTTCAAAGTCTTTATATACTATTTTACAGCCTAAGGTGTTATCTGTTTCTAAAAGATTTTGAATACCTTCTAAGTTGTCATTTTCTATACAGTCAATTGCAGTATCGGTAAAACTTGTTAAATAATATTGATAATTAAAGTTATTAAATATCATAGCTTTTTTTGTAACCTCCTATTTCTTTGGAATTAGCAATTAAAGTTGTAATTAATTTGTCTGAGTCATTTTTTACTATGAAATCCACTGCTTCAGAATAATTTTTGGAAGTTATAAACTTGTTTTTTAATAAGAGCTTTACACCGGTTATTGAGTTTGAATTTAATATATCCTTGGTTAAAGCATTGATTGAGGTTGAATTATTGAAATTAAATTCTATATATTTAAGATAATATTGAAAATTTCTAATAGTTAAATGCATCACACTTTTTACTTCATCAATAAAGCAAATGAGCTTAGTTTTGCCATTTAAATATTCAAGTAATTCTTTTGAAAAATATGTATTTGGAAACAAGTTGGTAATATCAATACAATTGCTATCATGGCAATATAAATTTAGACACATACCGAGCAGCTCTAAATCGTTCATAGATATTGAATACTTTAAAGGTATGTCAATATTATTTAATTTTATATTTTGTTTTTTAAATTCTAGAATGCATTTTTTAATATTTTTAAGTTTTTCATTTTTGTATGTTTTATTAAATTGATACTCATCGTTAAATACAAACAGTTTATTGAAGTATTCTGATTTTAGCTGTTTATATTTAGTATAGAATCTCAGCAAAGGATAGTTGGAAGCTTCAAGTATTTCATATATATCCAAGGTATTTGCTAATTTCTCTTTGTAGTTTTTTATTAAAAAGTTAATTATGTTTTTATGTGCAAAGTTGGCAATCTGAAAAGAAAAGTCAGCTGTCGAAAAATCAATTTCATATCCTGCATTTATTAAAATTTCAAGTATTTCAGTGTTACCTGTATCAAATGTGTAAAATGTAGGATTGTCAGTGAACAAAGTTTCTTTTTTGTTGTTAAAGTTGGGGGTGAAAAACATGTTATTATTAAAGCCAATATTTTTAAAATTTTTTATATTTTCAAGGTACATATTTTCTGCTAAAAAAACAAATGTATTTGATTTTTTATTAGGTTGTTTTGGGAGCAATAAATTGATTGCTTCAATATTATTGTTATAAACAGCTGCACATAATAAATTACTGTATATCATATATCTTTTTAAACCGCTGTAGGGATTGTTATTGTCATTTGGTTTTATAAAACAGTATTTATTATCTGTTTTTAGCTGCTTAATGAAAAAATTGAGTGTTTTATAGGGGGTATTATCCTTGTGGCATATTAAATCAGCAACAAACATTAATATGTTAGGTGATTCCCAAGGCTTATATCTAAAGTAAGCTTCGATACCGTAATTCCATACTGCTTTTAAAACATGAAGATTATTGGACTCAACAGCTAACTCTAAGAATTTAAGCATGTTTTTTAAACTTTCCGGCATACCAAAACTAATTTTATAATCATCTAATACACTTTCAACTCTGCTGGCATAAATAAATATGTCGTCTTTAAGTAGATGTACATTTTTATTTTTAATTTCATTTTCAATAATCATGGGTTTATTGCATTCATAATCATGAATTTCTCTTTTTTCTGCTTCGGTTAAATTATCAAACTCATTATATAAAGCTGTGCTCATAGTTCCTCCCACTGACGATTTCTACACAGAGAATCCAATTTTCAATTTCAATTCTGTTTTATTATTTTTAGTAAGACTGTCAACAGCATTATTTATTGCTGATATAGTTAGGATGTCTATTTCTTTGGATTTGTTCTTAAATAATTCTAAGGAAAGCTCTGCAACAGCTGATTCAAATAATTTTCTTGCTTCTCTGCCGTTACCAAAGTTTTTATTGTTTTTTATTTTTTTAAAGTAATTAAGTACAGTTTTTTCATATCCTTCTTGAATTTTATAACCGCCTTTATCAGTTAAAAATTTAAATATACTAAGAAGCTCTTCCTGAGAATAATCAGGAAAGTTAATTATTTTAGAGAATCTTGATTGAAGCCCAGGGTTTATGGAAAGAATTTTAGCCAATTCATCCGGATATGTGGCAATTATAACCATTGTGTCAGGGCTGTTTTCCATATGCCTAACAATTGCATTTAATGATTCAATACCATAGGCATCACCTGTTGTATCACTTACTATTGCCCCGAATTCATCAATGAATATAACCCCTCCCTTTGCCATTTTAAAAATTTTACTTACCTTTTGGGATGTTTCTCCTAAGTATCTGCCTACAATATCTTCTCTTCCAAATTCGTAAAATCCATTTGATAAAATATTATTTTCTTGATAAAGCTTAGCAACTGCTCTTGCCATGGTTGTTTTGCATGTGCCGGGATTTCCCTCAAAGGCAATGTGTTTATAGGTATCTATTGTTTCGTATCCCTTTTCTTCCATGTTTTTAACATGAATATTTCTGTATAGCTCCTTGTAAATAGTATTTTTTATTTCATCAAGTCCTATAATATCTTTTATATGGACTTGATTTTTTATATTAGCAGGATTTTTCAAGGGGGTGAGTGATTTAATTTCTTTTACACTTATATTTAAATTTTGAGTATTTTTATGTAAATAAATAGATAAATCATATTCTTGAAATTTATTTCCTCTATAATTGATAAGCTGTCGGATAATATCGTTAATATTCAATTTGCTGTTTAATTTATAACCTTTTTCTTTTGCTAAATATTTAAATTGCCTTGCTAAATATTCAATTGTAGGCTTTTTTACTTTTACTGTTTCAAAGTCGGATTCAAAAGTTAATTGTTTTATTGCAGATGTATTTTTGTTGCTTTCAGGTATTACAACAGCAATGCTTCCTGAAAACCCCTGAAGGAAATTTATACTTTTCTCTGTTAATGTAAATAAGCCATCTGCTGCAAATATTAAATTTTTAAAATCAAAATAATTAAGCTTTGGTTTGCCAAGCATTTGTTCCGGTGTTGTTGTTTCGCCTACATTGTTGCAATCACAATCAAATTCGCTTTCATACAATATTGCAAAGTTGTCTTCATCCGCATTTGTTATTGTATTTTCGTTGAATTCACCACTTGGTGTATCCTCATCATCAAAGAATATATCATCCTCATCAAATATAATATTAGTTTCTATGGCAACTTTTTTGTTTACAAAGCCATTCATAATGCCTTTTATGTGTCCCACGGCACTAATTCCGTTGTTTAAGTCATCACACTGGATAATTATTTTTTTATGCAAATTAAAATCACATAGATTTAACAACTCCTGTAAATGAGGTGCATTGTTTAACCTTTCTGAAAGCTCTTCTTTTGTTTGATTAGGGGGATTTATATATTTTAATGTTACAATTCCTGCTTCAGTTTGAATATTTTTTCTTTTTATTTCAGTTAAATATGGCATTTTAGTTGTATTTTTCATAACCGTCTTCCTTTCTTTGGTTTGTTTTCATTATAAGTAATAGACCTTAGAATTTTTTCAAAGGTTGATAAAAGTTTGTTTTAAAAGATGTATGAAATAAAAATTGCTTGGAAAATATTGCATTAACAGTAAAATTCCTTTATAATTAATAACAACAGAATAATTTCAGGAGAAAATCAATATGGACAATCATAACAGCTATCAATGGAAAAATATTTATGTATTTATAAGTAGCACTTTTAATGACATGCATGCAGAACGTGATTACTTAGTTAAAAATGTATTTCCTGAACTATCGGTATGGTGCAATGAAAGAATGCTTAGGTTGGTAGATATAGATTTGCGCTGGGGAATTACTGAAGAAGATTCGAAAATTAATAAAAGGGTTGTAGATATTTGCTTGAATCGTATAGACGACTGCCGACCATTTTTTCTTTGTTTTTTGGGACAAAGAAGAGGCTGGATTCCCAAGAAAGAAGATGTTTCGGAGGAAACATTAAAAAGAAAAGGAATCAATGAAGTTTTAGGGAAAGATTCAGTTACAGAAATGGAAATAAGACATGCTGTTTTACAGCCGTTTTGGGATCATAAAACTGAAGAAATGGGTGTGCCGGTTGATAATGCATTTTTCTTTTTTAGGGATAGTAAATATTTGGAGAGTATAAAAGACAGACCTGAACTTATGAAAATATTTACTAATTTGGATGAAGAAAATGAAAAAGAAGCAGATGAAGCAATTGTAAAAAGTAAAAAAGAAATTATAGAAATTTGCAAAAAGCACGACCATCCGGAACCAATTTTATATGATGCCTCATGGGATAATACTTTGTCAACTCCAGAGCTTTATTTAGCAGGAGTAAATGAAAGTATAAATGAAAAAAGAACTAAGGGAAGACTTAGAGATTTCAAGTCTTCAGAAGCTAAGCTTAAGGATATAATAATTGAGTTGCTAAAAGACGCAATATTAAAGGAATATCCTGAGAGGGCACGATTTGACTGGGAATTTCATGAGGGGTTAGAACATGAGCAACTGCAGCAAAGTGAATTTATAAACACAAACTTTGAAGGATTTATTAAAAGAAAAGGTGATTTTGAAAAATTAAATTATTATGTAGACAGAAATGATAATAATATATTGGCTGTAACTGCTGATGCAGGTTTAGGGAAGACAACCTTAATTGCTAATTGGATTCTTGAATTATTAGAAAAAGATGATTGTAACATATGCTATCGTTTTGTGGGAGCCAGCAACCGCACAGATACAATTAATCATATTTTAGAAAGCATTGTAGAAGAATTAAAATATAAAAACTTAATTGATTTAAATAATAAGCTATATTTAGAGAGTGAAGATATTTTAGTTAATGGAGAAAAAATAAAAAGATATTTTTATGATATTTTATCAACATTAAACAAAAAAACAATATTTGTAATTGACGGATTAAATCAGTTGACTGATGAACTTGAATCCTCGTCATATTTGTGGCTACCTAGAAAATTACCGGTTAATGCTAAATTTATAGTAAGTTTTAAGTGCAGTTTGAAAGAAGAGTTAAAGTTTGCCCAATTCTTAGAATTAGAAAGAAAAGCTGAAATTTTAAATATCGAGCCTTTTAATGATATTTCGGAAAGAAAAAAGTTAGTAGATGAATACTTATCAAAAAATCTAAAATCCTTGGATGAAGCAAAATTAGATTCCTTGTTAAGTATAGAAGCTACAAAAAATCCATTATTTTTAAAAATAGTACTTTCTGAATTAAGGGTTTACGGTTCTTTTGAAACACTTCTAAATAAAATTAAATATGATTTCGGCTCATCTCCCAAAGATGCCTTTATAAGCGTTTTAAAAAGGCTTGAAGAGGACACTGCCTATTGTAAGCTTAATTCTGAGGTTGCTGTTTCTTCAATATTTGGCTTAATCAGTACATCTAGAAATGGTCTTGAAATCAATGAACTGACTGAAGCTTTAATTAAAATTACTAAAAACCAGCTACCATCAAATGAAGTAGAAGACAGTATACATTTATATTTAAGACAGCTTAGGCCATTTTTGGCAAGAAGAGAAAATAGGGTAGATTTTCTTTATGAAGCTTTTGATTTGGCAATAAAAGAAAAATATTGTGATAGAAAAGAGTTTTATCATGAAATTTTAAGTTCTGTATTTAGAGATAAAGTTGATATATATAATAATAAACGATGGGAAGGAACTGAAAAAAGAGCTTTTCAGGAATTGCCATATCATTTAAGTTTTGTTAATTCTCAAAGGGAATATAATGAGCTTTTGTTTGATTATAAATGGCTTTACAGAAAGTTACAGTTATTTGATGTAAGAGATGTAATAAATGATTTCAATTATGCCCTTTCAAATGAATTAAAATTATTGTGCCGTTGTTTAGAACAGGCTTCAAATATTTTAAAAAGTAATTATGAGCAGTTGCCTGTGCAGCTGTGGGGAAGGCTTTGTGAAATAAACAACCCCCGCATAAAAGATTTATTACAACAAGCAGCAAATGAAACAAAAAAGATATGGCTTAAACCAGAAAGAGCAGTCTTTGGTGATGTAAGGAGCGGAATTATTGGTTCTTATGAAGGTAATGTAAGACACCTGCATAAGCTGTATTCATATAAAAACAGAATTGTTGTTGTGGGATATTTTTGGGTTGATATTTGGGATACTACCTTGAATAAACTAATATATTCAATGAATATTAAGCATTACGGCAGAGCAAAACAAATAATCAATTTGAACACCATTGAATCATTGCTTATAAATAATAGATTGACAGTAAAAACAGAGCATAATATTTATGTTTGGAATGTGGACAACGGAGAAAATCTTACGGATTTTGGGTTAAGTGAAGAAGAGTGCCAAGAATATAATTTAAATAATGAAGTTGAAGTTGAAGATGATGAATATAAAGAATATAAAGAATATAAAATAGAATCATTCTATATATATAATAATACTATGGTTGTAGTTTACAGAGACTATTTCAGTATCTTGGACATTGAAATTAGTAAATTTAAGATAGTATTTTCACATAAAAACATAATAAGTAAGTATTCATTAGTTGACAGTAACTTTATATTAAAAAACAGCACTGAAGTAATTGTTTGGGATTTAAACAATTTTAAGGATGTCATAACTGTTAATGCTGCAGATAATGAAGAAATTTTAAACTGTGATATATATAATAACAACCTTTATGTTATAAAGGCAGGTAAAGAGAAAATTAATAAAAAGAAGCTAATAAAAAAGGTGTTTTTGGAAATTTGGGATATATCTCAAAATAAAAAAAGTATTTTTGATATTGATGAAAAATTACCTGTTGACTATAATTTAACTTTTAATATACATGCTTTAAGCAATGATATAGTAATTACTAATGGTGATATTCATATAATTGATTCGGCTAAATTAAAAGTCAAATGCTCTTTGCATGGCAAGGATTATTACGTTCATGAAAACAAAATCTACTATTATGATTACCAAGATAAAATTATTGAGTATGACTTGGAAAGAAATGAAGTTAGAGGCTCTTTTAACTATATTGCAAAAGAAGATGATATCTTTTACTGTATGGAGGATTGCTTATTCACTTATCATGACTTTATGGATGAAAAACCATGGATGAACATATGGAATATAAAAAGCAAAAAATGCTTAGGTACGGTGTTTGGCGGACACTGCCAAACTTTTGTTAAAGACGATAAAATTATTGTTATTAATGAAACAGAATTATATATTATAAAAAGCGAAAATGGGTTACTACTTAATAAATATGAAATTTTCAATATAAATTCATTGATAATTTCAGAGGATAGAATATACTGCGGCCAAGGTTATGGAAGTATATTAATAGTTGAATTACATAATCAAACGGAAACACCAAGAGAGGATAATACAAATTTAAATTTGATGAATAAATTTCATAACTCAATATATGGTGTTGATAATAATTGCATAAGGATTTTCGACAAGGATTTAAAGATGGAGAAAAAGTGTTTTCAATATAAGGGCTTTATTGAAAGATTAAACTTAAGCTATCCATATATGTTTGCTTTAGTAAAACACAGAAAATTTGAAACACATAATGAGTATGTATCATACTGGCAAATGGACCAAGATTATTTTAACAAAAAGCTTGAAAATGAGAGTTTATTTACTGTTTATGCATGGAATGTTCAAAACAATCAAAGTTTTCAAGTTTCTAGAAAGCTGGTTCATTTTCCTGACATATTTAACTATGAAAATTATATGGTGATTAAATCAAAATCCTCTGTAGAAATATTTAATATTGATGAGAGTAAGTGTATTTACCGGTATGAATATATAAACATGGATGCTTTTATTAAATGCTGCAAGGAAAAAGTTTATATAGGTGATGGAGAAAGAGTATACATATATGATATGATTCAAAAACAAATTATTATGACTCTTGATTTATTTAAAATTTACAGGGATGAAAATAAAGAAAGCGGTAAGTTTGAAACCTATGCTGAGTATAATGAATCTCAAAAAAATATCTTTGCCTTAGCATTTGAGGAAACAGATGAGGAAACAGTTGAGAAAGAAGATTTTGAGTATGATTTCTATTCTGAAATATCTTTTGATGATTTATGGACTTCGGATTTCGACATTCAACCAAAGGAGCACTTTTATCTGAATGATTTCATGCAGGATGATATTTTTAAATATAACAATTATTTGATAATTAAATTAAACGGTCATATAAAGGTTTTGGATATAGGAGATTTTTCCATAGTATTTGAACAAAAATTAAGTCCTTCAATATCTTATGAAGCTAATAAAATATATCTTATGGATAGGTATCTTGTAACATTCAGCTGTGGTGATGTGTATATCTGGAATTTGGACACTTTGACATTAGTTGATAATTTCTCAATGTTGTTTGGTGAGTATGAAACTTGGAAAGTTCATGAATTTGAAGAATTTTTGCTTCTGCAGGTAAATATGGAAACAAGAATATGGAGTAAAAATACAGAGCAATCTGTACTTGTTTTTACGGGATGTGAATTGATTAAGTTTGATGATGAAAGATTATTCTTCCAGGATTTTGAAAATTACAGTATTAATTTATTTGATTTAAAATCAGGCAAGTCAGAAAGCTTATCAACACTAAGTTTTATGGATAAATTAGAGGATGTTCAAAAAATTAATGATTGTTTCTTACTCTTGGAATATAAAAAATACAAGGTTATATACAATACTTTAACCGGGAAAGTCGAATCGGTAAATATGTTACCATATAATAATTATTTTATTTGGGAAGAAAAAGCAAGGAGCATTAAGGTCGATGATTATTTATATGGCAGCGGCAATGCTAATCAAAAATATAAAATAGAGTTTAATGATTAAGAAAGGAAAAAGAGATGGGACTAAACAAACAATATATTGAGGATTTTTTCAGTCAATTTAAAAACAAGAAAAGAACTAATTACATGGAATTGTATTTAAAAGAAGCGATTCTGAAATTTGTAAAAGAAGAAAATAAAACAAATGCTTTTGATGTGTATACAGAGTTTTTTGACAGCTGCAAAATAATGGCAAAGGGAAATGCAAATATTATAGACCTTTTTGACGTTTTAAAGTATTATGAAGAAAATGCAGCTGTTCTTTTGGACAAGCAAAGAGACCATTATGTACATTCAGTTAATGTGTTTTTGCTTGGTTTATCTATTTACTCTCAAAATGAAAATTTCAGAAAAATAATAAATTTAGATCATGAATTAAATCAGAAAAATAAATTATATGAATCAGATATAGAAGAATTTCTTTTCCAATGGGGAATTGCATCTCTTTGCCATGATATAGGTTATCCTATTGAAATTACTTACAAACAGATGAAGAAGTTTGTAGACAGGGTAAGTGATGTTGAAGGTAAAAATGTAAGTCCGGAGCCTTATTTGGGATTTAATGCATTTGATATACTAAACAGCTTACCAAATAAAGAAAATATAAACGCTATAAACTTATTAAGCCTTAATATTCACAACAGATTTGGAATTGATTTAGATGCTGTAGGTAAAAAACTGAATTCTTTTCTTGAAACCATGCAAAAAAACAAGTTTGTCGACCATGGTTTTTACAGTGCTATTATTTTATTAAAGTGGTATAGTTACTTGGTTGAAAATAATATAAGCGAAGAAAATGCAAATCATCCTGTTGTGAATTCTGCAGGAGCAATTTTATTACATAATTATTATTCCAATGTTTTAATGAAGGAGCCTTTTAATTTGGGAGCATTGAAACCTCAAAGTCATCCTTTGGCATATCTTTTGATTTTGTGCGATGAGCTTCAGGAATGGAATAGAGAGGCCTATGGCATTGAAGATAAGAAAAGAGTATTGGCAGATGAGTCAAGGATTGAAATAAGTGAAAAACAATTAAAAATTGAGTATTTGGCACCAAAAGGAATAATGGAAAGCAATTTTGCTTTGAAAAAAGAAAGCTTAATGAATAAAGTTTTATGTTTAAATGATTTGTTTAGAGAAGGACTAAATATTACATGCCTTGCAAGCACAGATATTTATGTTGAAACAATGATGAAGCAGGATGCTGCAATAGTGCCAAGACCTTTATTGGAGAATATTGAGAAAATAGCACGAACTATTCATGAAAAGTATAGGAAACAGCAACGTATAAGAAAACCAGATGAAAAGCCAATAGCTGCTTGGGATGAATTATCACAGGATTTAAAATATTCAAACCTGCGTCAAGCTAGGTCAATTACTGACAAATTAAAGATGTTGGGTTATACAATTGCACAAAATAAAGACAATGCAACTGAAGTTACAGAACTAAGCTATGAGCAAATAGAATTTTTATCTAAAATAGAGCATGATTTATGGAATGAAGAAAGACGTAAAAACGGCTGGCAATATGGTCCTATAAAGGATACTGACAAGAAGATAAGTCCGTATATTGTGCCCTATGAAGAATTAACAGAGGAAATAAAGGATTATGACAGAGACACGGTAAGAAATATGATACCGCTTATAAATAGCGTAGGACTTAAAGTATACGAGAATTAAATAAAATAAAAAACAAGAATTATCAGCTAAACGATTATAACACCGTCAAAGGAATTTTAGGGATGGATATTAAAATTCTATAAAAATTAATTGGGACATACCGTAAGGTATGTCCCAATTAATTTTACTCTTTAATTATTTCGTAGGTACCTCTTACCATGAATATGGCATAATCATCTGTGTAGGCACCTCTGCCGTCATCTCTTGGAACTATCATTAAGTGATTGGGAACAAACTCCATTCCTGAAACGAAATCTTTACCTGCTGTTACATTTGCAATTCCGCCTAACTCGCTTCCTATCACAAAAGCCTTGCCACCTCTTAATATAATTTCTGCTCCAGCTCCTGCAATTAATTTTTCACCTGCTTTAATTTCCACTACCTCTAAGGCAGTTGAAGAACCTCCGGAACCTTCGTTTGAATCTAAGGAATCAACTTTTTTCCGCAAATCTGCTATCTCGTCTAATTTGTAGTCAGTAACTAATGCTTTGATACGGTCATTCAGATAGCTGAGAACAACGATCGGGTCATTGGTATCTCCCGGTGCGGCGTAAATTACTGCAGTAAGTGCGATTGACAAGATCAAGGTAAAAATTAGTATCTTTTTCAATTTAACAACTCCCTTAAAAGTATATATGACATTTTACCTTAAAAAAGTATAAATTTCAACAAAAACAATAGAAATACAGCAGAGAAAAACATATAAGCGTCGACCTTGAGGTTATTTGAGTTTCCGCAAAAAGCAAACAATAAGATAAAAGAGAAATAAAAAAGAGA
>ENA-UOOM01002312-UOOM01002312.1-fermentation-metagenome-genome-assembly--contig:-NODE-2312-length-15941-cov-3.076482_pt1 | contig 15941 bp, 11 predicted proteins | sample MGYA00245781_ERZ724031 | MGnify/ENA primary metagenome ERZ724031 (study PRJEB28704, sample SAMN03018317) | fermentation metagenome | biome: anthropogenic terrestrial biome; feature: soil; material... | reverse complement strand
CTGCGCTATGGCAACGTGGGCAGAAGTTTCGTTGGTCAGGTACTCAAAGGACAGGGGAGTTTCGGCGGAGAGCATACCGTTTGCGTCAAACTTGTAGCCCGCGCTTTCGAGAAGCGCCTTTGCTCCGTCGACATCTACTGCCGTGTCATAGTATCCATCGTTAACGGGATAAGACCAAGCATTGGCGTCCTTGAAAGTGCCGCCGTTGCCATCAGCCATTCCTGCAGGGAGGAAACTGGTGGCTATCTGCTGGTCGCACTGGGCTACGGTGTCGATGATGTACTGGCGATCGACGAGCAGTCCAAGTGCTTTACGCACGTTGGAGGCCTGTTCAGCAGTCTTTCCGGCAAAGAGTTCGGACTTAACGTTGAAGCAGACATAATAGGTGCCGAGGTTGTCGATGATGTAGAACTCGGGGTTACCTTTCAAGTTGGCGATTTCGTCGGTGGGAACGGTGTCGATAAAGTCAACGTCGCCTGCATTGTATGCGGAGAAGATGGCGGTATCGTCATCAGAAAGCATGCATTCGATGCGTTCAAGCTTGACGTTGGCAGCATCGTACCAGTTCGGGTTCTTGACGTAAACCATGCTCTCGTCATGGGTCCAGCTCTCGAGCATATACGGTCCGCAAGTCACGAAGCCCGCTTCCTGGCACCATGCGCCGGGGTTAGTCGCATAATCGGCAGGTGCTTCGACAACGCTCTGCTTCACGGGGAAGTAAGTGGGGAACGCAGCGAGGTCGAGGAAGTATGCGCAGGGGGCGTTCAGCGTGACGACCAAAGTGGTGGCGTCCGGAGCGGAAACCTGCAGATTGTTATCGGCGAATCCAGCGATGACATTCAGCATATAAGAGTAGTCGGCAGCGGTAGTCGGGTCGGCAGCGCGCTTCCATGCGTAAACGAAGTCGTTAGCTGTAAGCTCGGAACCGTCAGACCACTTAAGACCGCTCTTCAAAGTGAAGGTGTAGGTGAGCCCGTCTTCGGAAAGCGTATGGCCTTCTGCAAAGTTAGGAGCGAGCTGCCCCTCGGCATTGTAGGTGTAGAGACCGCCGAAGGACATGGTAGCCAGAGTAGCACCATCGACAGAGCTGTTAAGCGCCGGGTCGAGGTATGCGGGCTCGGAAGCCAAGTTGATTTTCAAAGTGGTGCTGTCGCCGTTCGTGCAGTACTGGAAGAACTTTGTGCCGAAGACATTGGCGTAGAAGCCCTCGACAGTGGGTTTCATCATGTAAAGGTCATTGTAATAGTATATCGGCAAAAGGGCACCGGTATCCATCAGAATGTCTTCGGCCTGGTGCATGAGATCCACACGGCCTGCAAAGTCTGTTGTAGTCTTGATTTCGTTGATAAGAGAATCGTACTCCGTCCATTCCGGAAGCGGATTGGCTTCTCCTGCGGGTACGTCCGTTCCGGAAGCAGGTGTTGGGGTTCCCTCTTCGGCGGGTGCAGTAGTGGTGCAGGGGTAAAGCCCAAGAACCATGACCACAGCCAGAAGCATTGCCAGAAGCTTTTTCATTTTGTTTTCTTCCTTTCCTTTTCCATTTTCCTTTATTTTAGAAGATATGTGTATCTGAGCCCGATATGTATAACCCATATTTTAACCGGATATGCAGATTGAGTCAATACACTATCACCAAAATACATAAAGAACTGCGTTTGCTGCCTTCCGAGTATAAAAAGATGGAAGGCAGCAAAGGTTCGGACTTGTTTTTACACGTTCCAGCAGGCGACCTGATGGCCGTCCCCGCGGTCAGTGAGTTGCGGGCATTCAGCTGCACACTTATCGGTCGCATAGCGACAACGCGTGCGGAAAGTGCACCCCGAAGGCATGTGCAAGGGGCTGGGTACGTCCCCTTCCAGCACAACACGATGCCGATTCCGTTCAACCTTGGGGTCGGGTATCGGAACGGCGGACATCAAAGACACCGTATACGGGTGCAGGGGATGGTCGTTTATCTCATCCGAGGAAGCAGTCTCTACTATCCGCCCCAGGTACATGACCGCTATGCGGTTTGAAATATGGCGCACGACAAGCAAGTCGTGGGCGATGAATAGATACGCGATGCCAAGCTTCTGCTGAAGATCTTCAAATGTGTTGATGATTTGAGCCTGGATGGAAACGTCCAACGCGGAGACAGGCTCGTCGCAGACGATGAATTGCGGATCCACTGCAAGCGCCCGGGCAATACCGATGCGCTGGCGCTGACCACCCGAAAACTCGTGGGCGTAGCGGTTAGCGTGCTCGGAGTTGAGCCCTACGAGCTCCATGAGCTCGTGTATCTTGTCCTTGCGGTCTTGTTTTGTAGGACAGAGCTTGTGAATGTCCAGAGGCTCGCCGATTATGTCGCTGACCGTCATGCGAGGGTTCAACGAGGAATAGGGGTCCTGGAAAACTATTTGCATATTTTTGCGGTGAGTTAGCATGTTTTTTGCATCGAGCTTTTCACCGTCGTAATAGACTTCACCGCCCGTGGGCTTATAAAGCTGAAGAAGTGAACGACCAACAGTGGTCTTTCCACAACCAGATTCGCCGACCAAGCCCAGCGTCTCGCCCGGATTTATGTAGAATGAAACATCGTCAACCGCCTTTAGCGGAGTGGTTTTAAATAAGCCTTCCTTAATCGGGAAGTACTGTTTGAGGTTCTTCACCTCGACTATTGGTCTGCTCATCGTTTAAGCCTCCTTCCTTCGCGGCATCTTCGTACACCATTTTTACATTCATCCAGCAAGAAGCCTTATGTTGGCTATTGATCCAAATCTCTTCGGGTTTTTCTTCCATACAAATCTTCATAGCCTCGTCGCATCTGGGGACGAAAGGGCAACCCTTTGGCATGTTCAAAAGGTCTATCGGAGAACCGGAGATGGGCACGAGTCTCTCCTTCTTACCGACGGTGCTTGGAATGGAACGCATAAGACCTTTTGTGTACTCATGGCAGGGGTTATAGAATATCTCGTCCGTAGTGCCGCGTTCGCAGGAGCTTCCGGCATACATGACGATAATCTCATCGCACATACCCGCTATTACACCCAGGTCGTGGGTAATCATAATAATCGACATCCCCAACTTCTTTTGCAGATCTTGCATGAGCTCGAGGATTTGCGCTTGAATGGTAACATCCAGCGCGGTGGTAGGTTCATCGGCTATCAGGATGTCCGGCTCGCAGGCGAGCGCCATGGCAATCATGACCCTTTGCCTCATGCCGCCCGAAAGTTCGTGCGGATACTGTTTGACACGTTTTTGCGGATCGTTTACGCCCACCAGTGTCAGCATTTCGACCGCTCTTTCCTTAATCTCCTTAGAAGTGCGGTCTGTATGCAAGCGTATTGCCTCTTCGAGCTGATTTCCGATGGTAAAGGTCGGGTTCAAGCTGGTCATTGGATCCTGGAAGATAATGCTGATCTTCCCGCCGCGGATGGCGCGCATCTCCTTCGGGCTGAGCTTTACTATATCCTCGCCCTTATACAGTATCTGGCCGCTTGTTATCTCACCCGGTTCGGTCAATATTCGAAGTATGGAATAAGCCGTCACGCTCTTGCCGGAGCCCGATTCGCCGACGATGCCGAGCACTTTTCCTTTTTCAAGGTTGAAAGAGAGTCCGTTGACAGCCTTGACCTCGCCAACGTCTGTAAAGAACGAAGTATATAGGTCTTTGACTTGCAGTAGTAATTCTCCCATGCCGTTCACCTCCTGAGCTTGGGATCAAAGGCGTCTCTGAGCCCGTCTCCCAGCAGGTTAAAAGCCAGAACGATCAAGCAAATCATAAGAGCCGGGAACATCATCTTGTACGGATAGCTACTCAACCCACCTCGAGCAGCATTGGCAAGCGAGCCGAGGCTGGGCATAGGCGCCTGCACGCCAAGGCCGACGAAGCTGAGAAAGCTCTCGGTGAAAATCGCCGAGGGTATCTGCAAAGCGGTGGAAATTATTATAACGCTCATGCAGTTCGGAAGTATGTGTTTTCTGATTATGCGCCCGGTTTTAGCTCCAATGGCCTTAGCCGCAAGGACGTATTCGTTATTTTTAATCGTAAGTATCTGACCGCGCACAAGCCGCGCCATGCCTACCCAGTATAGCAATCCAAACACTATGAAAAGGCTAATCATATTGGTACCGACTTTCGCCAGCACCGTTCCGGTCAGTGCATCCTTCAAGACAGCGTCAAGCACGACTGAAAGAAGTATGACCATCAGCATGTCTGGGAGCGAATAGATTATATCCACAATCCTCATCATGATTATATCGGTCTTTCCGCCAACGTAACCTGAAATCGAGCCATACACCAGACCGATTATCAAGACGATAATGCTCGCAAACAGACCGACGGCCAATGAAACGCGGGTGCCGTATATAGTGCGTATAAAGTAATCCCTGCCCAGTTCGTCGGTTCCGAAAATGTGCGGGAATATCTTTTCACCCGAGTCAATAGCTTGCTGCTCCAACTCCGAATAAGTAAACGGGGAGAGATTGGCTGCCGTTTTGTCGCGCTTTCCGTTCACCGTAATCATCTCTTGGTAGCCGTATGGAACGATCATAGGAGCTACAATAATAGTGATAACTATTAGTAAAAGAACTATGATGCTTGCTATGGCTAGCGGGTTTTTGGCCAGTTTCCTCATACCATCGCGGAAGAAAGTCGTGGACTCGCGCATTTGCTCGGTCTGGAGTTTTTCCTCTTCGGAAGCCGGCTCGAACTTTTTGAGGTCGAGCTGAAGGCTCAATATTTGTTTTTTTGGTATTGTATTTGGATCGTACATATTTATTCTTTGCCCACCCTTACTCAAATTTAATCCTTGGGTCAACTGCTTTGTAGAGCAGGTCACTAATCAGTGTGGCAAGCACCATGAGTACCGATAAGAATATGGTCGTTGCCATGATCATGGAGTAATCGCGATTAATGATGCTGCTGACAAATTTGGTGCCAAGTCCGCCGATAGTAAACACGGTCTCAACCACCATGCTGCCAGTGATAATATATGCCGTCATCGGTCCAACATAGGTTATGACCGGGATAAGCGCATTCCTTAGCGCGTGTTTTGCAATGACGAAAAATCTCGAAACGCCCTTTGCTTTAGCGGTTCTTATGTAGTCCTGACCCATAACGTCCAGCATGCTAGTTTTTGTTAGGCGCGTTATATATGACATCGGATATAAAGCTAGCGATATAACCGGCAGGAGATAGTTCTGACTTGTGGTACTCCAAACCGGAAACCATTGGAGTTTTAGGCAAAATACCAATAACAAAAGCGTCGCCAATACAAAGCTGGGCACAGACACAAATAGAGTAGTAGAGAAGATAATAACCCTGTCCGGCCATTTGTTCCGCATGAGCGCCGCGATGCTGCCGAATATCAGCCCAAAAAACAGAGCGACACCGGCAGCCATCAAACCCAGTTTGGCAGAGATGCCGAAACTTTCGCTGATAGTCGTGGAAATGTCTCTCCCTGTTTTGAGGGATACGCCGAAATCACCATGCAATAAATCGCCTAGATACAAGACATATTGCTCGACGAGAGGCTTGTCCAGGTTGTGCCTTGCCTCGAGGACTGCCTTAACATCTGGGCTGGGTGCTTTTTCCGAATCGAATGGTCCGCCGGGAATTGCGTTCATGGCAAAAAAAGTAAAAGTAATGATAATGAATACAGTTAATGCAGCAAGAAGCAACCTCTTAAGAACATATTTCCACATATGTCCACATCCTTCCTCATTCCGGTTGAATATTTTCTGGAAACTCAAACAAAAGATTGTTTATAATATTTTTTAATTTTATACACATCCAATAGATTAGTCAACCGTATTCGTGTACTTATTCCCGGAAATTCGTGCCATATCTCCAAATACAGGTACATTTTGGGGTTACGTTTGTTCGCTATTTTATTTTCGCCTTGTTTTGACTAATCGATTGCCGCTATATATAATCAAATAAGAAACTATTGACTTTGCGAAGGGTGGGACATCTTTTGCCTATTCTCACTATTTCAAGGCAAATGGGAAGCCTTGGAGATGAAATTGCCGAAGCTGTAGCGCGAAAGCTCGGTTGGCCTTTGATTGACCGCAGCCGTCTTATTGAAGAATTCTTCTCAAAAAATACCGATGCTCATGAGCGCCACATGCTTTCAGAAAGCGCTAAGTTTTACCTTTTACCTATGAAAGATAGTTCTCAAAGTTATATCGAATACTTGAAAAACACATTGCTTGCCTCGGCTGACAATAATGAATCCTTCGTTTTGATTGGATTTGGTTCGCAGGTAATCTTTAGCGGTTATCGTTCCGCTTTGAATATCCGAATCTTGGCACCCCTGGAGGTGCGATTAGCACGCGTAAAGAAGCAGTATCACTTGTCAGATGAAGAAGCGTCAAATATATTGAATACCGCAGATAATAAACACAAGCGCTTTGTGCGAACGGTCTTTCAGACAGATTTGACTGACTTCCCGCTCTACGACTTGACTCTTAATACGGCGCGATTGAATGTCGATGAAGGAGCGGCCGCCATCCTCTCCCTTCATAAGGAATATGAATTGACCCGCCGCATCGAAGAGGAAAGTCGTCGCTTTGACACGATAGATAACCAATCCTCGCTTCCGGTTTTTAAGAACGAATCTGAAGCAGATTTCGCAAAGATACTTGATATGTACCATTTGGAATGGCGCTATGAGCCCAAGACATTCCCTGTAGAGTGGGACGCAGAAGGCAATATTACGCAAGCTCTGAGCCCGGATTTCTATCTGCCCAAATTCGACACTTATATAGAGCTAACCACCATGAACCAAAAATACGTAACGGCAAAGAACAAGAAAGTAAAGAAAGTGCGCGAACTGTATCCGGGCACCAACATAAGGATTGTATACAAGAAAGATTTTCATTCCCTCATTGAGCGCTTTAATATGGAAAAGGATAATTGAAAATGGAGCGTCGCATCATTCTTCAGTATGAACAAATTCTGCAGCGCGTGCATGAGCTGGGCAGACAAATAACTCTGGACTATGCAGAGAAAGACCTTATACTCATCGGTGTGTTAAAAGGATCGATATACTTTCTAGCAGACCTCAGTCGCGCGATTGACCTGCCTTTGCAACTGGATTTTATCAGTATCAACGCTATCCCCTACTCCACCAGCCATACAGGCATTGTGCGCATAGTTAAAGACGTTGAGCTGGACATAGCGGGCAAGCATGTGCTGCTGGTGGAGGATATCATACGCACCGGATTGACTACCGCCTACCTGCTTCAGAGCATCGATTCCAGAAGGCCTGCGAGCATCGGCATTTGCACGTTGTTACACAATCCCAGACAGCAGCTAATAAAGCTCCCTGTGAGCTACTACGGCTTTGAAATTTCTGATGAAAGGCTGGTTGGATACGGATTGGACATTCACGAAAGAGACCGCAATTTGCCTTATATCGCGGCGTTGGAGCAGAATGGACAGAACGGGAAGAAAGAAAAATCGCCAAACGGCGACTCATAATAAAAGGGCTCCAGCGAACCCTTCATCGAAGCTATTGGCTCTTAATTGCACCTACACAATTTCTTTAACCTTCAATCGAATTCCGGTTTTCCGACTTCCGGGCTTGAACTTGCGTTTAGCCTTTCTGCCTTTCTACTTTCCTTCTTTTTTACGGTTGCGGCTCTTGTTATGCTTTAACAATAACTTTTGCCGCCCATTGCGATTCATTGCACAACTTGTTTTAACCTTTAATCGAGTTCAGGTTTTCCAACTACTAGGTTTTTAAGCCTTTGGTCTTTAACCTTCATTCTTTTTGGTTGCGGCACTTGCTATGCTTTACCGATAACTTTTGCCGCCCATTGTGCTTTCACCTTTTGGTGAATAGTGCTCTTATTTGCTTTAAGCTTCTCTGGCATTCCCTGGAGCTTGGTTTAAGCATAACACATTTTGACTAGATGTCAACACATTTTTAAAAATATTTTTTTAATATTTTTCTCTATATGAGAATTCGTTGATATTTTATCACATTGGACGCCTACATGGGGTTTTCGCTGCGGCATACAATTCGCTGTTTAGTATCTCTTCTATCAATATTCAGGGTCTATTGTAATGCTCTTATTTTGTATTTTCTCTGACGCATAGGTTGTGGATGCAGTCGCAATCTGTGCGCAACAAAAAAGCGCTACCCCTTAAAACCTAAGGAATAGCGCTATGTGTTGTTTTCAGAAGCGGTCAATACATTGCTGATTGGAAAGCTTCGTCAATCGCGGGGTTTGCGCGGATTACTTCTTGTCTTTGATAGCTGCCTGAGCCGCTGCAAGCTTTGCAATCGGAACGCGGAAAGGCGAGCAGGAAACGTAGTTCAGACCGAGCTTGTGGCAGAACTCTACAGAGGAAGGATCGCCACCGTGTTCGCCGCAGATGCCCAACTTGAGGTTCGGGCGGGACTTGCGACCAAGTTCGACAGCCATTTCCATAAGTTTGCCAACGCCCTTTTGATCGACACGGGCAAAGGGATCGGATTCGTATATCTTTTTGCTGTAGTACTCGCCCAGGAACTTGCTGGCATCGTCGCGGGAGAAGCCGAAAGTCATCTGGGTCAAGTCGTTTGTACCGAAGGAGAAGAATTCAGCCTCGGTGGCAATCTCGTCCGCAGTAATGCAGGCGCGCGGGATTTCGATCATGGTGCCGACCTTGTACTCAATCTGAACGTTCTTTTCTTCCATAACTGCCTTGGCGGTAGCGACGACAATGTCCTTGACGTACTTGAGTTCTTTGACTTCGCCAACAAGGGGAATCATTATTTCGGGAACGATGTTGAGCCCCGTCTCCTCGCGGACTTCGACGGCGGCGGTAATGACGGCGCGGGTCTGCATTTCGGCGATTTCGGGGTAGGTAACGGCCAAGCGGCAACCGCGGTGACCCATCATCGGGTTGAATTCATGCAGGCTTGCAATGGTGCCCTTTAGATCTTCAACTGAGATGTTCATTTCATTGGCAAGAGCGACGATGTCATCCTCTTCGGTGGGCAGGAACTCGTGCAGCGGCGGATCCAGGAAGCGGATGGTTACGGGGCGGCCTTCCATTGCCTTGTAGATCCCCTTGAAGTCCTCAACCTGCATCGGGAGAATCTTCGCGAGAGCCTTGCGACGCTCATCTTCGTTCTTGGAAACGATCATCTCGCGCATCGCGGGGATGCGGTCGGGGTTGAAGAACATGTGCTCTGTACGGGTAAGGCCGATGCCCTGCGCTCCGAATTCGACAGCCTTTGCAGCGTCTGCGGGGGAGTCGGCATTGGTGTATACCTGTAGTTTGCGGTATTCGTCCGCCCAGCCCATGATGGTTGCAAAGTTGCCGGAAACTTCAGCAGGCTTGGTGTCTATAGCGCCAAGGTAAATCTTGCCTGTGGAGCCGTCCAGCGAAATCCAATCGCCTTCGCTGACCTTTTCGGAAGCGATAGTGCAGTAGCCCTTGGATTCGAAAACGCGCACATCGCTGCAACCTGCTACGCAGCAGGTGCCCATGCCGCGGGCTACAACTGCGGCGTGGGAGGTCATGCCTCCGCGAGCGGTCAAGATGCCTTCTGAAACGTGCATACCCTCGATGTCTTCGGGGGAAGTTTCAAGGCGAACGAGGACTACCTTCTCGCCTCGCTCCGAAGCAGCAACTGCGTCGTCCGCATTGAAGTATACGCGGCCGTAGGCGGCGCCGGGGGATGCAGCAAGACCAGCAGCGATGGATTTAGCCTTCTTAATTGCAGTGGGGTCAAAGGTGGGGTGCAACAGCGCATCCAAGGACTTGGGATCAATCTTGAGCAGAGCTTCTTCCTTGGTTATCATGCCCTCTTCAACCAAATCGCAGGCGATCTTAAGCGCGGAAGCTGCTGTGCGCTTTCCGTTACGGGTCTGGAGCATGAAGAGCTTGCCATTCTGGATGGTGTACTCCATGTCCTGCATGTCGCGATAGTGATCTTCGAGAATCTTGGCGGTATTGACAAACTGGTCGTAAACTTCGGGCATGTCTTCCTTGAGCTTATCTATGGGGTGGGGTGTGCGAATGCCGGCGACGACATCCTCGCCCTGGGCGTTGATCAGATATTCTCCGTACAGACGCTTCTCGCCGGTGGAAGGGTCGCGGGTGAAAGCGACACCGGTGCCGCAGTCATTGCCCATGTTGCCGAATACCATGGCCTGAACGTTGACGGCAGTACCCCAATCGCCGGGTATGTCGTTCAGTCGGCGGTAGACGATGGCGCGGGGGTTATCCCAAGAGCGGAAAACTGCCTTGATGGCTTCCATAAGCTGTTCCTTGGGATTCTGGGGGAATTCCGTACCCTTTTCCTTCAGATAGAGTGCTTTGTAGCGCTTGACGACCTCTTTGAGGTTGTCGGCGGTGAGGTCAGTGTCGAGCTTCGCGCCGTTCTCTTCTTTAACAGCGTCTAAAATGGCTTCAAACTTTGGCTTTTCGACTTCCATGACAACGTCGGAGAACATCTGGATGAAGCGTCGATAACTGTCATAAGCAAAACGCTCGTTGTTGGTCTTTTTCGCAAGGCCGAGAACAGTTTCGTCGTTCAGACCCAGATTTAGGATGGTATCCATCATTCCGGGCATGGAAGCGCGGGCGCCGGAGCGAACGGATACGAGGAAGGGATCGTTTGCGTCGCCAAGCTTCTTCCCGTTAATCTCCTCTACCTTTGCAAGGGCCTCATCGATTTGCCCGACGATTTCGGGGGCAATCATCTGGCCATCTTCGTAGTAGCGGGTGCAAGCTTCTGTGCTTACGGTAAATCCCTGGGGAACAGGCAGTCCGAGACCAGTCATCTCTGCCAGACCTGCGCCTTTCCCGCCGAGCAGGTTCCTCATACTTGCGTTGCCTTCGCTAAAAAGGTAAACGTATTTGTGAGCCATTTGTTAGTTTTCCTCCTGTAAATATGCTTAAGTAATGTGAAATTGTTGTCAGTTTTTCCCCAACATTCCAAATTATTATACAGTATTTTGCCCCTATGAGCAAATAATTATCTCCATAAAGTTCAAACGATTTTGTTGTTTTATTGGGTTACTATTTTTAAGTCGACCAATTTTTATGCTCTGATACCCCGAGTAACTTTATAATGCAATCTACATGATATGCAATTTTCTATTTTGCGTCAATACTCGCTGGAAAAAGCCTGACGCAACTGTCATAAACGTCAGGCTGTATAAAGTTCGCGAACTCTGCCTGCTAATTCATTCCCGCATCTTATAACCAACGTGAATCGCGCTATGTTCAATCCTTTTTGGGGGTGTTCTTGCGCATCGAGTCGCGAAGGAAGGTAGGAACGTCTATATCGTCGTCCACTATGGCGCGCGGGGGCACTTGGGCGCGTCTTGCGGCAGCTCTATCGGCCGGACGGTTCGTGACTGTCCCACGGGCAACTCCAATGGCGGAAACATCGATATCCTGAGAGGTATCCTCTGGAAGGGATGCCGGTTTTTCTGCCTGCTGCCTGGGCTGTTCAGCTTGCTGGGCAGGTGCAGTGTAAGTCGACTGGGAATAAGGTGCGGAAGAGATTACCGTTTTGGATGGGGAAACTGTGCCGTCAAAGCCGGTAGCAATGACGGTTATGCGCACTCCGTCGCCCATTTCTTCTGAAATGTCTGCTCCGAAGATAATGTTTGCCTCCGGATCCGCTGCATCTTGAATCAGGTGTGCGGCTTCGTTTATCTCGGAAAGCCCGAGATCCGGTCCACCCGTGACATTTATCAGCACACCGCGCGCACCGTCGATGGTGGTTTCGAGCAGAGGGCTCTCGATTGCCTGGCGTGCAGCTTCAAGGGCGCGTTTGTCTCCATCGGCGTAGCCTATGCCCATGTGGGCGAGCCCTGTCTGCTTCATGATGGTGCGTAGGTCGGCAAAGTCAAGGTTAATCAGGCTGGGTTTGGATATGAGGTCGGAGATGCCCTGAACACCCTGGCGCAAAACATCGTCTGCAACCTTGAAAGCGTCCACAAGGGCAGCTCGTCCAACGACGGAGAGCAATCGTTCGTTGGGAATTATAACCAGAGTATCCAGCGATTCCTTGAGCTGCATAATACCCTGCTCTGCATTCTGCATCCTGCGGCGACCTTCAAAGCTGAAAGGTTTTGTTACAACGCCTATGGTGAGTATATTGAGGTCGCGGGCGCATTGGGCGATTACAGGCGCGGCGCCTGTTCCGGTGCCGCCACCCATCCCGGCGGTCACGAATACCAAGTCGGAACCCTTAAGTGCGGCGATGATGTCATCCCTGCTCTCTTCTGCGGCTTTCATACCGATTTCAGGCAGAGCACCTGCTCCAAGCCCCTTGGTCACTTTCTCGCCTATCTGAATTTTTTGATTGGCGCGGGAAAGGTACAGAGCTTGTTTATCGGTATTGATTGCGATGAACTCTACGCCGCTAAGTCCGTATTGGATCATGCGGTTTACGGCGTTGTTTCCCGCACCGCCAACTCCGACGACTTTTATCTGGGCAAAGGATCCCATCTCGACTTCGAATTCCAACATGGCGTTACCCCCTTATTTTGTAAAAAAATTCAATATCGCCTTTATCAGGCGGTTGTCTTTTATGCTCATGCGAGGCGCGGTCGATAGCGCGCTGTTGCAGACATAGTTCATCATACCATAAGCACTAGCGAAATTCGGAGTATTTTTTCTGGGCATCCAAGGCATATCCGCAATGGTAAAAAACCCGCTTCCCGACTGAAACAGCTCTTTGCTGCCCCTCATCATGGCAATACCTCCGCCCATGAGGTAAAGTGGGGTTTCGGGCATCACCTGGACCGCTGATTTCATTATCGTGTCCCTTACCATTGAAGCTATTTCATACGCTCTTGCTTCTATTATATCCTGAATGTCGTCATATACTATGGATTCTACGGTTCCATCCGTCAACCTGTAGGTATCCGCCCTATCTGAATAATCGAGCCCGAAAGCGTGGCGCTGCTTGACGCTTTCCGCCACCGAGGGCGAGATGGACAAAACATAGGAGATGTCCGATGTTATGTGGGCTCCTCCGACAGGAATCGTAGTCCTGAAAACACACGCGGAACCGCGCATGATGATGACATCTGTATGATAATACCCAACGTCGACCACGATAGATTCATCTGAGGAGCGCTTGTCCTTCACCAACATCGCCGCCTCTGCAAATGATGCATCGGCAAAGGAATCAACTTCGACGCCCATTTCGTCGAGGATTTCCGTAGCAAGGGCAGCAAAGTTGTTTTCATAATACATGTGTGAAACTGCCGCCCAAAGCGATTTGCCAAAAACCCCTACGGGTATAGAGTTCCTTGGACTGCCATCCACTTGGTAGTGGTATGGAACGGAAAACATATGAGTATAACCAGCGGGAGCGGCTGCCTCTTTGACGGCCACATCCATCAGCGTGTCTATGTCTTTGTGGACTATTTCCCGAGGGGATTCACCCAGGGAAATCTCGCAAACGCCACACTCAGCCCGAACAAAAGGCCCGGGGACTCCAACATGGACTGAGCGTATCCTTCTTTTTGCTTCGGATTGAGCGCCTTCGATAGCGGTTTGCACCGCGAACCGAAGTCCTGGGGCGTCCAAAAACCGCGATTTCTTCAGTCCTTTATGTTCCCCAATTCCTATCCCATATATTTCAAAGCGCCCGTCATCGCCGCATCGACCTATCATGCATATGATTTTCGAGCTGCCGAAATCCAATATTGCTTCAGCCTGCCTCATTATCATTGCCTTTCAGTATTAAAAAGGCTCGTTTGCTACTGTCGTTTCCAAATTTGACAGGAAAGACTCGTTAATCACCCGGTTCGATTGCATCCTCTGTCGTATCGCTTGCCTGCGGTTCTTCGCTTTGTGTGTCGTCCGCAGGCGAGTATGTTACCGAATCCTCGCTCGTGGCGACCAGTGTTCCCGTGGAAATCCCCTTGCCGTACAGCTCTGCGATAACATCCGCCACTCTCTTCAGCTTTCCTTCGAGGTCTACTGCCTGCCCAAGTCTGACTTTCATTCCTTCGTGGGTTGTAAGCCAGATATCCACCGAATAGGTGAGGTCGGCTTCTGCGTAAGTTGAGTATTGGTCGGTTTTTATAAGGGCAGAGACTAGCATTCTTAGAGCTTCGAGCTGGTAATCGTCCACCAGAGCAATCGTCTGATTCAAGGTGCTTCCTGTGACCGCCACTCCTTTTACTACCAAAATACCTGAAATGCCATCCGCTTGGATGATATCGAGCACTCTGCCGTCTATATCTATGCAGATCGCTCGCTCCAGCTGCCTGATAACCGACGTGACGCTTCTTTCTGTTACGTTTATCGTCACGGTATCCGGCAGGACGAAATCGATGCTTTCGACCTTAAGGTAAGCGTTTTGCTCGATTGCCGTTTTTGCCGCTTCCTTGTCCAATTCGAGCACATGCGTCCCAATTTCTATGCCGCTCAATGCGATTACTTCGGCAGTCGAGATTGACTTGTTGCCGTTAACGACGATGTTATCTGCCCTAAGATACCTGTAACCTGCAAAGCCCGTGGCAAATATCACGCAAAACAAGAGCAGTATGGTGATAAAGGTCACGCGTCTGCGCTTTCTTGTGTGAACTTTGATTATGCGTGGCTTTCCAGACATGGCTTGTCCTTTTTATGCGACGCTTAATCGCCGCTTACCCTGACTACGTTTGCTCCAAGCATAGAGAGGGTGTCCTCTATCGCTTCGTATCCTCGATCTATCACCTGCGCATTAAATACAGTGGTCAAACCTTCGGCTCTCAGCCCCGAGATTACCAGGGCTGCCCCTGCTCGCAAATCGCAGGCATTCACGTTTGCACCGTTCAACCTGTCCACACCTCGTACAATAGCCATGCGATCTTTGACGGTTATCGTTGCACCCATACACGCAAGTTCCGCGGCAATCCTGAATCTGCTGTCAAATACATTTTCAAAAATTATGCTGGTACCGTTCGCTATGGTGCAAAGCGCCATAAACACCGCTTGCATATCTGTCGGAAAACCCGGATAAGGAGAAGTTTCCACGAGGTGGAGCTCCTTCGGCCTTGCGGGTCCGATGCAGCGCACTTCGCCTTTTTGGGCTATCACCCGGCAGCCGCATTCTTCAAGCTTGGAAAGCACCGAATGCAAGTGGTCTCCCCTTGCGCCTTTGACTGTGACATCCCCTCCGGTTACGGCGGCTGCTGTCAGGAATGTACCTGCCACAATTCTGTCCGGCAAGGGCAAAAACTCGCCTTTGTGCAGGGGTAGCTTGCCGATTATCGTCACACTGGAAGTTCCCGCTCCGGTTACCCGCGCGCCCATAGAATTCAGCGCATCCGCAAGAGCTTCTATTTCAGGCTCCCTAGCAGCATTGTTGATAGTGGTAACGCCTTCGGCAGCGGTTGCGGCCATCATCAGGTTTTCGGTGGCTCCCACGCTGGGGTAGTCCAGGTGGATGCTCGCGCCTTTCATTTTGCCGCCGTCGCAATAGATATGCCCGCCCTCTTCTTTTATTTCTACATTGAGCGCCCTAAGGCCTTTGAGGTGCATATCGATTGGTCGACTGCCAATGTCACACCCGCCGGGATAAGAGAATATCGCGTGACCAAATCGCGCGAGCACCGGTCCGAGCATGAATATCGACGAACGCAATTCCCTCGCGATTTTGTCCGGCATTTCATACTTGTTTGCGCCTTCCGTGCAGACCATCAGCGAATCCCCGTTCCAGATGCATTCGCTGCCAAGGTGATTCAGTATCGCGCACATGTTGTCCACATCCAGCAAATGCGGACAGTCCGGTATAGTCATAGGTTCTTTACATAAAAGCACCGCACCCAACATCGGGAGCACAGCGTTTTTTGCGTTCTTGACGCAAAGCTCGCCGCATAGCGGCTTCCCGCCGACGACGCAAATCTTATCCATTCGCACACCTCCAGGCCTCGCATACTTAAAGGTTATGCAGTGCCCCTTAGCAAGGTGCTATCAATTGCAGGAGCGCGAAATGTTAAGT
>ENA-UOOM01002308-UOOM01002308.1-fermentation-metagenome-genome-assembly--contig:-NODE-2308-length-15957-cov-18.111558_pt1 | contig 15957 bp, 10 predicted proteins | sample MGYA00245781_ERZ724031 | MGnify/ENA primary metagenome ERZ724031 (study PRJEB28704, sample SAMN03018317) | fermentation metagenome | biome: anthropogenic terrestrial biome; feature: soil... | reverse complement strand
TTGAGCTATGGGACAACTTCTTAAAGAACGTCTCCAATAAGATTGTTTTCATAAATGAAGAGCGCACATATTCCTTGGAGGATTATGGTCTAAATACCGTTGTCTATCCTGCACCATGCCATGCAAAGCATTCAAGCAACAATAACCTTCAGTGGATAAAAGAAATTAAAACAGATGAAGCCCAAATAAATATCGGCATTGCCCACGGAGCTCTTGAAGGATTGTCCCCGGATTTGGATAACAGCTACTACAATATGTCAATAAAAGAACTGCAAAGCATTCCTATGGACCTGTGGCTTTTAGGTCACACACATATTACATATCCGTTTAAGTCACCCATTGTCAATGAAAATATATTTAATCCCGGAACTCCCGAGCCTGACGGATTAGACTGTAAACACAATGGACAGGCTTGGATTATTACTATTGACGACAACAAGAAAACAAATGCTGAGCTGATACAAACTGGTACATACAAATTTGCAGACAGAGAATACACAATAGAAGACAGAGATGACCTAAACAGAATGTTGGATGAGCTTAAAAAGGATGAGCCGGAAAAATCTATTGCCCGAATAACCTTAAACGGCAGCGTTGATGAGGATGTATTTGAATACAGGCAGGAAATATACAGCTCGATTGAAAAGAACATTATATATTTAATAGTCGAAGATTCAGATTTTAAAATGAAAATAACAAAAGAAAAAATTCACAGGGAATTTTCAGACGGTTCATTCCCTCAAGAACTTTTACTGTCACTTTCAGATGACGAAGACACTCTGCAGCTTGCATACGAGCTGATTATGGAGGTTAGAAATGATAATTAAAAAATATCACAGCGGAAGATTTGCAGGCATTAAGGATGTAAGTGTGGAATTTAAAGACGGGCTCAATGTAATCCTCGGTTCAAACGAGTCAGGAAAAAGCACATTGGTTGAAGGAATTCATTCAGTGCTTTTTAAGCCCGGTAAAATCGGCAGAAAATCAGCAGAGGACAAAGAATTTTACTCTAAGTTCATGCCTTATCCCATAGGAGACTCTATAGACGGAGAAATAGACTTAGAGCATAACGGAGAAATTTACACATTAAGCAAGGAATGGGGAGCAGACGCTTCCTCTAAATTGACCATGCCAAATAAAATTGTAATAAAAAGCGACTTAAGCATCAATGACACCTTAAAGGATGTGTATATATACGGCGAAGGAACATACAGCAGCGTGTTCTTCCTGAAGCAATACTATCTTAAGGAAGCAATCAACAGGATAGTGCAAAACAAAGAAGCAACCGGCGAAATAAGCTCCTTGTTAAGAAGCACCATTATGGAGCTTGACGGAGTTTCGCTTGAAAGCTTAGGACAAAAAATACAGGATGAAATAGACACCCTATTAAAGAGATGGGACGTGGAAAGAAACTACCCGGAGAATAACAAAGGCATCAATAATCCATACAAGGTTGGCTTCGGGCAAGTGGTTGAAAGCTACTACGCCAAGGAAAGAATAAAGCTTGAAATGGATAGAGCAGAAGAGGCTGAAAAGAAATTCAATGAAATCTGTATACATATTAAGAATACTGAAGAAAGAATTGAAGAGCTGAAGACCAAGAAAGAATCGATGGAAAGCTTAGAAAACGATGTAATCCAAAGGTCAATTCTTGAACCTCAAATTGAGCAGCTTAATAAGGATATATCAGCCCTTTCAAAGATAAACCAGGAATGGCCGAGAAGCGACGAAAGAGTAAAACAATTAACATCAGAACTTAAAAAACTTGAAGATAAATACAAAAAACTTGAAGAAGAAAAGGTATTATCAAAAAAAGTAGAAGAAAAAAATACACTGGAAAAGAATTTAGCTAAGGTAGATGAGATAAATGATGGACTAAAAGAGCTTATAACACAAATATCCGCGATAAAAGCTATTACAAAAGAAGATATTAAAGCCCTCGAAACAAATTATAACGGTATGAATAGAGCAGAAGCCATGATGAAGGCAGGAGTAATTATGGCAAAGCTTAATTATTTTGCTGAAGGCAAGAAGCTTACTGTAACCAAGGACTTGGAAGAGCCGCAACAAGTTAATGCAGGAGACAGCTTCAGTGCCAACGGGTTTATGAAGCTTCAGTCAGAAAACCTTATAGAAATTGAAATCAAATCAGGAGACATTGATTTTAATGAAATAAGAATTCGATATGAGAATTATAAGAAAAATTATGAACAGCTGTTAAAATCACTTGGAGTAAAAAATCTTGAAGAAGCGAAGCTTAACAAAGAGAAAATAGATAACCTGAATAGGTCCTTGGAATCATGCAATTTGCAGAAAAGCCAATATCTTGGAGAATTAAACTATGAAGAATTAAAAGACAAGATAAAAGAATTTGGAGACCTTTCGCATGTTCGAAGCACTACAGTCATTGAATCCGATATGAATGCTGTAAATAAAGAAAAAATAGAGCTGTTTTCAGAAAAGAAATTATTGGAAAGCAATATTAATAAATGGGTTGCAGAATACAAGGATTTAGATGGGCTGTTCAATAAAACCATAGATATAAAATTAAGACAAAAGGAAATTAAAACCAATATAGACAAATTAGCAGAGCTTCCTAAAGAATACAGCTCAGCTGATGAATTCAGGACAATATTAACACAAACCAGAAGCAGCCATGGTAATTTAATAAATACCTTGGCAAGCCAAAAAGAAGAATACTATGAGCGTGAAAAAGAATTGCCCGAATCAACATACGAGGAACTGTCTGAATCACTATTACAAGCAGAAAACCTGTTTGAAAAAAGATTAGAAAAAGGAAAAAGACTGTTAAAGATTCAGGAAAACTTTGAAAACATCAAGCTTAAAATGGATGAAAAGTCATTCGTTCCCGTCATTACTGCTTTTTCCGGTTACTTGAATTTACTGACAGACGGCAGCTATAAAGCTACGGATATAGATGATGATTTTAATTTGAAACTGGAAAACGAAAATGAGACAATTATGCCCCTCAGTCTTTTGTCATCCGGAACATATGATTGTGTGGCATTAGCCTTAAGACTTGCAATAGCAGAATACATATTGGGTGACAACAAGGGATTTTTGATACTTGATGACTGCTTAGTAGACTTGGACCCAAACAGAAAAGAAACAGCAGTAAAACTCGTTAGCCAGTTTGCCAAAAAACATCAAGTCATATTTACCACCTGCAGCCCGGATACTGCAAATTTATTAGGCGGATATTTAATAGAGATATAGATTATTGATTCCCATGTCATCCAGAGTGAAACGAAGGATATATCCGAATGAAAAGAGAATTTGATATTAGATTTAGGGAAAAATAGTTATATCCATTTTAGAGTATTACTAAAGAAAGGGAGATGTTAAATTGTCATTAGAATTAGCAATAATTGCACCCTATCCTGAATTGGCAGAAATGGCAAAACAGGTATGTGATGAACTTGAAATAAAAGCCGAAATAGCTGTCGGAGATTTGGATGAAGGAGTAAAATTAGCAAAAAAATTTGTTAAAGGCGGCACTGAAATAATTATAAGCAGGGGCGGTACCGCTACGGCTATAATGGAAAAAGTGGGTGAACACGTTATAGAAATTATGGTAAGTCCCTATGACATAATAAGAGCCGTTGCAAGTGCAAAAAAGATTGGTAATTATATTGGAATAGTAGGATTTAAAAATGTCATATACGGGAGTGAAAGTCTGGGTGAAATTTTAGACGTCAAAATCAAAGGACTTGAAATAAAAGACGAATCCGAAGTGTTGGACGTTATCGAAAAGGCTAAAAATGATAATATCCAAGTAATAGTTGGTGATGCAGTTTCCGTTCGCTATAGTAAAAAACAGGGATTGAAATCAATACTTGTATACTCCGGCAAAGAATCCGTAAGTATGGCATTAAGAGAGGCAAAAGAACTGGCATCAGTTCGTCGAAAAGAAAGGACAAGGGCTGAACAGTTTAAAGCAATATTAGACTTTACATATGAAGGGATTATTGCAACTGACTCAGAGGGTATTGTCTCCTTAGTTAATCCTGCCGCAGAAAAAATCTTGGGCAAGGTTAAAACTTCAATGATTGGACAAACAGCTGACCACATATTGCCTAGCATTGCCTTAGGAAGAGTACAAGAAAAAGGTAAACCGCTGTTGGGCGAACCTCATAGAGTAGGCAACAGGATGATAGTACACAATTTAATCCCTTTAAATATAAACAACAAAGTTGAAGGAACAGTAATAACATTTCAAGAAGCAAGTCACGTTCAAGCCATTGAAACAAGAGTGAGAAGGGAGCTTTATTTAAAAGGACATGTTGCTCAATATACTTTTGAAGATATCTTAACGGATAGCTTTATTATGAAAAAAGTAATTAAGCAAGCAAAGCAATTTGCCAAGGCTGATACAACGGCAGTGATTACAGGGGAGACCGGTACAGGAAAAGAAATGTTTGCGCAAAGTATACATAATGACAGTAATCGTAAAAATGGGTTGTTTGTTGCTGTTAATTGTGCTTCTGTTCCGGAGAATCTTTTGGAAAGTGAGTTGTTTGGGTATGAAGAGGGTGCTTTCACCGGGGCAAGACGTGGTGGTAAAAAAGGGTTATTTGAGTTGGCTCATGAAGGTACGTTATTTCTTGATGAAATCGGTGAACTTTCAATTAAATTGCAGGCACGTTTATTACGTGTTCTTCAGGAGAAAGCCATCATAAGGGTTGGAGGTGATACAGTGGTTCCGGTAAATGTTCGCATTATTGCCGCAACTCATCGCAATTTAGAGGAAGCTGTATCCAAAGGGCTGTTTCGACAGGATCTGTATTATAGATTGAATGTACTTAGGTTATCACTGCCTACTTTGCGCGAAAGGTTGGATGATATACCACTTTTAATAGATGAATTGCTAAAGAAAATATGTAAAAGAACCTGTAAACCTCGACCAATTTTTGGCAATAAGGTATTAAGCAGATTTGGCTCGTACGATTGGCCCGGCAATGTAAGGGAGCTTGAAAACATTCTAGAGAGGCTCGTAGCATTAAAAGATGGTACAGAAGTTCAACTAGAAGATATCGATGAAATAAAAAAACTGGAAAAGCAAGAGTTATTGAGTAAAGAAGTTTACAAAGACAAAAAAGTAGAATTAAAGGGTACGTTAGAGGATATGGAAAGGGAAATAATCTCCATTACCTTAAACCTTGCAAATCAAGACAAAGAGATGGCTTGTAATTTACTTGGTATAAGTCAGACCACATTATGGCGAAGGCTTAAAAAATGGAATATATCAGATTGAAATTTATTTCATTATGAAAATTGGGTATTATGGAGTGCTATTAGCTGTAATACATATCCTATTATTGGATTGTTAATTTCATTTTGAAAAATTATTATTAAAAAGTTATGTATTTGTTTTATTATAAAGAATAAAAAAAAGAATAAATTTATTTTAGAACCAGCAATTGCTTACCTTTATGGCAGTTGCTTTTTTATATTTAAAACATGGCATAGATTTTGCTGGTTAATAAGCAATGAAAGATATAATAAGCTTTAAATATATTAAATATGAAATGTATTACAAATTATAACACATTATATAGAAATGAAATTTAAAATATATACTGGAAGGAGTAAATAAATGCGTTCTATAGCGATAATAGCAGATGATCTCACAGGCGCAAGTGATACAGGTATACAGTTTCGAAAACATGGATTAACAACAAAGGTAGTAGTTGATGCAGACAAATTAGAACTATTCTTAGAGAATAACGATGTCCTAGCAATTAACTCCAACACAAGACCATTGAAAAATAAAAATGCTTACAAAAAAGTATACGAAATATCATGTACATTAAAAAAAGCAGGGTTTAAAAGCGTATATAAAAAAATTGATTCTACTTTTAGGGGTAACCTTGGTTCAGAATTAGAGGCAGTTATGGATGCATTTGATGCAGGACTTACCATTTTGGTTCCATCCTATCCGGATAATGGTCGTTGCATGGTAAATGGCAATTTAAAAATATCATTACCTTGTGATGAAGAGATAAAAGATAATGAGGAAATAGATGTGCGACATGACTTATGTTATGTGCCTTCTATATTGCAAAATGAAATGACAAGGAAAGTTGCTCTAATAAACTTAAAAACAGTTAATAAAGGGAGTGAATCCATTTATTATGATATAGAAAAATTTAAAAAGGAAGGTTTTCAAGTAATAGTCATTGATGCTGTTACAAATGAAGATCTAAATAAAATTGCTATTGCGTGTAAAAACCTCCCTCAAAACACCGTTTTTTCCGGAACAGCGGGATTTGCTGCATATTTGCCTAAAGTGATTGATCTTTGTTTAGACAACCAGACACACCAATTAAAGAAAGACAAGGTTTTGTTAATTGTAGCAGGCACATATAACCATATTACGAGAATGCAAATAGATAAGGTGTTAAGTAATACAAACTCTGCTTTAATAAAAATTGATACAAATAAAATAATAAACGGCAAACTATTCGAAGAAGTTCAAAAAACTATTAAAGATGCTATGGAACTTTATAATACCCAAAAAGAAATATCCGGCTCTCTGATAATAGCTGTTGATACACTCTTTGAATCACCTGACAAAATGTATTTATTAACAAACAAATTTAGTAGAGACGTGGCTAAAGCCATCGGGGATATTGTAAAAGGGTTAGTTGATAAGGACATCGTCGAAAGCTTGCTGATTACGGGAGGTGATACCGCACTTCATGTACTCTCTGCTTTAAATGCAGAAGGTATTGATTTACAGGAGGAGGTACTTGCCGGCATACCGCTGGGATTACTATCCGGAGGCAAAGCACACAATGTTAGAATCGTGACTAAAGCAGGTGGTTTTGGATCCCCAACAGCAATATTGGAAGTTATGAAACACTTGGAAACAATAAGAAACACATAAAGAGTTAAGTATTATGTAATACAGCAGGTTTTTCCAATTGGGATTTTAAATAAGGATGTTATAATAACTTTACGGAGGTGAAATAATGTTGGAACAATATAAACTGATTATGCCAAAAACAATATACGGGGGGTTCAATGCAATAAGCAATGTCCGTGAAATTGTTAAGGATGTCAAGAAAGTTGCAATATTTACATACGAGAATGTTTACGAAACGGGTTTAATAAATACAATTATAGATATTTTAGACGAAAAAGGCATTCCATTTAAAGTGTTTAAAGATTTACCGGTTGAACCGACCTATATACAAGCACAAGATGTTGTTGATAGGTTTAATTTATCCGAAGCTGATTTTATTATAGCAGTCGGTGGTGGAAGTGTAATAGATGTGGCAAAACTGGTATCTGTTTTAAATACTGATAAATATACGGTTAAAGACTTGTTGGAATCACCAAGCTTGGCGAAAAAAACAATTCGGACATTGATGATTCCTACAACTGCGGGAACCGGAGCAGAGGCAACGCCAAATGCAATAGTTACAGTACCTGAAAAGTCGCTAAAGGTTGGCATTGTAAGCAATGAGATGATTGCTGACTATGTTATCCTTGATGCTGAAATGATTAGAAATCTGCCGAGCTCTATTGCTGCTTCTACCGGTATTGATGCTTTGGCACATGCCATAGAGTGCTATACCTCAAAAAAAGCGAATCCTTTTAGTGATTTATACTCTTTAGGTGCGTTTGAACTTATAATAAACAATATTGAATCAGCTTGTGATGGCAATATGGAGGCTAAATTGAATATGTTACTGGCCAGTTTTTATGCAGGAATTGCAATTACCGCTTCCGGCACCACCGGTGTACATGCACTTAGTTATCCATTAGGAGGTAAATACCATATTCCGCATGGAATTTCCAATGCGATTATGCTGATGCCGGTTATGCGCTTTAACGAACCTTCTATTCGTTCTTTACTTGTCGGTGCATATAATCGTGTATGGCCTTATGGAAATATTGAAAAAGATGAGGAAAAATCTACTTGGGTCTTGGACTATATCGAAAAAATTATACGAAATTTAGGTATTCCACAGAACCTAACTTCATTTGGTATAAATAGAGATGAAGTTGATGAACTAGTTAAAAATGGAATGGAAGTAAAAAGATTATTGGTCAACAATATGCGTGAAATTACAGCTGCAGATGCACGTGCCATGTATTTACAGGTATTGTAAGGAGAAATGAAATGGTCAAGATGAAGATTTATGGAATTATTACGCCAATAGTTACCCCCATGAAGCCAGATGAAAGCATCAATGAGGAGGAACTTCGGAGACAGGTTGAAAGACTTATAGTTAGCGGTATTCACGGACTTTTTCCACTTGGAACAAATGGAGAAGGATTCTGTCTCAGGGAAATGGAAAAGGAACGCATAATAGAAGTAGTTGTTGAACAAGTGAAAGGCAGGGTCCCGGTGTTTGCGGGCACAGGCTGTATTTCTACTCAGGACACGATTCGTTTAAGTAAAATGGCATTAAAAAAAGGTGTCGATGCTCTATCGGTTATTACACCGTATTTTGCAAAAGCTTCTCAAGAGGAACTTTATAAACATTATATGGATGTAGCTTTTGCGGTTCCTGATATGCCAATCATATTATATAACATACCAATGCGTACAGGAAATTCGTTATTGCCAGAAACAGTTGTGCGTTTAGCAGAAAATGCACCAAATATAGTGGGAGTGAAAGACTCTTCAGGGGACTTTAACAATTTGCTTGCTTATTACACTCAAACACGAAACCTTTTAGGTAAGGAATTTTATGTACTTTCAGGGAGTGATTCGCTAATTCTTTCCACCCTTATAGCAGGTGGAGCAGGTGGTGTTGCAGGATGTTCAAATGTATATCCCAGAGTTCTATCTTCTATATATGAACTGTTCAAACAGGGAAAGCTCGATGAATCTAGGGCTGCACAGGAGTCTATCGCGTCTTTCAGGGAATGTTTTAAATATGGCAACCCAAATACAATAGTAAAGATAGCGGTCAGACTGCTCGGACATGATGTAGGTGAATGTAGAAAACCATTTGTAGATGTTTCGGCGGAAGGCATGAATAAAATCAAACAGGTATTAGCAGAAAATAAAAAAAGAGGTATGGACTAAATGAAGTACAAAAAACCAATTATAGGTATTACAATGGGAGACCCTTCCGGAAATGGCCCTGAATTATGCGTGAAAGCTCTTGTAAGGTCTGAAATTAAACAACAATGTTATTCGGTAATAATAGGAGATGCCAGGGTTATTGAACGCGCAGCTGTAATTGTGGGTCATCCGGAGGTGCAAATTAATCCAATTTCAAGTATTTCGAAAGCAAATTTTGCACCTAATATAATTAATGTATTTCATTTGGATTTAGTTGATTTTAGGGAGTTTGAATTTGGTAAAGTATCGGCTATGTGTGGCAACGCAGCTTTTCAAAGTGTAAAAAAAGTAATTGAGCTTGCTTTAAAAAAAGAAATTGATGCGACTGTTACTAATGCTTTAAACAAAGAAGCTTTAAACATGGCGGGATTCAATTATAACGGTCATACTGAGATTTATGCCGAATATACCGGAACAAAAAAATACACTATGATGTTGGCTCATCATAATCTTCGCGTAGTACATGTTTCTACCCACGTTTCACTTAGAAAAGCATGTGACATGGTCTGCAAGGAAAGAGTAACTGATGTTATTCGAATTGCTAATCAGGGCTGTATGGATATTGGAATAATGAAACCGCGAATAGGTGTGGCTGGCCTTAATCCACACGCAGGTGAAAATGGATTGTTTGGTACCGAAGAAATAGAAGAAATTATTCCTGCAATAAATGCCGCACAGCTTGAAGGCATAAATGTAGAAGGTCCGGTGCCGCCAGATACTATTTTTTCAAAAGCACGCGGTGGTTGGTATGATGTTGTTGTTTGTATGTATCATGATCAAGGACACATCCCTCTTAAGGTAATTGGCTTTAACTACAATAGTGAAAAAAGCAAATGGGATGCTGTCGAAGGCGTAAATATTACACTTGGTCTTCCCATTATTCGCACATCAGTTGATCATGGTACTGGTTTTGGGCATGCAGGCCAGGGAATAGCAAATGAGGCGAGTCTGGTTAATGCAATAGATTATGCAGTCAAAATGGACGAAAATAAAAAAAGTAGGAGGATTTAAAATGAGAAAGGTAATAGCTAGTTTACTTGTAATTTTAATGGTATTTGGACTTTTGGGATGTGAGAGCAACAATAGCGCTCCTGATACAAAAGAGCCTGTGCAAGAAGCACCCAATATCGAGACTGACGATGAAAAAGCAGGAGAAATTAAGGATCCAGTTGACCTAATGTTTATATCAATGGCATCTACAACTGCAATTTATACTTACTCAACGACAATTGCAAATATGTTGTTAGATGTATTACCGCCAGGGTCTACAATTGATGTTCCAGAGACATCACCGGGAGGATTGACAGCTCAGTACAGTGTAATTAATGGTGATACGGATCTTGTAGTAATGAATGGTATATCTGTGAAGTGGTCCATGGAAAATGAAAATGGCGTTATGGATATGGGCAAAGTAACAGGAGGCGTTTCAAGTCTTGTTAATGGTTTTGATATGCCGCATATCACAATTTTATTTACAAAGGACTTTATTGATAAAACAAACTGTGTATCAATGGAAGAGCTAGTTAAGAATAAAGTTCCTGCAAACTTTTATATTAAACAAAAAGGTAACCTTGGAGAAGGTGCATTTACACAAACGCTGGAGGCATTAAATACTACGGAAGAGGATCTTATCTCGTGGGGTTGTACTGTTACTAGAGATACGGCGGCAAATATAGGCACTGCATTCCAAGATGGACTGGCAGACATAACAATTGACCATTTACCAAATGGCCAAGCTGCAACGGTTCAATTGACGACAAATACAGAATGTAAAGTTGTAGGTATGGCGGAAGAGACTGCTAACGCTTTGGCAGATAAAGGATGGACTAAAGGTATATGGAAAGCGGGGTCTTCAAAATTTATCGGTCATGACGAAGATGTACTTACAGTCGGTGCTCCAAATTGTCTTATAGCCAGGTCTGACCTTGATGATGATATCGCATATTTGATTACTAAAACAGTTTGTGAAAATAGGGATAAACTAGTTGCTGCATCTGCTGCTTTAGAGGAATTTCAACCTGAAAAGGGCGGAGAAATTTTAACTGAAATTCTTCATCCGGGTGCACTAAGATATTATAAAGAAAAGGGATACATTAAATAAGCATTCTTGTTTGAAGAAGTTCAATTGGTGTGTTCTCAGTTGAATGCACCAATTGAATGAATATCGTAACAATAGTAAAATTTTTAATTGTTTTGTTAGTTTAGTTACGATTAGTGCAAATAGACAAAAAGGAGATTATTATGGGTACGTTGAATACCATAAAAAGGACAGATATAAGAAAATATGCTATTATATTTTTAAGCGTATGTTTCGTTGCATTTCAACTCTATATTGTTGTTAGAAGGACGGTTCCATACATCATCGGGGTACCGATTCATTTATGTTTTGCATTAGCACTAGTATATTTATATAACCCAATAGATAAAAACAATCCTAAACTTAAAAGATTGAAGTTCATCGATTATCTTGCTTTTATAGCCATCATATTCATATTAATTTATTTTATATCTCAAGGCACAAGACTTAGCACCAGAATACCTTATCTTTCGGATGTAACACTTGTGGATATGATTATTTCCTTTATGGTAATATTGGTTCTTTTGGAAGCTACACGCAGGACATTAGGAATGGGCTTTCTCTTTTTTATTCTTCTATGTATTGCTTATTTATGGCTGGGAAAATATATGCCAAGATCAAGCGGGTTGATGCATTCCGGAACAACCTTAAAGAAATTTGTTGAGATGATGACTATGACAACAAGTGGTATTTTTGGAACCCCATTAACCACATCACAATCTTATCTATTTTATTTTATGATTTTTGGGGCTTTATTTGCCGCTTGCGGCGGTGGGCAGCTGTTGATTGAAATCGGATTAAGATTTGGTAAGGGAACGGGAGGTCCTGCAAAAGCTGCAGTAATTTCTTCCGGTTTAATGGGAATCATTTCTGGTGCCGCTGTTGCGAATGTCGCAACAACAGGTTGTATGACCATTCCTATGATGAAGAAGACAGGATATACGCCGGAACAGGCTGGAGCAATTGAGGCAGTTGCCTCTACGGGTGGTCAGATTATGCCGCCGGTAATGGGGATAGGTGCATTTGTAATGGCTGAAATGCTTGGTATTGAATATAAACGCATTTGTGGTGCTGCTGCAATTCCTGCAATAGGATATTACTTAGCAATATTCTTAGTTGTGGATTTTATTTCACGTCAGACAAAGCAAGGGGTTATGTCTGAAGGATTTAACATTCCGCCAATTTTACCTCGTTTGTATTTGTTATTTCCTGCAGTTGTGTTGGTTTATATGATCATCGATGGGTATTCATTGATGAGATCTGCCGTTATTTCATCACTGGTGATTATAATCATTAATTTATTTGGCAAAACAAAAGTATCATGGTCAAGGGTATTTGAGGCTACTATTCGTGGATGTAAGCAAGCTGCCGGGATAGCCATTCCAACGGCTACAGCGGGAATAATCATTGCGAGCGTAATAAATTCAGGGCTTGCTAATAAGATTGCAAATTTAATGATAAGATTTGGTGGTGAAAGCTTATTATTTGCTTTATTTATTGCAATGATAGGCTGTATTCTCTTTGGTATGGCACTGCCTACCGTGGCAGCATATTTACTTGCTTCAATACTTTTTGCTCCATCCCTGATAGAATTAGGTGTTAGTAGGCTAGCAGCCAATATGTTTGTGTTTTATTTTGGTATTTTTGCTCAAGTAACTCCTCCTGTATGCCTTGCTTCTTTCACTGCGGCAAGTATGGCAGGCGGAAATCCATGGAAAACCGGGTGGTTAGCACTGCGTTGGTCTATAGTTGCTTTTTTAACTGCATATAGCTTTGTATACAATCCAGCATTACTACTAGAGGGAACAATACCTGAAATCATACAAGCTTCTGTATATTTATTTTTAGGTATATTTTTCCTTGCTGCTGGACTTGAACATTTTGTAGGCACTCCTATTAAAAGTAAAGTTTTACGAGTATTATTAGTTGTAGGGGGTGTAGCCATTATTATTCCGGAAATTATATCAAGTGTATTGGGTTATGTTGTTGGAATGGGCATCGTTATAGCAGTTAATTTATCATCAAAAGAAGAACAAAACCTGCCGGAGGATGCTAGAAAGTATAGGAAAAACTCAAAGATTTTATTGTTTATAGCGGCAGTCAGCGGTAGTCTTATTGTATTTCCTGAATTCAAAACAACTGTTTTTGGGCTTTTAACGGGGCTGATTATTTTTATAATTGCAATTGTAAGAAAAAAACCGGATAGTCTAATAATAAAGCCTGTAAAATATGTGGCTGGCGATGTGGTTATACAGGATTTAGATTATGAAGAAGGCGATATTACATTAAAACCTTAGAAAAAAGAATAGAGAATAGATTTGACTGGCATTTAGGAGGTACTTATGAAAATTGGTGTATGCACAAACTTTCTAAGCAAAGACACATATGCGTTACATGTAGAAATTTTTGGGAAATTGGCAAGTGTGTTTGATTTTGTTGAGCTACCTGCAATGACAATTGGGCAAATCCCTGAGGAAACATTTGAACAATTAATAAATGAATTAACTATTAATGAGTTAAATTGTGATTATGTTACAAATCTTTTTCCTAGAGAGTTTAGTTTAATAGGTGACTATAGTAATACCAAAGAAATTGAAAACTATTTAAATAATCTAATACCAAGACTTGAGCAAATTGGTTGTAAAGGGCTTGTTTTTGGGAGTGGGTATGCCCGAAGGCTACCTGACGGATTAAATATTTCTTTTGGTGATCATTGCATGGTAAAATTAATTGTAGATATATTGTTGCCTAAACTTGAAAAAACCGGAATGAAAATTCTTATTGAACCTTTACATCCCAGCTTATGCAACTACCTAAATACAATACACCATGCAGTTAAGATTTGTAAAATGTGCGACAGTCCTGATGTTGGAATTGTCGCTGATTCTTATAATTTAATGGATAATAACGAAACTACTGAACAAATTGTAAAATATGCACATCATATTTGGCATGTACACCTTTCGGAAGCCAAACGCAAATGTCCTGGAAATAATCCGTCTAAGGATTTTATAAAATTCATTGGAGCTTTACGAAAGGCAAAATATACTGGAAGTATTAGTATGGAATGCCAAATGTCTGATTATAGAGAATATAAAAAAAATAAAGAAGTGTGTGAAGGGTTATTCAAAGACCTATAGCCTCCTAAGCACACTTGGAAAGGAAAGTGAATATGAGAAAAAAATATGCAATAGCTGGTGCGAGTTCACGCGCATTAAACATGTTTATTCAACCAATGGTAGCAAATCCGGAACTTGGTGAAATTGTTGCTTTATTTTCAAGGCATCCGGAGTCAGCCATGAAAATTGTAGAGCGCTCCGGTGGGGTCGCCTTTCCGGTTTATAGCAATTTTGAAGCCATGATTAAAGAAACAAATCCAGATGTAGTAATTGTCACCACTATTGATAGTTTGCATGATAAATATATTATAAAGGCAATGGAATTAGGATGCGATGTAATAACAGAAAAGCCTTTAACAATTAATGCAGAAAAAACCAATGCAATAATTGAAGCTAAAAACCGCACAAGGAAAAATCTTGTAATTACATTTAATTTTCGCTTTATACCTTATAATCAAAAAATAAAAGAGCTTATAACTATGGGTGAAATTGGAGAACCGCTTTTTGTCAATCTTGAATATTTTAATGATTATACTCATGGTTCCAGTTATTTCAGAAGATGGCATGGTCAACTGGATCAATCTGGAAGCTTATTGATTACTAAGGGAACCCATTATTATGATCTTGTTAGTTGGTGGTTGGAACAACGACCCGTATCAGTGTCTGCAATGGGTTCAATGCAGGTATTTGGTCCAAATCGCGCAAAGCGCGGTGAGCGTTGCCTGACTTGTAAATATAAGGATAGCTGCGAATTTTATTGGGATATAACTAAAGATGAATTTTCAAGTGATTTGTATCATAAAACTGAAGTTGATACAGGATATATACGAGATAAATGCGTATTTCACGAATCAATTGATGTCTGGGATACAATGTCATTAAATGTGAGATATAATAAAGGTGCGCAAATGGCAATGACGCTATGTGTATATTCCCCATACGAAGGATGGAAAATTTCTATTACAGGCACAAAAGGTAGACTGGAAGCGGAAGAATTCAGAACGGGTACACACTCAAAGGATCCTAATCAATATATTCGAGTATATCACAATGACAAGACAATGGATGAATATAGCATACGCAAAGGAGAAATCAAACTTACAAATGATTCAGGTATCGCAAATTATACTCTTTTGGGGCACAACGGCGGTGATGTCGTACTAAGACGAATGCTGTTTATAGGGGATACACCGGATACATTAAACCAAATGGCAGGAATACAAGATGCTGTAGATTCAGTTCTTGTTGGTGCTGGTGCAGTTCAGTCTATCCAAGAAGGAAAGAAAATTAATATTAAAGATTTATTGCAACATGAAATAAACGATTAGCTGGCAAGAGATCCTATTCCAAATGATTTTGTTCCCGCTTATGAAGCCTATTAAATATTATATAATATTTTATTATTTAAGACATGTAAAATTTAACCATCATAACTGCCATCAAAATGGATAGTTGTGATGGTTTTTTCTCTTGATATTTAACGATTTTTATTATGAATTTGGTATTTACAAATTCCATAGCGCATAGTACAATAAGGATAAAGTAAATGTAGTATAAAGGTATTAAAATACTATATGGAGGTGATTACATGATTTATATTAAACCATCTGCTGCAATAAGAAATAACTATAATGAAATTTCACAACTATGTAAAG
>ENA-UOOM01002307-UOOM01002307.1-fermentation-metagenome-genome-assembly--contig:-NODE-2307-length-15963-cov-4.701848_pt1 | contig 15963 bp, 28 predicted proteins | sample MGYA00245781_ERZ724031 | MGnify/ENA primary metagenome ERZ724031 (study PRJEB28704, sample SAMN03018317) | fermentation metagenome | biome: anthropogenic terrestrial biome; feature: soil; material... | reverse complement strand
CGCGGCTTAGGATCCTGGAAGGGTTCTTGGGTCATAGAATCAGTTCTCTTCAAATTCAATAATATACTGCTGGCCGGCGAGAGCTATATATAAGGTAGGGCCAAGCCAATAGCAGTGAAGGATACGCTATTTAAGCGTTGCAAGCAAGTGTTTTTTAGCCAATAATTTGATCCCATGATAATATTGAAAACCGATCTGCCCAGTCAGGCAGAAAAAGCTTAAAAGTGCTTGACTCTTCCCCTCTACTCGTTTAGAATACTATTTCGCCCCTGGAAGGGGTGTTTAATTGTGTGTATGGCAACCTAAGAATGAATGCTGCGTGGGCAGAAAAGCTACACAGGCAACATTAACTGGGTTGTGCGGAGATGATGCAGCTGGCCCAAGCTGACAGTCTCGCGAGATAAAAAGTGAAATGGAGAATAGTATGTTCAAAGGGCTTATTGGCCGAAAGATCGGTATGACCCAGATCTTCGATGAAAATGGTGCCGCCATTCCGGTGACCCTTCTCGAAGCTGGGCCTTGTTTTGTTTCCCAGGTGAAGACTCCTGAGACCGACGGCTATTCCGCGGTTCAGCTGGCTTTTGGCGAAACCAAACCTTCTCGCTTGACCAAGGGTGAACTTGGTCACCTCAAGACAAATAACCTGCCTCCTGTTCGCGTCCTGCGCGAGTTTCGCACCAAGAAGATGGGCGAAGTAAGCGCCGGCAGCGAGCTGAAAGCCGATGTTTTCAGCGCAGGCGAGTATGTTGATGTTGTTGGCGTTAGCAAGGGCAAGGGTTTTGCCGGCGCGATGAAACGCCACGGCTTTGGCGGCGGTCCGCGCACGCACGGTCAGTCTGACCGGCAGCGCTCGCCTGGTTCCTCAGGCGCCACCACCACGCCCGGGCGCGTGTTCAAAGGCAAACGCGGCCCTGGCCGCATGGGCAATGAACGGGTGACCTCCAGCCACGTCCGTGTGGCTCTGGTGGATGCCGAACGCAACCTGATCGCCATCCACGGCTCTGTGCCTGGCCCCAAAGGCGGCACGGTAGTGATCAAAGAGGCGCGCAAGCAGTAAGCCGCTTGTGAATGGAGATTAACATGAAAGTTGACGTTTTCAATCTTAAAGGTGAAAAAGCAAGCAGCGTTGAACTGCCCGACGAAATCTTCGCGGCCAAGATCAACGTAGATCTGATGCACCAGGCTTTTCTGCGCCAAATGGCCAATGCCCGCCTGGGAACCCACAGCACCAAGCGCCGCGGCGAAGTACGCGGCGGCGGCCGCAAGCCCTGGAAACAAAAGGGTACTGGTCGCGCCCGTGCCGGCAGCATGATTTCCACCCAGTTCGTGGGCGGCGGAAGGGTGCACACACCCAAACCGCGCGATTACAGCCAGGAAATGCCGCGCAAGATGCGCCGGGCTGCACTGCGCTCTGCCCTGAGCGTTAAGGCCAGCCAGGATGGTTTGGTGATGGTGAGCGACTTCAACGAAGTCGGCGCCAAGACCGCAGCCATGGCCCAGGCCGTGAAAGCCTTGACCGGCGACGCCAAAGCGCTCATTCTGGTGCCGGACAAATCCGAAGCCAACAGCGCCATGATCAAAAGCGGACGCAACCTGGCCGATAGCAAATTGCTGCTGGCCAACTATCTCAACATCCGCGATTTGCTGCGCTACGAGAAAGTGATCATTCCCCTGGCCGCGCTCGACGTGATCAAGAGCTACCTGGGTTAGAAAGTAGGCGAAATGAACAGCACCGTTTTCGATATCCTGCGCCGCCCCATCGTCACCGAGAAGAGCAACTATCTGGCTGGCAAACTGCACCAGTATGTCTTCGAAGTTTCCGGCACGGCCACGCGCGAACAGGTCAAGACCGCCGTTGAGACCGCATTCGATGTGGACGTCGTCCGCGTCAACGTTATCAAACTCCCCGCCAAGAGCAAGCGCAACAGCAAAACGCGCCGCCTGAGCATTCGGGTGCCCGCAATGAAAAAAGCTGTGGTTACGCTCAAAGAGGGAGACCGCATTCCTGTCTTTGAAGGAGTGGAATAATGGCAGTTAAAGTTTACAAACCAAAAACCCCTGGTCAGCGCCATAAGACCAGCTACACCTTCGAGGAAATCACCAAGAAGCGCCCCGAACGCAGCCTGACCACGCCGCAGCGCAAAAGCGCCGGCCGCAACAGCCTGGGCCGCGTTACCGTACGCCATCGCGGCGGCGGCAGCAAGCGCCAGATCCGCATCGTGGACTTTCGGCGCGAAAAGGTGGGCATTCCCGCCCGCGTAGCCGCCATCGAATACGATCCCAACCGGACCGCCCGCCTGGCCCTGCTCTTCTACGCCGATGGCGAGAAGCGCTACATTCTGGCCCCAATCGGTGTCCGCGTTGGCGATACGCTGCTCAGCGGCCCCGGTGCTGAGATCCGCCCGGGCAACAACCTGCCCCTGGCGAATATCCCCATCGGCACCACTGTGCACGCTATTGAAATGCACCCCGGCAAAGGCGCGCAGATCGGCCGTTCTGCCGGCACCAGCGCCCAGCTTTTGGCCAAAGAAGGCAAGTATGCCCACATCCGCATGCCCAGCGGCGAGGTTCGCCTGGTCTTGCAGGATTGCGGCGCGTCCATCGGCCAGGTTGGCAATGTGGACCACGGCAACATCAAGTTGGGCAAAGCCGGCCGCAAGCGCCATATGGGCCGCCGGCCTGAGGTCCGCGGTTCAGCGATGAGCCCGAGGGACCATCCGCATGGCGGCGGTGAAGGCCGTACTTCCATCGGTATGCCCGGGCCCAAGACCCCCTGGGGCAAGCCCACTCTGGGTTACAAAACACGGCGTAATAAGCGCACCAACGATATGATCATCCGTCACCGCAGTAAGGCCAAGCGCTAAGCGCAGCGGATAAGAAGAAAAGGACGATAGAAATGTCGAGATCATTGAAAAAAGGCCCATTCATTGCGCCGAAACTTTTGAAGAAAATCGAAGAGATGAACACCAAGGGCGAGAAGAAGGTCATTCGCACCTGGAGCCGCGCCAGCACCATCTTCCCCCAGATGGTTGGCCATACCATCGCTGTGCATGACGGCCGCCGCCACGTTCCGATCTATGTGACCGAGAACATGGTGGGCCACCGCCTGGGCGAATTTGCCCCCACACGCTGGTTCCGCGGTCACGTCTCGGGCAAGAGCCGTTAGAGAGGTAGAGCATGGCACACGAAATTATCGCCAAACTGTCCAACCACGACGCTTCTGCCCAAAAAACACGCCTGGTGGTCAACCTTGTGCGCGGCAAACGCGTGGTGGATGCCCTGAACATTCTGAGCATCACCCCCAACAAGAGTGCGGCACCTGTGCGCAAACTGATCTACAGCGCCATGTCGAATGCTGAAGAGAATTTTGGTGTCAGCCGCGACGACCTCTTGGTTTTCAAGATCTTCGCCGACGAAGCCCCCACCCGCAAGTGGCGTTCCTTTGGCGCCCGCGGCCGTTTCAAGCCGCAGCTGCGCCGCAAGAGCCACGTGACCGTTGTTCTGCGCGAGATCGAGTAAAGAGGTAAGGAGTAATTATGGGTAGAAAAGTTCATCCAATTGGTTTCCGCCTGGGCATCAACAAGCCGTGGCTTGGCCGCTGGTACGCCGAAGGTAAGGAATACACCGAACAACTGCACCAGGACCTCAAGATCCGCGAACTGGTGCTTAAAGACGCTGAACGCGCTGGCGTTTCCGGCGTTGAGATCGAGCGCTATCCCGGCAAGGTGAAGGTAAGCCTGCACACTGCCAAACCCGGCATCCTGATCGGGCGCAAGGGTGAAAGCGTTAAGGTTCTGCGCCAGGAGCTGGAAAAGCTGACCGGCAAGAAGATCGATCTGGAAGTAAAAGAGATCAAAAGCCCTGATACGGATGCCTACCTGGTTGCCCGCAACATTGCCAGCCAGCTGGAGCGCCGCATCAGCTATCGCCGTGCCATGAAGCGCGCCATCCAACAGGCGATGCGCCAGGGCGCCGGCGGTATCAAGATCACCGTAGGCGGACGCCTGAGCGGTGCTGAAATTGCCCGCAGCATGACCCTGCGCGAAGGCCGCGTGCCTCTGCAGACTCTGCGCGCCGATATTGACTTTGCTCGAGCCGAGGCACTGACCACTTATGGCATCCTGGGCATCAAGGTATGGATCTACCGCGGCATCGTCATGAGAGAAGCTGAAGAAAAAGTAGAAGCCACTGAAGGCGTTTACGTCAGCGAGTAATTCGACCATAGAGCGAGGAATTGAACTATGTTGATGCCAAAGAGATTTAAGTACCGCAAGCAGATGCGCGGCCGCATGCGCGGCAAGGCTCTGCGCGGCGCCGAAGTGAACTTTGGGGAACTGGGCCTGAAAGCCCTGGAACCCGGTTACATGACTTCCCGCCAGATCGAGGCTGCCCGCCGCGCCATCGTTGGCGAAATGAAACGCCGCGGCAAAGTATGGATTCGCATATTTCCGGATAAACCCTACACCAAGCGTGCCGCTGAAACCCGCATGGGTAAAGGCAAGGGTACCGTGGACCATTATGTGGCTGTAATCCGCCCGGGCCGCATCCTCTTTGAGGTTGGTGGCGCGGAAGGCAATGAAGCGCGCAAGGCCTTGGAACGCGCCCGTTACAAGCTGGGCATCCGGACCAAGATCGTAACCCGCGACACCGCAGGAGAAGCGTAATGAACGCTAAAGAAGTAAGAGAACTCTCAACTGACGATATGCGCAAGAAGCTGATGGAAAGCCGCCAGGAACTGATGAACCTGCGCTTCCAGATGGTGACCGGTCAACTTACCGATACCACCCGCTTCAAAGTGACCCGCCGCCTGATCGCACGCTATGAAACCATTCTGAACCAGCGTGCCGCGGAAGCGAAGGAAGGTAAGAAATGAACAAACGCCGCCGTTTGATCGGTACTGTCCAGTCGAACAAAATGGACAAAACTGTTGTGGTGGAAGTAAGCCGCACCTACCAGCACCCGCTTTATCGCAAAGTGGTGCGTGGCAGCAAGAACTACAAAGCTCACGACGAACTGGCTTGCAACGTTGGCGATAAGGTTGTCATCGTTGAATGCGCGCCTGTTTCCCGCACCAAGCGCTTTGTTGTGGAAAAGATCATTAAAGCCGAGATTCGCCAGGAAGGCGAGCTTGAAGCGATCACTGAAGAGACGCTTGAGGCTATTGCCGCCGAAGGAGAACAAGAATGATCCAGAAAGAATCTCGTTTAACCGTTGCCGATAACACCGGCGCGCGCGAGCTCTTGGTCATCCAGGTTTATGGCGGCACCAATCGCCGCTACGGTTACGTTGGCGACATCGTTCTCGGTACCGTGAAAGTGGCTTCGCCGCAGGCATCGGTAAAGAAGAGCGAACTGGTCAAGGCCGTGGTTGTGCGGGTTGCCCGCCCTTACCGCCGTCCGGATGGGTCGAGCATCTCATTCGATGATAACGCCTGCGTTATCCTGGATGCCGATGGGGTAAACCCGCGCGGCACGCGTATTTTTGGCCCTGTGGCCCGCGAACTGCGCGAAAAAGGCTACATGAAAATTGTTTCCTTGGCTCCGGAAGTACTGTAGCCAGAGGATATCAGGAGCGTAAGATGAAACAAGTTATCAAAAAAGGAGATCGCGTACGGGTGATGCGCGGCGCTGAGGAAGACAGGGATAAGATCGGTGAGGTCATCCGTGTATTCCCCAAGACCAGCCGTGTTGTCGTCCAGGGCGTGAACCTTGTCAAAAAGCATCAGAAGCAGCAGCAGCAAGCGGGCAGAACCATCCCGGCTGGCATCCTGGAGTTTGAAGCTCCGGTGCATATCTCGAACGTGATGCTGGTGGACGCCGAAGGCGAAAAGAAGGCCAAGGAACGCAGCAGCAAACGCGCCGCTTCCCAGAAGGCCGAGAGCAGCAAGGCCGCGAAAGCCGCCCCCGCCGCCAAACCGGAAGCCAAACCGGCCGCCAAGCCCGCAGCCAAACCTGCTGTGAAACCGGCTGCGAAGAAAACCACTACTGCCAAACCGGCTGCTAAGAAACCGGAAAGCAAGTAAGGCGCAGGTAAAGCATGAACAGACTACAAGAAATCTATAAGAACGAATACGCGCCGGCTTTATTAAAAGAACTAAGCCTCAAAAACGTGATGCAGGTTCCCCGGATCAGCAAGGTTGTGGTGAACATCGGCGTAGGCGAAGCCCTGGATAACCCCAAGGCCCTCGAAGCCGCTGTGAACGACCTGACGATCATCACCGGCCAGAAACCTGTGATCACCGCCGCCAAGAAAGCCATCAGCAACTTTAAACTGCGCGAAGGCCGCCAGATCGGTGTAAAAGTTACCCTGCGCGGTGAGAAAATGTGGGCCTTCCTCGATCGCCTGATCAACGTGGCCCTGCCCCGTGTGCGCGACTTTCGCGGCATCAGCCCTGATGCCTTTGACGGCCGCGGCAACTACACCCTGGGGCTTACCGAACAGCTGATCTTCCCCGAGATCCAATACGACAAGATCGACAAGGTGCGCGGGATGGAGATCACCATCGTGACCACTGCCGAAACTGACGACCAGGCGCGGGAGCTGCTGAAGAAGTTCAGCATGCCCTTCAGGAAAGGAAACTAATGGCTAAAAAGTGTATGATGTACCGCGAAATGCGCAGAAAGTATCCCGGCCGGGTGGTAAACCGCTGCCGCGTATGCGGCCGGCCGCGTGGTTATATCCGTAAGTTCGGCTTATGCCGCATTTGTTTCAGAGAGCTGGCACTGCAGGGCAAGATCCCTGGTGTGACGAAAGCATCCTGGTAGTTAGGCCTGGAGGAAGAATCATGACAATGACAGATCCAATTGCCGATATGCTCACCCGGATTCGCAATGTTGCCATGGCCGGACAGGCTGTGGTAGCTATGCCCAATTCCAAGCTTAAGCAAGAGCTTGCCCGCATTCTGCAGGAAGAGGGTTATCTGGAGAGTTTTGAAGTAGTTGATGGCAAGAGCGCGGGTTCCAAAACCCTGAAAATGACGCTCAAGTACATCGGCGAACGCCGTCATCGCCGGCCGATCATCACCGGCATCACCCGCGTAAGCCGCCCTGGCAGCCGGGTGTACACCGGCAGGGACGAGATCCCATGGGTGCTTTCCGGTATCGGCATCGCGATTTTATCAACCCCCAAAGGGATCATGACCGGCACCCGCGCCCGCAAGATCGGCGTTGGCGGCGAGGTCCTCTGTAAAGTTTGGTAGGAGGGGTTAGCAATGTCTCGTATCGGAAAAATGCCCATTACCCTCCCAAAGGGTGTGGAAGTAAAAATTGATGGCCAAAAGGTGAGCGTGAAAGGCCCCCTGGGCGAGCTTTCAGAAGAGTTCTCGCCAGAGATCGCCATCAAGATGGAAGACGGCACGATCACCGTGGAACGTCCGAATGACGAACCGCGCATCCGTGCGCTGCATGGCACCACGCGTGCCCTGCTGAACAATATGATCGTGGGCTGCGGCCAGGGCTTCGAGCGTGTGCTTGAGGTGCAGGGCGTAGGTTACAAGGCTGAGATGAGCGGCAATGATCTGCTGATCAATGTGGGCTACTCTCACCCGGTCACCTATCCTGCCCCGGAAGGCATCACTTTTGAAGCCGATTCCAAGACCCGCCTGATCAAGGTAAAGGGCCGCAACCGCCAACAAGTTGGCCAGGTGGCTGCCAATATCCGCAAGATCCGCCCGCCCGAGCATTACCATGGCAAGGGCATCCGTTATCAGGGTGAGTTTGTCAAGCTAAAGCCTGGTAAAGCCGGCAAGACTGGTAAATAGAGGTAAACATGGCGAAAAAATCACGTAATCAAGCCCGTTTGAAGCGCCACATCCGCGTGCGCAAGAAGATTTTTGGCACGGCGGAGCGCCCGCGCCTGAATGTTTACCGCTCTATCCATGAGATCTATGCCCAGGTGATCGATGATCACAGCGGCACTACGCTTGTTTCCGCCTCCACGGTGGACGCGGGCATGCGCGCCGCGATGAAGGGCAAGAACCGGGTTGAACAGGCCATGCTCGTGGGCGAGGAACTTGCCAAACGCGCCAGCGACAAGGGGATCAAGACCGTGGTGATGGATCGCGGCGGTTACTACTACACCGGCCGGATCAAGAGCCTGGCTGAAGGTGCCCGCAAGGGCGGCCTGGAATTCTAGACTGAGGATAACATGGACGATTTTACAAACCTGGAACCCCAATTCGACGAACGCGTCATTGATATTGCCCGCGTGGCCAAAGTGGTCAAGGGCGGCCGGCGCATGTCTTTCCGTGTGACCCTGGTTGTTGGCGATAATAACGGCAACGTTGGCCTGGGCGTTGGCAAGGCCGGCGCGGTGCCGGATGCCATGCGCAAGGCCACCGAGCGCGCGCACAAGAACATGCGCAAGGTCAGCCTGATGGGCACAACCATCGCGCACGAGGTGATCGGCACGCAAAGCGGCGCCAAGGTGTTGCTGAAGCCCGCCTCCCAAGGAACTGGCGTGATTGCTGCCGGTGGTGTGCGCGCTGTTTGCGAAGCTGCCGGCATTAAAGACATCCTGACCAAATCGATGGGCAGCAGCAATATGCTCAACATCGTGCAGGCCACATTCGACGCTCTTTCGCAGATCAAAGACCCCGCCACCGTGGCTGCCGAACGCGGCAAAGACGTGGCTGATGTGACCCCTCACTGGGAGCGGAGGAAGCTGCATGGCTAAGAAAAACGCTCAGAAACTTTCCATTACCCTGGTCAAAAGCGGTATTGGATACACCGAACGCACCAAAAGAACCTTGAAGGCCCTCGGTTTTCGCCGTTTGAACGAAACCGTTGTGCACGAAGACAGCGAGGTCCTGCGCGGCATGCTTGCCAAGGTATCGCACCTGGTGGAAGTTGCCCCAGAGGCTGAGGAGAAGAAGTAATGCAACTACACGACCTAAAACCCAACGAAGGCGCAAAGAAAAGCCGCAAACGTGTGGGGCGCGGGCCGGCATCGGGATCGGGCAAGACCTCCGGTCGCGGTACTAAGGGCCAAAACGCCCGCACCAGCGGTGGTGTGCGTTTGTATCATATGGGCGGCAACCTGCCCATCTTCCGCAAGCTGCCCTTCCTGCGCGGTGAGGGTTTCACCCCACGCAACCGTGTGCGCTATGCCGAAGTTAACCTGGACGCGCTCAAGGAATTAAAAGCCGGTACTGAAGTGACCCCGGAGCTGCTCAAGGAAGCTGGTTTGCTCAAGGGCGGCAATCGGCCGATTAAGATCATGGGCCGCGGCGAGATCGCTGTTGCACTCAAGATCAAAGCGCATAAGGTCACCGAGGGTGCCCGCCAGAAGATCGAAAAAGCAGGCGGCAGCATCGAAACGATCGCAGAGTAGTTGATCCTGAAGGAGAATCATGAAACGATCGTCCTGGCGTTATCTCTGGAAATCTGAAGACATCCGCAACAAGCTGCTGATCTCGCTTTTGTTGCTGGCTGTTTATCGCCTGGCGGCAAACATTCCTGTTCCGGGTGTAGACCGCGCGCTGGCAGCGCAGCTCAGTAATGTGGGCGGGGCGGCCGGCAACCTGGTTGGCCTGCTGGACCTGCTTTCGGGCGGCGCGGTATCGCGCTTCTCAGTGCTGGCGATGGGCGTTTACCCTTACATTACCGCCCAGATCATCCTGCAACTCCTGCAGCCGGTCATTCCGGCGCTGGAGCGCATGATGAAGGACGACCCGCGCGAAGGCCGCAAGTGGATGGAAAAGTGGACGATGATCCTCACCATCCCGATGGCGCTGCTTTCTGCTTTTGGTCAGATCAATATTTTCAATGCCCAGCTGCAGGGAAGCATTATCCGACACTGGGGCTTTAGCGGCCCGCAGTTGCTGCCAACGCTTACGGCGATCATCGCCATGGTGGCCGGCACAATGTTCGGTATTTGGATCGGCCAGCTGATCAGCGAGTTTGGACTGCGTAATCAGGGCCTGAGCCTGATCATCTTTGCCGGTATCGTGAGCCGTATCCCTGCCAGCTTGCTGGAAATGGTCCGGCAGCGGGACCCAGCCTGGATCTTTGTGCTGGTGCTGCTGATTTTGGCGCTGGTGATCTTTGCGATTGTCTTCGTTACCCAGGGCCGCCGGAATGTACCGGTGATGTTCCCCGGGCGGCGGATCGGCAACCGCATGTCTATGCCGGTGCGCAGCAACCTGCCGCTGATGGTTAATATGGCTGGTATGATCCCGATCATTTTTGCCCAGTCGTTCCTGACCTTCCCGGCGATCATCGCTTCGTTTTTCATCAATTCCAAAACTGCCTGGGTAGCTAACGCCGCGCAGTGGACGCAGAATACCTTTGGCAATCAGAATGCTTTGTACTCACTGCTCTACTTTATTTTGGTAGTAGCCTTTACCTTCTTCTATACGGACGTACTCTTTGCCCAGCAAAACTACGGCGAGAACCTGAAGAAGCAAGGCGCGCAGATCCCAGGTGTCGTGCGCGGCAAACCCACGCAGGACTACCTTACCCGCGTCCAGCGGCGCATCACCCTGCCCGGGGCCTTCTTCCTGGGCCTGGTAGCGGTGCTGCCGTATCTGCTTGGGGCTGTTTTGCCCACCAAGAGCTCAGGGCTCTTCCTGACCTCTGCCTCGGGCTTGCTGATCGTGGTGGGTACCATCCGCGATACTGTTCAGCTCATCGAAACCGAACTGCGCATGCACGGTTACGATGACCGGCTGATCTCGTAGGCTGATATGAACGAAAAAGCTACTTACATCGTCATGCTTGGCCCCCCAGGGGCAGGCAAAGGCACCCAGGCAGAAGTGCTGGCTGAGAAGATCGGCCTGGTGCACGTTTCTACCGGCGACCTGTTCAGGGAGAACCTTGCCAACCAGACCGAGTTAGGCCAATTGGCGAACACCTTCATGACCAAGGGCGAGCTGGTGCCGGACGATGTGACAATTGCCATGGTGCGCGAGCGCCTGAGCCGGCCGGACTGCGAAAAAGGCGCGGTGCTGGATGGCTTTCCGCGTACGCCCGCCCAAGCTGCGGCCCTGGAAGAACTGCTGGGCCAAATGGGCAGCAAAGTGGCCGTTGTGCCCTTTATTTCCGTGCCGGATGCCACGCTGGTCAAACGCCTGAGCGGGCGGTGGGTCAGCCAGAGCGGCCGGGTGTACCACGAAGTGAATAACCCGCCCAAGGTGAAATGGGTGGACGACGTGGACGGCACCCCGCTCTTCCAGCGCGACGATGATAAACCTGAAACTGTGCAGCGCCGCATCGATGTGTATTACAAGCAGACCTCTCCGCTGATTGACTATTACCGCCAGGAAGGCAAGCTGGTGGAAGTGGATGGCGAGCTGCCCATCGATGAAGTGACCTGCGCTATTTTAGAAGCTGTTGACAGTGTACGATCTGAACAATAGCGTGAACCTTAAAAGCGCGTCTGAGATCGCGATCATGCGCGAGGCAGGACGCATTAATGCCGAAACGCTTAAAGCAGTGCGGGAAGCGATTGCCCCTGGGGTAACCACGGGTGAGCTGAACGAAGTTGCCGAAGCGGTGCAGCGCGGTTATGGGGTTTATTCGCCCTTCAAGCACTACCCCGGGCCTTACCCCTACCCAGCCAGCATCTGCACCAGCGTCAACGAGGAGTTGGTGCATGGCATCCCTGGCAAGCGCAAGCTGCAAGAGGGCGACATCATCTCCGTGGACTGCGGTACGGTGTACCAGGGCTACGTGGGTGATTCGGCCTTCACCACCGGTGTGGGCGAAATCAGCCCGCTGGCGCAGAAGCTGATTGATGTGACTGCCGAAGCGCTGGAAGTGGCCATCCGCATGATGCAGGTGGGCAAGACCAGCGGCGACGTAGGCGCGGCGATCGAAGCCTGGGTGGAGCAGAACGGGTTTTACTGCACGCACACATACACCGGCCACGGCGTAGGGCGCAAGATGCACGAAGCCCCGCACGACTTTACCAATTTTGGTACACCGGGCGAAGGGCTGGTGCTGCGCGAGGGCATGACCATCGCGGTGGAGCCGATGGTACTGGCGGGCACCCGCCGGACCAGAGTGCTGCGCGACCAATGGACGGTGATTTCGGCGGACCATTCGCTGACCGCCCACCAGGAGCACAGCATTGCCATCACCAAAGATGGACCGCTGGTGCTCACGGCGTTATGAAGAAAAAGGTCTTGCAAAAGACCGTAGAAACGATATAATAGTAACTTTGCAGGTTGAGAAGGAGTACGACAAAAATGAAAGTATCAGCTTCAGTTAAGAAACGCTGTAAAGATTGTAAGATCGTCAAGCGCGACGGTCGGCTTTATGTAATTTGCGTGAATGTGCGCCACAAACAGCGACAAGGATAAGGAAAAGGTATTATGGCTCGTATTGAAGGTGTTGACCTCCCGCGTAATAAACGCATCCAGATCGGCCTACGCTACATCTACGGCATTGGCCCCAAAACGGCTGACCAAATTTTGGAAGCCACCGGTGTAGACCCGGACGTTCGGGTTAAGGACCTGCCTGAAACCGAGGTTTCAAAACTGCGTGATCATATTGCCCAAAACCTGAAGGTTGAAGGCGATCTGCGCCGCGAGGTGCAGATGAACATCAAGCGGTTGGTTGAGATTGGCTGCTATCGCGGCATGCGTCACCGCCGCAATTTGCCCGTTCGCGGGCAGCGCACCCGTGTGAACGCCCGCACCCGCAAGGGCCCCAAGAAGACCGTTGCCGGCCGCGGCCGCCGCAAGGGCGCAACCAAGAAATAGTTTTGCGCTGGCCACTGCCTGAGTTTTGGAAAGGGGTTCCTTCTTCGCCCCGCGGCCCCCAAAACAAGGTATGCCGGCGAGCAGAGACCGAGTGAGGAAAGAATATGGCTAAACAAGCACGTACCGCGCGACGCACAACCACTTCACGCAAGGTGAAGCGCCAGGTCAGTTCCGGCCAGGTGCATGTGTTCGCGTCCTTTAATAACACCATTGTGACAATCACTGATATGCAGGGCAACACGCTCTGCTGGGGCAGCTCTGGTTCCGCCGGCTTTAAGGGATCCCGCAAAAGCACGCCTTTTGCCGCCCGCCTGGCCACCGAGCAGACCATCCGCGTAGCCCAGCAGATGGGCTTGCAGGAAGTTGAACTCTACATCAAGGGCCCCGGCCCTGGCCGCGAAAACGCGATTCGTGCCGTGCAGGCTGCTGGTATCCGCGTGCGTATGATTTCGGATCTTACGCCTGTACCGCATAACGGCTGCCGCCCGCCCAAGAAACGCCGCGTCTAATCAGAAGAAGGATAAAGAATTATGGCTAGATATACAGATGCTGTTTGTCGTCTTTGCCGGCGCGAAGGCGAAAAATTATTCCTGAAGGGTGAGCGCTGCTACACCCCCAAATGCGCTTTTGAAAAGCGCGGATATCCCCCCGGAGTGCACGGCAAGATGCAATCTGCCCGCCCCGGACGCGAATCGGACTATGCCAAGCAGCTGCGCGCCAAACAGAAGGCCCGCCGGGTTTATGGCATTTTTGAGCGCCAGTTCCGCCGCTATTACAGCCAGGCATCGCAGATGCGCGGCCTGACCGGTATGAACCTGCTGCAGATCCTGGAGACCCGCCTGAGCAATGTGGTTTATCGCCTGGGCTTTGCCTCCAGCCGCGCCCAAGCCCGCCAGCTGGTCAACCATGGCCATTTTTTGGTCAATGGACAGCGCGCAGACATCCCCTCGTTTGGGGTCAAAGTGGATGACGTGATTACCGTTCGTGACACGGCAAAGGATTCTCCGTACTTTAAGGGTCTTAAGGAAGAAGCCGAAGGCCGCACAGTGCCCACATGGCTTGCCCGTGATCTTAACGTGCTCAGCGGACGCATGCTGCGTCAGCCGGAACGTTCAGAGATCGATGGAAACCTCGACGAACAGCTGATCGTTGAATATTATTCCCGCTAGAGCGGATGAGTAGTCTTTCCGAAAAGATTGACTGATTAGAGGTAACCGTGCCAGGAATTTTAGAAATGGTAACACCCAAAGTAGAACGCGTTGATGAGTCCCGCGATTATGGTAAGTTCACGATCAGCCCTCTGGAACGCGGTTTTGGTGTTACTTTAGGGAACGCCCTGCGCCGCGTGCTGCTCTCCTCGCTGGATGGCGCCGCTGTGTCTTCGGTGCGTATTGTTGATGTGCAGCATGAGTTCAGCACCATCCCAGGCGTTCGCGAAGATGTGATCCAGGTGATGCTGCAGATCAAGCAGCTGCGGATGAAATTGCACAACAATATCGAAACCGCGCAAATCCACCTGGAAGTCAAGGGCGAAGGCACCATCACTGCCGCGGACATCATTTGCCCGCCCGAGGTTGAGATTATCAACCCGGAACTCTACCTTTTCAGCATTGATGAAAAGGACGCGCATGTAGAAATTGATATGACCGTGGAATCCGGACGGGGCTACCTGCCCGCCGGCGACCGCGCCGAGCGCCTGCCCATCGGTGTTCTGCCCGTGGACGCGATTTTCTCGCCCATCCGGCGCGTGAACTGGAGCGTCTCGAATGCCCGCGTGGGCCACAGCACTAATTACGACCGCCTGACCCTGGAGATCTGGAGCGACGGCACACTCTCGCCGGAAGCTGCGCTGATCAAGAGCGCCCGGATCATGATGAGCCATCTGCGCTTCATCAGCGGCACCAGCGAAGAAACTCTGGTAAAGCCCGCGCCCGTAGCCGAGACTGACAGCCACATCTCTTCTGAGATGGCCGAGACCCCCATCGAGAGCCTGGATCTTTCGGTGCGGGTGTTCAACTCGCTGAAGCGCACTGGCGTGACCTCCATTGGCGATGTGATCGAACTGCTGGAGAAGGGCGAAGGCGCCATGCTCTCCATCCGTAACTTCGGAGAAAAGAGCCTCACGGAACTTAAGGCCAAGATGATCGAAAAAGGCTTCTTGGAAGACAAAGAAGTGGAGTAAGTTTTTATGCGACATAACGTAAAAGGCTACAAGCTCAACCGCTCATTCGGCCATCGCAATTCCATGCGCAGGACCATGATCATGCAGTTGTTTGAGCACGAGCGCATCCAAACCACGCTGGCCAAGGCCAAGAGCATCCAGAGCGAAGCTGAAAAGATGATCACTGTGGCCAAGAACAGCCGCAAAGGCGATGACATGGTTCAGATCAATGCCCGCCGTCAGGTGGCAGGCGCCCTGGGCAATGCCAGCAGCGAAATTGTAAAGAAACTCTTTGATGATATTGCCCCGCGTTTTACCAGCCGGCCCGGCGGATACACCCGCTTGCTGAAACTGGGACCGCGCCTGGGCGATAACGCCGAAATGGTCGTTCTCGAACTGGTTTCGGAATAATTAATTAGAAGGCCTTTCAATAAGGAAAGGCATGGCACATTACAAACTTATCCTCGCTTACGAAGGCACGCAGTATAGCGGCTTTCAGCGGCAGGCAGAAAAACCAAGCGTACAGGCCAGTTTTGAGGCGGCCCTGCGCCAGCTGGGTTGGCAAGGCAGGGCGGTGATCCCCGCCGGCCGGACCGATAGCGGCGTACACGCCTTGGGGCAGGTGCTTAGTTTCGATTTTGAATGGAAGCACCCGGATTGGCAGCTGCGCGCTGCCCTGAACGCCAACTTGCCCGCCGATATCGCTGTGCAGCAGGTAGAGGCAGTGCAGCCAGGTTTCCACCCCCGTTACGATGCCCTGGCCCGCAACTACGCCTACCGGCTCTACTTCAGCCCGGTACGTAACCCTTTGGTGGACCGCTTTGCCTGGCGGCTGGATGACCAGCCTGACCAGGAAGCCATGAACACCGCCGCGGCCCAGCTGCTGGGTGAACACGATTTTGCGGCCTTCGGCAAAGCCCTTAAAGAGGACGGCACGACCATCCGGCGCATCACAGAGGCCGAATGGACCGCCAGCGATGGAGAAATGCTTTTTTCCATCCGCGGGAATGCCTTCCTGTACCATATGGTCCGGCGGATCGTATGGGTGCTGGTCCAGATCGGGCTGGGAAAGTTCCCGGTGGAGATCGTACGGCAGGGC
>ENA-UOOM01002306-UOOM01002306.1-fermentation-metagenome-genome-assembly--contig:-NODE-2306-length-15976-cov-16.692482_pt1 | contig 15976 bp, 13 predicted proteins | sample MGYA00245781_ERZ724031 | MGnify/ENA primary metagenome ERZ724031 (study PRJEB28704, sample SAMN03018317) | fermentation metagenome | biome: anthropogenic terrestrial biome; feature: soil... | reverse complement strand
GCTTCAAAATTATCACTATTCTAATTTACCGACAGGTTTAGTTCAACGGTTACGTGTATGGTGTCGTTTGGCGATTCAAAGCACGAACCTGTCAAACCGCTACAATGTATATTAAATGTAACACCCTTAAAATTAGCACTATCCGCCAAATGCACTATACACGATGTTGGCAACTGGTGTTCATTCATATCCGTCTGTATGTCATTTATTTAGCTTTATTTTCTTATCATTGTCAAACTGCACCAACCTATCCACGAAGCGCAAATTTATTTTGTTTTTTTGTGGGTCGGCAAACCCTAAAGCCCTTTGGGCTAATTGGGCTGGAAAGGCGTAAGCTCTTTTGCAAGCCTTTGGTTTGAGCGTTGGCTCGTGTGGGCTTGCAAATGTGCTTACGACTGTGGGTTGGCTAATCACCGATGAGTCCTTTCCAATGTAATTCATCTTTCGTTTTAATATGTTCAAGTAATTCTTTAATAACATCTTCTACTTGCAATATTTTATCATCGTGTTGCTGTACCTTTTCAAATTGATTTTGATGTGAAAACCAATGCAATAATTTAGTATTATAAGTTGGTTTATCTTCTGGGTTAAAAACTCTTTTCACTCGATTATCCACCTCTGAATCACTTGGGTATTTCATTAGTGTGTACAATTCCAGAAATCTACGTACAGCATTAGGAAGAATAAGCAAGTTTGGAAAATCCTCCTTGCTTTCTAAGTCATTAAATTCCTTAATTGTATGAAATAGTCCAACGTATTCAGATTTATAAGAACTAAATGAACTTGGCAGCTTTTTAATTAACGCAGTGTTGTTGTCATTCCGTTTAATGAAATATAAAGGACGTTTATTCTCGTTCGTATCTCTTTTAATTGTACCAAAAAGTCTGGTGTCTAGCATCACAGAGAAAAACTCAAAATTATGCGTAGAAATAAACAGCTGAGCAAAATCCGTCACTTTGAAAAAGTTATGTAATAGTAGCCTTACTTGAAAAATATGATTGCTATCCAAACTTGAAATCGGGTCGTCAATAAATACAATCGTGTTTGGTAATTTTGGAGGGTCATCGTTTCTAAGTGCTTTTAATTCAGTCAAGAAATAAGCAAAAGCAATCGCGGACTTTTCTCCTTCGCTTAAATTACTTGCAGGATGACCACTTCTTTCAAGTGTGAATTTATCGTTTCGTATTTCGATTTTTATATCGTCTCGATGAAGCAATATTTCTAAAATATCATTCAATTCTGACTGACCTTTTACGCTGCTTTTTAGCTGAGCTTCAAGGGCTAACTTATCTGTTTTGTTTGTAGCGATTTTTGAATTGATATTTGAAATAATTGTAACAGCTTGGTTTTTGTCAGCTTCTTTTTTATTGTAATCCTCAGCTTGTAAATATTCAGCAACATAATGGTTTAATATTTTGGCTAATGACTTTTTCTTATTCTCGTCAAATTCAGCTAACCAATCATTATGTGCCTTTACAGCTTTCTTAATCTCCTTAAAGTCTTCTTCAAAAGTTATTAGTTCAATTTCGGTGGAAGGAATATTATTGAAATAATCTGAAGTTTTACGTTTTAAATCAGATTCTAAAATTGATAGTTGGGTTTTGTATTTTTTTACTGTTTCACCGTAATTATCAACAGCCTTTTGATAATCAGACTGAAAACCGTTGCCCAAATTCTTTTTATCAGGGAATGTGATTTTTAATTTCTCTTTTTCTGATTTTAACTTCTCTTGCGTTTTTGCAACGGCATCCTGTATTTCTTTGAGCTTTTTTGAATAGTATGAGTTTAAATCGCTAATCCTGTTTTCAGGTAAAGTTTTCGTACAAAACTTACATTCCGTTTCTCCTTCATGCAGTTTTATTCCTTTTTGAACCCAATCAAACAAAACTGAATTTTCATCTAATTCAGGAAAGGGAATTGATTTTGGAGCTGTGTCTTCTAAAATTCCTTTTACTTCTTCTGCAAGTGTTTCAAGGTTTTCCGTAAAGCCATAATCTTCCTTTTGTGTATCAAACGTATTTTCTGCAATTGCTTCGGCTTTTGTCTTATCCCTTTCAGTCGTTGATAGAATATAGGTTGATAAATTAGCTTTTATAGTATCTGTAATTTGTTGAATGATACCTTTATTCAGTTTGTTTTGGTCAAGTTTATTATCAAGATAGTTTTCTCGAATATCTTTTGCTTTTACCGAAAACTTACCGTTTGTTTTATTATAGCTATTAAATTCATCAACTATTTTCTGATAGCGATTATCTCTTATGTTTTCAAATTGGGCTTTCTTTTTATCTAAATTATTAATTTTTTTATCCAGTTCGCCCGATGGGTCGCCAAGATAAAATGATATTGGTTGAATATCTGAATTTGGAACATCAAATGTAAAAATCCGTTTTATATAGTTAGTGTTGAATACTTTTACATCATACGGAAAGCTTTCTAAATCATTGTGGGTATGGTGTGTTGCTGTATTGTTCTTTTCTGTTGTAAAGTTAAATTCTGAACCTGAGAAATATTTGTTTTTATCCTTAAATTCTAAGTTTTGAAACAGCTTTGAAAGGGTTGTTTTTCCTGAATAATTCCAACCGTAAATGAGATTCTTTTTCGTGAAACTATCTAAACCATCCCAAGCGAAGTTTTGAAATATTCCAAAGTCTTTGATTTTGTTGATTTTAGTAATCATACAACAACCTCCTTTTCTTCAGGTTCCAAAGCTTCCCTTAAAACCTGCCCCAAAAGCATTTCATTTTGTGTTTGGCTGTTTTTTATGCTCTCTTCCAAACTATCACAATATGCCATTAACTCATCTAATTTGGATAAAATACGTTTTTGCTCACGTAATGGTGGTAGTGGAATATTTAGATTTTGCTTTAAATAATTAATTGACCCTAAATTTTTCATAGCACTCCCTTTTGCATCATTATTAACCCTGTCTTTTAGTAAAGATTGGAATACTTTGGTAAAGTAAACACTTGTAATTACTTTTTCATTAACTACAACTTTAAGTAAAGCTTGATTTATAATGCCTTTCGGAGCATCATTTGGAAGAACGTATGTTTCTCCAATAGTGCCAGCACAACTTATTATTATGTCGCCTGGTCTTGTAATAAATGATTTTAAATTTGGATATTCTTCAAGCTTAATATGATAATCACCTAATTCAAAATTTTTATAAATAGCATTCTTTTGTTCATACACTTTTGATGTTTGAGCAGATTGCTTTACAAACATATTTTTCCTTATAGAACTTCCAAATGGACCTCTTCTAAGGCTAGTATTTGTTAATTCTAATATATCTTCAAACCTACACCAAGCCCAATTATCAGGTATTTTAAAAGGAATTTCCTCTTTTGTAATCGGTGGTAATGGTTTTTGTTTCTTAATTTTCTTATCCTTAATCAATTGCTCTTTTTCGGCTTTTATTTTGACAAGGAGTTCGCTTGCTGGTTCGTCAGCTTCGATTTGTTCTACCAATTTGCCTTGTATCGCTTCACGCAAAAAGGCTTGGCGGAGTTGTTTTACTAAATCAAGTTGGTTTGTTATTTCGATGGATAATGTATTGTTTGCTGTTTCCAATGCTTTATATTCTTCAACAAACTTTTTTTGTTTAACCAAAGAAGGTAACGGAATTTCAATATTTGCAATTTCTTGCATTGGCAAAGTTACATTTGCCATACCTCGCATTCTGCTAACCAGTTCCTTTTCTCTATTTAAATCAAGAAAACGGTATAAGTATTCTGCACTCAAAATATTGCTATCATTTGGAATAACAGCACAAAGTATATTACCAACAGCAAATTTACCTGTCTGATAATGAATTCTTTTTAAACTTCTGTGTCCGTGCCCAGTTGAAGAAACCAATGGAATAACAACTGCCTCGCCTTCAAAATGGCATTCATTATGTGATTTACGCTCTTCACTGGTAACTACCAACGGATATTCGCCAGGAATAGCTTTGGTAATTCCAATTTTTCCTTTCGTAATTGAACACAAATCGCCTATTTTTTTTCTCTCCCAACTCATTTAATCGCTTCTCTTATTTGAGTTAATAAATTATGGCTTTTTTCAAATGAAGCATCTAGCATTTCCATTAATTCCGAACTACTGTGTTCATAAACTTCGTCCTTTCTGTTTGGGTTGTTAATGTCTAAATCATAATTACGGTCAATAATGGTTTTAATATCAACTTTCCAACAAATCTCACTTTCTTTACGGTCGTTCCACCATTTTTTAATTGGTGCAAGTTCCTTTAATTGAAGTGGTCTAGTCATGCTGTACGACTTGTAGTCTTCAGGTAAACGATGTTCGTAATACCATATTTCTTTTGTTGCTTCTCCTTTAGTGAAAAACAACAGGTTAGTTGCTACCGTTGCATAAGGCTTGAATACAGAATTTGGCAAACGGATAATTGTATGTAAATTACAATCTTCCAATAATTTCTTTCTAACTCTTTGTTTTACACCTTCGCCGGTAAGTGAACCGTCAGGCAAAACAATTCCTGCTCGTCCGCCATTTTTAAGCAAGTGTATCATCAAAATTAAAAAGAGGTCTGCACTTTCTTTTGTTCTAAAATTCTGAGGAAAATTGTTTTCGTTATTATTGGCAACAATTCCACCAAAAGGAGGATTTGCTAAAATTGCGTTTACACGGTTTTTCTCGGTGTAATTGCTCAAAGGTTGGTCTAAACTATCACGAAAGGTAATGTTTGGCACTTCCATATCGTGCAAAATCAAGTTGGTCGTAGCCAACAAATACGGCAAAGGTTTGTATTCCCAACCGATAATATTTTTTGCAATGCTTTGTCGTTCTTCAACGCTGTTGGCTTGTTTTTTCAGGTGTTCTATGGCAGCTGTTAAATAACCACCAGTGCCACAGGCAGGGTCAAGAATTTTTTCGCCTAATTGCGGATTTATCATTTCGGTAATAAACTGTGTGATAGCTCTTGGTGTATAAAACTCGCCCGATTTACCTGCCGATTGCAGTTCCTTTAAAATTGTTTCGTAAAGCTCGCCAAATGCGTGTTTATCTTTGGTTGTGTTAAAATCAATTTCGTTGAGTTTATTCAAAACCTTGCGGATATTTGTTCCGCTTTTCATATAGTTATTGTTGCCCTCAAAAACTTCACGAAGTATCAATGCTCGTTTGTATTTTACATCTTCCGATGGTAAAAGTTGAATATCTTTTAATTGCTTGAACAGCTTATTATCAACGAAACTTTGAAGTTCATCACCTGTAATTCCTTCATCATCGCCAGCCCATGCGTCCCAATGAAGTTCAGCAGGTATCGGACTAATATAATTGTCGTCCATTAATTCAAGTTCTTTGTCTTTGTCGGAAAAGATTTTAAAAAAAAGCATCCATCCCAATTGCTCAATGCGTTGAGCATCACCATTTAGCCCTGTGTCTGTCCACATTATTTTGCGGATGCTGTCTAATATCCCTTTTAAGTTTGCCATTTAAATTGCTTTCTGTAATTCTAATAAATTAATCGGTTGCACCAAAACTTGAACACCTTGTGGAGATGAACCTGTTGTAAAAATAGTATGCCAGAATTGATAATTTTGTTTTCCGCCAAAAACTGTTGAAGACAATGCATTGTTTGTCCATAATGGAAGCAGTGAAATATTCTTTATATAATTACGAATATTAATCCAAAGCGTATCTGAAAACTGATATTGGAATAATTTCTTTTCATCAACTGGTTTACCTTGTGAGATAAAATGAGATTGTACAATTTGACTTAAAAATTTGAGCCAGTTGTACATGATTTCTTCTTTCCCCATTCTAAAAGCACGAACATGTTCAAGAGGCACATCTTCATTGTTTTGAATTTTATTTTCGATGCGTGAAGTTCCAATTTCCAAATCGAACTTTTCAATAAATATTTCTTCTGCAATAATATTCATTAGTGTTACAATTTGTGCTTTTTCAAGACTTCTGGGGTTTGTGCCTTCCTCCAATTTGAGTGAAATAGGAGTATCTAATAAGTCCTGATAAATGAAGAAGGAATAAAAAGTTTTTTCAATTGAGCTATATGAAATTGGTTTTTCTTTTGCCCTACCACCTAAATCAACAAATTCCATTAATTTGTTTTCAGGATTACGGGTAACTGCATCTCGAACGGAATCTAAAATATATCGTTTTAATTCCCTTGATTCACCTTTGAAATAATTTGTTAATTCCCTTTCTGAAAAATTCAAATTATCGGGTTCTAAACCTCTTTCATTCTGATACCGTTCAACTCTATCTATATATAAAGTATTGCCTAAATGCCTTTGAATAGATTTATCAAATGCTACTTGTCTTAAAACAGTACCTGCTCTAAAGTTTGTTTTGATAATTAAATCTTCATCTGGATTAATAAAAACTCGAACAGGAATTTTTTTTGCCCCCAACATTACTTGTGCGGCAGCTTTATGTTGCCCATCAAATATTTTTACCTTGGATTCGTTGTTTTCAGAAATATTTATCCATCCTAATTGAATATGTAATTGGGGATTTCCATAATAAAACTCATCAATTAGTTTAGAAATATTTGCACCAATAGTTCTCGGATTTATTTTATCATCATGAAATATGTAATCAAGGGGAAGTACAGAGAAAAAATATTCCAATCCACTTAATTCATCTTTATAAATTGGAGATTTAATAATTTTACTTTCACCTGTTTTACCCAAGGAGAATAACATATTACCATTTTCACGCCTAAATTTTAGTGGGTATTTTGAACCGCCTTTTAACTTAATAATATCATCCAAATTGGGATTTCTATCATGACTTTCCTGTATAGTGTCTTGTACTTTTCTAAATTGATGGAGAATTCTAGCAAGTTTTAAATCTGATGCTTGTTTTGACCTGTTTGCTGATGAAAATGTTAATGCAAAATTGCTAGGGTCATCTTTTCCTCCCAATTTTGAGGGAACAACATGGTCAATATCTAAAACATCTTTATGTAATTCCAAATCAATCTCATCTTCGGTTATAAAACATTTTCCGTTTTGGATGTCCCAAAGTTGTTTAATAAGGTTATCCCTTTCTGTTGAATTTAATCTACTAAGATAATTTGATGCCATTATGCTCCAGTTTTATATAATTCGGTTTCTAATTCTTTTACTGCCTCTAAATATTTTGCCTTACTTCCAAATTGTTTTATGATTTCCATTGGAGAGCCGAAATCAGTTAAAGGTTTTACTTTTAAAATATCCATACTTTCAATATTGGTAACGCCTTCATCTGCATATTTATCAAGTAGGCTTTCCAAAACCTTTCGGGCTTCGTTACCATATTTTGTAAAGTAATTTCGTTTTTTCACATTGTTTGCGCGTTCTTGTCTTGTAAGCGGTGGTTGGTCAAATGCAACATGGCAGATTAAATCAAACAAATCAACTTCACGGTTTACCGCATCTCGCAAAGCTTCAACCAAAACACCTTGTTCTTCCAACTCTTTTATAATAATTTCCTTTTTATCGGTACTGTTCCACTTATTCAAAAAATCATTCAATGAAGCAAATTGCCCTTTAATTAGTTCTTTGGTATGGTCTTTTAAACTTGTGGTGATTGGTTTCCCGTCATTGTCGAAATACATTTCTCGGCTAATTAAAACGGAAACATCAACGCCGTTAACATAAACTTTTTGGCGTGGTTCGTTTACTTTATCTGTAGTTGTTTGTGGCTCGGGATAGCGAATTTTAGGTTCAATCTCAATTTCTTCGCCCGTAATTTCGTCAACTATTGGAGAAGTGTCGTTTTCTTCTTCATCAACAATATTGCTCAAATCGGTATCTTCCGAAACTGGTTTTACTCGAATTGGGTCACCATCAAATTCAGGGTCGGCAAATAAATCTGTTACATTTCTAAAATCAAGTATTGTAAAATACAGTTTGCCAAACTCCTCATTAATTCGTGTGCCTCTGCCAACAACCTGTTTGAATTTTGTCATTGATTTAATCTCACTATCCAAAACAATTATTTTGCAGGTTTGAGCATCAACACCAGTCGTCATTAACTCCGATGTGGTTGCAATTACAGGATAGCGTTCTTCAGGATTTATAAAATTGTCTAATTCTCTTTTGCCTTCGTCATTATCGCCAGTTATCTGCATAATGTATTTATGATTGACAGCCACTAAATCACTATTCAGATTTGATAATGCGGTGCGCATTCTTTCTGCGTGGTCAATATCGGAGCAGAATACAATTGTTTTTGCAAAACGGTCAAAACCGTTCATAAACTCGGTCAGTTTCTTTGCAACAATTTGTGTTCGTTCGTCAATTACCAAGGTCCGGTCAAAGTCTTTTCTATTGTAAACACGGTCTTCAACTTCGTTTCCGTCTTTGTCCTTCTTTCCTTGTTCTGGTCGCCAACCTTCGGCATCTATATTAAGGTTTACACGAACAACGCGATAAGGAGCTAAAAAACCATCGTCAATTCCCTGTTTTAATGAATACGTATAAACTGGCTCACCAAAATATTCAATATTTGAAACTTCGTTTGTTTCTTTTGGTGTGGCTGTTAAGCCAATATGAGTTGCTTTTTTGAAGTAAGTCAATATTTCTCGCCAAGCACTATCTTCTTTTGCACTTCCACGGTGGCACTCGTCAATTACTATTAAATCAAAGAATTCAGGAGAAAATTGTTTATAGGCATTTGCTTGTTCGTCAGCACCCGACAAACCTTGATACAAAGCCAAGTAAACTTCATAGCTTTTATCAATCATTCGGTGTTTTACCACCGTCATTTTATCTTTGAAATGTTTAAAATCGCCTCTTCGGGTTTGGTCAACTAATGCGTTACGGTCAGCCAGAAACAGTATTCTCTTTTTTGCCCCACTTTTCCAAAGTCTGTGTATAATTTGAAAAGCAGTGTATGTTTTTCCTGTTCCCGTTGCCATTACCAAAATAATTCGGTCTTGTCCTTTTGCAATAGCTTCAAGTGTCCTGTTTATAGCATTTTGTTGATAATATCTTGGAGTTCTTCCGCTTCCGTCAAAAAAGTAATCCTGTTCGACTACCTTCTCTGCTTCAGGTGTTTCAATTCCTTTGTATTTTTTGTACTTAGCCCAAAGCTCTTGTGGACTTGGGAAACTGTTATTGTCCAATTCAGTTTCAATGTTTCCAGATGTTTGGGTTTTGTCGTGAAACAAAAATCCGTCTCCGTTACTACTAAAAATAAAAGGAATATCTAATATTTTTGCGTATTCAAGTCCTTGCTGTATTCCAGCACTTACAGAATGTTTGTTGTCTTTTGCTTCAACAATTGCAATCGGAATATTCGGTTTGTAATAAAGAATATAATCGGCTCGTTTTCTTGCACCTCTGGCAGTCAATTTACCTCGAACATAAATTTTCCCATCAGTAAATGAGACTTCTTCAAGCAGTTGGGTTTGTGTATTCCAACCAGCTTTTTTAATTGCAGGAGTAATGAACTTTGTGCAAATATCTCTTTCCGATAATTTCTTTTTGTCAATCATTTTATTTTTCTAAAAACCCTAAAAATACAGATAATGCTTCAATTTAGCACCGTGTGTCGGCAAGATTGCACTCTTTGACAAAGCTTTGGTATCAGCGTTGGCTCGTGGGGCTTTGGCAATGTGTGCAATGTGGGTGGGGTTTCTTTCTTCTTTTTTTGCGGGGGGAAGAAAAAAACAAAATAAATTTCCATCAAATTTGCACTGTCCTGTCAAAAAGCTAAATCCTTTCTTATTTTAATTTTATCACTATCGTATCTGTCTGTCGTCTGTCTTTTTACACTTGTTGCCAACGGAAAATTGTATGTTACGTAGGGGATTGCGTGAGATTATCTGTCTGAATACGGACGAGATAACGAGCGGGAATCCACAGTTGAATTACCAGTGCAACCCCTATGGAATATACAAAATGTTGGCGGTAGTTTTATTTTTTATCAATTTATATCTTATTGGATTCCAGTCTTTAATGTTAGGTTTTGTTATTTTGAAATTGAAAAATAGAATTTCTTTTCCTTCTCTTATTTTATATGCAGTATGATTAAATGAATATTCTTTGCTCTCATAGTTAAGATATAATTTTTTAATCTCAGGAACATTGTCATATGAAACAATCCACTTAATTCCTTTTATACTCTTAATCTTTTCACTAACTACTCTGTGATTTTCATCTATATAATGATTCATGTATAATGTACTTGCTTTATGATAATAGGGTGGGTCAAAATATAAAATGACATTTGCATTGTCAGACTCGTTTACAATTTTATCAATTAAACTTAAAGCGTCCTTTTTATATAGTTTTATGTCTTTCTTATGAGAAGCAATTCTTCTAATTCTCTGTTTTATTTCGTCTTTATTAAATCTACAGTCAATCTTGTAGACACCATTTTGTTCATAACCTCCAATTGGACCGCCATTTAAAATACCAGAATGGTTTGTTCTATTTAAAAATAATGTTGAGAATCCCAATTCTAATAACCCAACCTTTTCTTTGTGATTTTGAACCCCTTTCAGTTTATGCCAATTCTCAATTGTAATTTCCGTGTTATCAATAAGTTCACACAACTCTTCGCACTTATTTAGTACGGAATGCCAGAAAGCATATATTGAACGGTCCTTATCATTAATAATCACTTTTTTTACAAATCCTTCAAATAGCAAAAATAAAGCAACAGACGCACCACCAGCATAAGGTTCAACATATAAACCATTAATATTTTTATCAATGCAAATTTTTGCAATAAATGCGGAGAGTTTGTTTTTACCTCCGGGATATCTTAGTGGCGAATAAAAAATCATTTTCTTTTAAAATAATATTCAAGTATCTCTCCAATTATGAAAGAGTTTTTCAAAATCCCATCTTTTGACACGGTTATATTACCATGAGCATACTTAGCAAGCATGCCTTCAAGATTATTTCCCCCGTCCAACCAATCGGATGTTAAAGATAAATAGTTAACCGATTCTTTTTCTAAACTCATTTCCTTTTTAGCAATCTTTAAAAAATCATTGTATAGTTGGTCTTTTTTTGATTTTTCTGGGTCATTTTCATCAAAATATACTCTTGCTGCAACTTCAGTAATCAATCTCAAAGACATTCCAATAATTGGTAAAACTGCAGAATCATATTCGTTCTTGTCATAAATATTCAATATTGCACGATAAAGGTCATTAACTTTTCCTGCCATTAAAGCCAGAGATTTTCCAAAAAGAATATTGTTTTCTTTTGAAGAGGGAGTTTTCCTTGGTGATGCAATGATTGGAGCCTTTTGGGAATTCCTTGTTCCTAATTTAACATGTTCATTACCAAAAATATCTGTACTTTTACTTTTCTCTATTTCCTTATTAACTTTTGGTAAATCCTCAGATTTTACATTTTCTAAATATGTTTTTATTTCAGGATTTTTATTTAGTTCTCTAGTGTCAACTCTGTTACCCTCAAAATCTTCCTTTTGTAAGACATTATGAATGATAACTTTAAGTTTGTCTGGAAATTCTTCATCTGTGAATGTTAATTCACCATTTTCATCAGTACTTAAACCAAATGTTTCCTTTGCTGGTCCAGTTGAAACAAATCTAAAGAATGTTGTAACGTAACCCTGTCCAAGCACTTCATTAATAATCTCATTAGGTAAATCTAATTTTCTAACATAATTTATTATTGCAATTTTTATTTTTGAATTTTGACTTTCAATACCCCTTCGTTTTGAATAATTGACCTTTTCTGGTTCAAGCCAGTTTACCTGATTGTTCCCTTTTGCATGTTTCCTGTCAACGTATCTATAACACTGGTCTTTGTCTTCTGATATGAGACAATCGAGTAAAAAATTGCTATCAATATTAATTTCCTTTTTTTTCGATAAAAGTAATGAATGAAGTTTTTTGTCAATATCATTTACTAGTTCTGGATTTGCCAATAATTTATATCCTGCAAGTCTTCTATTACCTTCAATGACGATTAATTTTTCAGAAGAATCCCATACAACGATTTTTTCCAAATGTGGTAAGTCAATGTCAGTTACGATTTCTCCAATAAAATCTTTTAATTTGAAATTAGGTTTGGATAAAAAGTATCTAAGAAGTTCTTTCTCATCAGAATTATAATACTGGTCTGGGAAACGAGCATTTTCATCCCAAAGAAATAATTTTTCAATTGGTATCTTTTTTTCAGAAAACTTCATAATAACTTATTTTATAGCGTTTCTATTTGTAAAAGAGGTGCTCATAAATTGCCCCTAATTTTTGTTGGCGTTTTTTCTATTTTTCTCCGTATGAATATTCATTTTCACATTCAATACAGATATTTTCTATCATTTGGTCTTCTTCAAATTCGCCACCACATTTTTCACATATCAAAGTCTTTTTAGGTATTATGTACACTTTGCCTTCTATCATGCCTTTCCTATCTGTTGTTATCTTGACAAAGTAAGTTAAGCCACAGCCTTGGCATTCAATATTCTCATTATAATCACCTTGCCACAACGCATTTAGCTTGCCACAATCAATACAGATGAAATGCTCTGTATTACACCAATCGCAATAACCAACTTCGATTGTCGTTGGAGGTTCACTAATTATTTTTTTTACAAAATTATCTCCAAATGCCAGTTCTAATTGATTTGGGTCATATCTATTTTTTATTCGTTCATCAATAAGTTCCACAGGATTATCAAAAATAATTTCATGGTATTCATTGTTGTTATCTTGACATAATTCGCAAAACTCGGGATTATCATTCCTTGCTCTTTCATTTTGCATTTCCTCAATTAATTCCAATTCTTCCATTGATACAATATCTTTCTCAATGGTATTAATTGCTTCTCCAACTATTTTATAGAATTTGCATTTTGCATGGTTGAACTCATCTATTAAATCAGGGTGAAGAATTTTTTTCCCTTCTTTTTTCTCACAAAAATCACCTGTATTATATGTTACAAATATTGCATCTTCGATATCTTCTGTAACTAGAAAATCTAAATAGCTGAATAATATTAATGCATCTGCAAAACTATTTTTCATCTTGAAAGGAGCTTTTTTTCCCAAAGCAAACAACCCTGCTTTTTTATAAATGTTGTCTTTTATGTCAATTTTTACTGCATGATTTTTAAATAAATCGTCTACCAGTTTAATGTTTTCGTTCACAGCATCTTCAATCTCTTTTTTCTTTTGTTTGAAGCTTTTGAAGAAATCCTCGAAATATTCTTTTTTATCGTCTTCGTTAAGTAAAAAACTTAAGAATCCTTTTTCTCCTTTTTCTCCCAAAAGTTTCCTTAATCTATCTAATGCTTCCTTTATATCATTAAAGTGCTTTAGACTTCCTTGTCGTACAGATTTTTCCTTATGAACTTCCCACTCATTTGATACGATATCTGGGAGAATGATTCTTATATTTCCATTCTCAACCTCATTTTTTAAATAATGAAGTAATCTAACTGGCTCCATCCCGTTAGCCAAGTAAACCCATGTATTTGTATCTAAAGCAATATAATGCATATTCGATTTTGTCTTTTGTTTAAATTACCGCCAACGGTTGATGGTATGGTGTCGTGCGGGAGTACGAGGCGAATACTTATCAGTTTACACCGACTTTTTTTACGAGCCACAAACACTCGGAAACCCCTGAAACCCGCATGCACTATACCATTTGTTAGCGTTTCGTGCTTTTTTATTAAGTCGAGCTTTTGTCAAATTTTTCATTAGGAAAACCAATCAAGCCTCTTAGGAATCCATGAATAATTGCAATTGGCAAACAAAGAATACCAAATATCAGCATCCCTAATTCATAAAACAGTGTGCTATCTTTGTATGGTTTTCCCTGAAGTCTGGAAAGAAATGCGCTAAAGGGGATTCCGTACATATTTCCTGCAATCATCATTTGACATGCTGAGAGAATGATACTTGCTTCTTTTTTACCATATTCTTCTACAATAGAATCGTAGGCATATTTTTTAGGGAATCCTCTTGAATCGGCAAAGTGCTGGGCAAACATGATGGCTTTTGCTTCTTCTGGCTTAGTGAAATCACTTCCTCCGCTCAAAAAGCTACCTATTTCTTCATTACTCATACCTTGTTTTAGAGCCATTTGTGTATGCTGATATGAACAGGCTGCGCAACCATTTACTTCAGTTACAGCTAATTGCAAACGTTCTACAAAATGATTATCAACTAATTTAGTTTTATTATTTCTAATCAGTTTAGACATTGCCCTCGGTGCAAAAACAAAAGAACGATACAATTCCCATGAACTGAACTTTCGTTTAAATTCATTTCTTTGAATTACTGATTCTGACAGACTTACTTTTTTAGTCATATGAATATATTTCTAGTTACAATTTATCTTTTTACATGAACGCTAACGGTCAAGTATAAGCGTAGTGCGGGGTTTCGGAGCAATTCACTATCCGCCCATCGTAAAGTTTATTAGGAGCAAAAGAGCTCAATTTTAGCTGATTAACCCGCATTACGCTTATACAATGTTGGCAGCTGGCTTTAATTTTTTCTGTTCTTTGGAATTGTTGGTTTTTCGCCTTTTTCAATTCTGTCTGTAGGAAACTTTGGTGGAACCGGTTTCTGTGGTTCTTTTGGAGCTTCCTTTGGATTTTCCTTTTTGCTCATAATTATTTTTATTTGAATGTTACTATTACTAATTGAATTCCTGTTAAAATCAAAGATACTATTAAGAAAGTTTTGGCTCTATATAAATCAAGGCTTCTTTTATCATTAAACGTTGTATGATTGTCAGTTACCGTAATCAGACGTTCTATTAATTCTGTTTCAAAATTCAGCTTATCCTCTTCACCGACCTGAGCATTATAACTTGGTATTTGTTTAGTTTCAAATTCTCGAATCTCCTTGGCTAACGCAAGGTTTCTATATGCGAAACCTTTGAATAAATTGTTATAAGACTTGATTAAAAAAAATGCACTAATCAGTATAGTTATCCCAATTGTAATAATCATTAGTTGTATTATTTCTAATTCGTGAAAAAAATCTTCGAAAAAAGCTTTATCTGTATAAATTGAGTTTAGTCCGATAATCAAAGTAAGGATAGTTATCGGAATATTTATCGATTTGTCTAAATCCATTCTTCGATTTAGTTCTCGGTCATAAATACTCTTATACAAATTAAATGATTCCATCCTTAGTTTTATAGTTCTTAGACTTTATTGATTGTCAGGTTGATTTCCGTAGTCTTCTAGTTTTATATGTGGAAGATTCCCGAGTTTATATTTTTCTGATTTAATCTGTTTAACCACTTCATCTCTTTCTATTCCAAATGAATTTGAAATATAGTGATAGTGCGGTTGTTTTTCGCCAAGCCAAGTTTCTTCTCCCCTGAAGCTTTTGTATGTTGCAAAAAAGCAATGCCATTCACTACCTTTGTCTAAGAACTTTGCAACTTTAACTTTTCTATGTTCAATCGCTTGCTTAAGTTGTCCTTCCGAAAGTTTAGTGTTACCAAATGTTTTTACGCTTCCATCATCTTGAACTTCATAGGCGAAAGGCATTTTTGATAAGTCTAATCCTTTTTGAGAATATTCGGATTTATATTGGCTCAAAGTGTATCCCAATTCATCAGCCTTAATCAATAAAGCCATTAGAATATCTGGATTGAGAACTACATTTTTTAGAAGGTTTTTTTGGTCATTTTTCTTTGTTGTCCCGAAAAGTTTTATCAATTCTTCGGGTAGTTGTACTTTTTTAAAGTCAGCAAGCATTTCAGTCCAATTGTTGACAGCTTCAATAAAAATTTCCTTGCTCTTCTCGGTTGGCTTAATTTTTCCATTTAATTCATCTTCTGGAATACCGTTGATTACCATCTGTTTGACAATAAAGCCATCACCGTAATGCTTAACAGGCTTTTCATATTCAAAGTCTGCATCTTCAAACATTATGAGTTTTTCTCCTGTCTTTTTATTTATTATTTCTCGTCTTATCATTTCGGTTTTTCAGCTTGCTGCCAACGGTTGGCGGTATGAAATCGTTGGGGATTGCGGGCTACTATCCTGTCCAGTT
>ENA-UOOM01002305-UOOM01002305.1-fermentation-metagenome-genome-assembly--contig:-NODE-2305-length-15983-cov-4.202788_pt1 | contig 15983 bp, 20 predicted proteins | sample MGYA00245781_ERZ724031 | MGnify/ENA primary metagenome ERZ724031 (study PRJEB28704, sample SAMN03018317) | fermentation metagenome | biome: anthropogenic terrestrial biome; feature: soil; material... | reverse complement strand
AAAGGCTTATAGCCGTAGAGGAAACCACCCGTTGGACGGGTGGTCCTCATTTTTCCCGTCCGACGAACCAACCGACCAACCAATTTTGAAAACGTTAAATCTTGTTTTTAAACCTCAATAAGAGTACGATAATATTATATTAACTATCGAGGTGATATTCATTAACAGATTATTAGATTATCATACACATACAATACATTCTTGGGATGCAAAAAATACTGTGCAGGAAATGTGTGAAAGTGCCGTAGATAAGGGCATTACGGAGATTTGTTTTACAGAACATTTTGCAGTAAGAGAAGGAGATATTTGTACTGACTATATCGATTTTGAGCATTATACAAAAGATATTCAGATGGCTAAAGATGTTTTTCAAGAGAAGTTAGTCATTAAAAAAGGCATAGAAATCAGTGAACCTCATTATAAAAAGGATGAGATAAGTTCACAGATTAAAGATCAAGATTTAGATTTTATTATCGGCTCCGTTCATTCTGTAAATGGAGTGGATTTGATAGATTACATCATCCATAGAGATCAAATATCAATTTATAGGGATTATTTTGAAGAGCTTTTAAAGACCGTCTCAGTAGGTGATTTTGATGTTATTGGACACTTTGATTTACTTAGAAGGTATGCTTTTGATTCTAGCGGTAGATACCGACACGCTGATTTTCAAGAGCTCATCAGAGAGATACTAAAAAAAGCAGTTTCACGAAGTATTGGACTAGAAATCAACACATCAGGCTTTCGCTCAAGCTCTGTAGAAATTTTCCCATCAAGAACGATTTTAGAATAATATAGAGATTTAAAGGGAGAAATCCTTACGGTTGGCTCTGATTCTCATACGATCGATGCCATAGGATATAATATTGCTTCCGTATATTTAATGTTAAAACAGATGGGCTTTAAGGCAGTATTCTCCTTTGATAAAAGAGAACCAATGGCTGTTCAGTTGTAAATAAAAAGCGCCTTTGGCGCTTTAATTAATTGAAAAAGAATACCCTTCTTCCATAAGTGCGTTTTTTATTTCCATTACGTGATCTCGATCCCTAGTTTCTAGGGAGATTCGCAGAAAACAAGAGTTTATATCTACGTTGGTATCGGATCTATCGTGATTTACGGACACTACGTTTCCACCTAAATCAGCAATGATTTTAGATATAGATCCTAATTGTCCTGGTTTGTCCATTAATTTGATATTTAATGTTACCAGTCGTCCAGATTTTTGAAGTCCTCGATCAATCACTCGAGATAGGATAGTCACGTCAATATTACCTCCAGATATTAAACAAACTACTTTTTTTCCTTAAGATTTTGTTTGAAACAATTGAATTGAAACCGAGTTTTGCTAGTGTTATAAAAACTATAAAATTATTTTGTGTTAATATATGGTTGAATGTAGCAAGCTTAATAGTTCTTAACAAAATAATCTATAAATATACAAAATTTTAGAGATTACTAATGTTATACTATAGATATATGTATTCTTTTCATATCAAGGCTCATTCATAAGGAGGAGTTCGAATTATGACGGATAAAAGCCAACAAGCAAAGCTATCAAAGAGAGCTCAGTTGCTAGATATAGTAGACAAAGAGCTCTTAATAAAAATCTTAAATGCTTTTACTAAGGCTACAGATTTAACAGCAAATATTGTAGATATACAAGGACGATCCATTTTTTCTAGAGAAGATGCTCAAAAAAGCTGTAGGTTTTGCCGTATCATATGGGAAAAGGAAAAGGAAAAAGGTCTTACCCGTTGTATGGGTGCCTACGAGAGAGCGGGGAAACAAGCAGCAATTTTTGGAGAACCCTATATATTCAGGTGTCCTGCTGGATTAATAGAATGGGCAGCTCCTATTATTATTAATGGACAACACTTAGGAACGATTATTTGTGGTCAAGTACTCATGTGGGAACCAGAGGAATTCTTTTGGATTGAACTAAGACAGATGAATAAAGAGCTAACAGTTGATTTTTATGAGCTCATAGATGCAGCAAAAAAATTAAAAGTTCTCACCGTAGAAAAGGTTCAAGGTGCTGCAGATTTACTTTATGTTACGGCAAATAATATTATGAAATATGGATATGAAAATCAGAAACAAAAACAGGAGATGGCATTGCAGCAATCCCTATTAAATGAAGAAATACAAAATAGAAAGAGTTTAGAAGAAAAACTTAGCATACAAAGTATAAGTCTCAATTATTCCTTAGAGAAAGAGCGAGACTTGGTCAGCAAAATAAAATTAGGTGACTTTGAAGGAGCTAAGACCATATATCAAACACTTCTAGCTGATATCTTCCTTAAAGAAGCAGCTAAACTCAACAAAATCAAAGCACGAGTTCTCGAACTAGGGGTAATCCTTTCAAGAGCTTCTGTAGATGGAGGGGCAGATTTAAATCAAGCCTTAGATATTAGCTCTACTTTTTTAATGAATGTAGGTTGTTATGAAACCATGGAAGAAATCGATTTAGCAGCTATTAAAACCTTTGATTTATTTCTACAGGCTATAAAGAATAATTCTAATGCTAGTAATCGTTTAGCTATTCGAGGTATTAAAGATTACATACTAGAAAATTATCAAGAGAATACCTCTTTAGAAGAAATTTGTGATGCCGTTTTTTTAAGTCCTAATTATGCAAGCAAAATCTTTAAAGACGATCAAGGAATGACCATTATGGAATACGTTACAAAGGTCAAATTGGAAGAAGCAAAAAGATTGCTTCGCATGCCAGGAATTTCAGTAGAAGATATTGCAGAAAAGCTTGGTTACAGTGATCCTAGTTATTTTACGAAGGTTTTTCGCCGTAAAATTGGGATGACACCTACCCAGTATAGGAAGCAAAGTTAGGAGGATGAATCGGATTGGTACTAGATATTATAAAGGAGATTCAATTAGGCGTAATGAAGGGTAATGCTCAATTAGTAAAAGAAAAAACAGAGTTTGCCTTACATCAAAGAATTAATACAGAAATAATTATTGAAAAAGGTTTAGTTGAACCTATGAACGAAATAGGAAAGAGCTTTCGAACAGGAGAAAATTTTGTACCAGAAGTTTTAAGAGCTTCACGTGCTATGCATGCAGGTTTATATATTTTAAGACCTATCCTCTGTCGTGAACACCGTTATTCAAGAGGCATCATTGTAATAGGTACCGTAGCAGGAGATATTCACGATATCGGTAAGAACTTAGTGGCAATGCTTCTAGAAAGTGCAGGTTATACTGTAATAGATTTAGGGATTGATGTTCCTGTAGAGGGGTTTATAGATGCAATTTATAAATATGAGCCAGACATCCTAGCTCTTTCTGCTCTTCTTACGACAACTATGGGCTCACAAAGAGATATTATGAAGAAGATTCGAGAAGAAGGCCTAGACGAGAAGATAAAAGTCATAGTAGGAGGTGGACCTGTTACCCACGACTATGCCAAAGCCATTGGCGCCCATGGTTACGCAAAAGACTTGTTTGAGACCATTGACCTCGTAGATAGTTTAGTAGTAGAAGATGAATAAATCAAAAAGCCAAAATTTCGGTAGATGAAATTTTGGCTTTTTTGAATAAATTACCAGAAACTGTTGGAATAGTACAATTTACGAAATATTCAAAGTGGTGGAGTACCAGAATGTATTGATATTTTCCATCGACTTAAGAATTGAAGGAGCGTATTATATAAGTATAGAAATAAGTTGTATACATAAATTGAAATACAAAATTCTGGAGGTGGTGTAGAAAAAGCCAATACGAAATGCAGGCCTGCAAAATCCATATCTGGCTTTTATCAAACATGTTTCTAGCTACAACGCCTATGAGACAAGGGGAAGGTATCTTTATGAATTTTAAGTTAATAACACAATTAGTAAGTGAACTTGAAGAAGATGAGGTTATAAATTTACTAAATCATTTTGTCCAGTCCAACCCATCAAAAGAAGATGTAATTAAAGTTATTGGAGCTTGTCAAAAGGGCATGGCAATCGTGGGAAGACATTTTGAAAGCAGAGAGTACCTTGTGGGAGATGTTATTTATGCAGGTGAAATGCAACATATGATTCTAGACTTATTAAAACCAATAATAGGGTCCAGTATAGATCCCAGTACAATAATAGTAGGAGCCGTATGTGTAGAGCCTAAAAATATTGGCGAACGTCTCTTTAAAATGATTATCGAATCATCTGGTTATATGGTATCAGCAGAAACTTGTTAATATAATTTAATTTATATGGAGGAATCAATATGAAAAAAAGTTATACACAGTTAGCTTATAAGGATTTAAATGATTTTGTGTACGGTTCTTGTCCTAATCCTGTCACTACAAAAAGCGGTCTCGTCATTGGTGGAGGCACTATTTATCCAGAATTAAACTTTACTCTTCCAGGAATGAATATCGATGAAAATTCAATAAAGGATGCCTACAAAATTTATGCAGACATTATAAATGGTTCTTTAAAAAGAGCACATGAACTTCATGCACCAGGTGTAGTTCTTGAATTAGAGACATTAGTTAACTTTACAGAAAATCCTAAATGGGGTATTGAAGTTAATCGAATTATCTTAGACATTATGAAAGAATATGCGGACAAATATGGTTTAAAGACAGCACTACGTGCTACTCTTAACGATACAAGAGAAATGAGTCGTCCTCCTGTAATGAGAAGCGGCAAGTACTGGGATGGCATGATGGAAGCCTTTGAAGGCTGTGCAAGAGACGGAGCAGATTTCCTTTCTATAGAGTCAACAGGTGGAAAAGAACTACACGATGATGCATTAGTTAATGCAGAAATCAAACAAGTAATATTTTCCTTAGGCGTATTAGCAACAAGAGATATGGAATTCTTATGGGGACATTTAGTAGATATTGCAGATCGTAACAATTGCTATGCAGCTGGAGATTCTTCTTGTGGATTTGCTAATACAGCTATGGTACTTGCAGAAAGAGGATTTATACCTAAATCTTTTGCCGCAGTAGTACGTGTTGCTAGTGCATCTAGAGCTTTAGTAGCTTACGAAATGGGCGCAGTAGGACCTAGTAAAGACTGTGAATACGCAGGTCCATATATTAAAGCAATAACAGGTACACCAATATCTGCAGAAGGAAAATCTGCAGCATGTGCACACTTTAGTCCAGTTGGAAATATCTCAGCAGCAGTAGCAGATCTTTGGAGTAATGAGTCTGTACAACAAGTAAAACTTTTATCTGATTACGCACCAATCGTATCTATGGAACAATTAATTTACGACTGTAGATTGATGAATGAAGCAACGAAACAAGGTATGAATGTACAATTTAGAGATTTATTAGTAGAATCAGACTCTAGATTAGATGTTCAGGCTTATGTACTTAGACCTGATTTTGTATTTGATATCAGTAAAGAATTAGTTAAAGAACAAAATCCTTTCTTGAGAACAAAATTAGCAGCTCAATTAGCAGTTGAAGGACTTAAAAAGGGTATAGCAGATGGCAAAGTTTCTGCAGATAAGAGAGATAATAAATATCTTGATATTATGGCTAGAGAATTAGACGAAATACCTGAAGAACCTATGGAATTCTACAATGATATTAAAGAAGACTTAGATGAAAGCAAATACTTACCTGGCGAATATTTAATAGGCTAAGCATAAATGTATAGATATGGAATGATTTACTGTAATATAAAAATAATTGTTTAATTAGAGGAGGATTACAATATGTCTAAATTTGAAAATATCGCTCAATGTGTTCTGGATGGAGAGTTTAAAAAAGTTAAAGGTCTTGTTAACAAAGCAATGGAAGATGGCGCTAAGCCAATGGATATTATAAATGAAGGTTTAATAGGTGGTATGAATCTCGTAACTCCTTTGTTTAAAACAGGTGAAATGTTTGTTCCTGAAGTTATGAAATCTGCTAAGACGATGAATATTGGAATGGATCTTTTAAAAGAGTATATTAAAGAGGGCGATTTAGTAACGAAAGGTGTCATTATTACAGGAACGGTTAAAGGGGACCTTCATGATATCGGTAAAAACTTAGTAGGTATGATGTTAGAAAGCAGCGGATATACCGTTATAGACTTAGGAACAGATATAGAACCAGAAGATTTTCTTAAGGCAATAGAAAAAGAAAAACCTGATATCATTGGTATGTCTGCATTGTTAACGACTACAATGATGAATATTAAGGAGACTATTGATTTTCTAGAAGAAAAAGGCGTTCGAAATAAAGTTAAGATTATCGTCGGTGGAGCGCCAATTAGTCAAGAGTTTGCAAATCAAGTAGGCGCTGATGGATACGGTGAAGATGCAGCTGCAGCAGTAGAATTATGCGATTCACTAGTAAGTGAAAAAGCACACGCATAACAAATGCCAAGGAGGTCATGACCATGCTTATTGTGGGAGAATTAATCAACACAAGTAGAAAAGCTGTAAAAGAAGCAGTTTTAAGCAAAGATGCAGATTTTATTAAAAAATTAGCACAAGAACAATACGACGCAGGAGCAGATTATATTGACGTAAATTGTGGTACAATGGTCAACAATGAAGCAGAAGTAATGACTTGGCTCGTCAATTGTATACAAGAGCAAGTAGATGCACCTCTTTGTATTGATAGTCCAGATGCAGCTGTTTTAGATGCAGGATTGGCTCTTTGTAAATACGATCAGCCAATGTTAAACTCTATAAGTGATGAAGATGATCGATTTGATTCCATATTACCTATTATATTGAAGCATAAAGCAAAAGTAGTTGCACTTTGTATGGATAGTACTGGAATGCCTGAAACAGCAGAAGATCGCGTAAAGGTAGCTCGTAATTTATATCATAAGCTTACAAAAGCTGGTGTACCAGACGACGATATCTACTTTGACCCTCTAATAAAACCAGTGAGTAGCATTAGTACAGCAGGAATCGAAGTATTAGAGACGATTAAGCAAATTAAGTTAGAATTTCCAGATGTACACTTTACATGTGGGCTCAGTAACATTTCCTTTGGATTGCCAAATCGAAAAGTTCTCAATAGACTATTTGCTGTACAAATCATGGCAGTTGGAATGGACGGTTACGTATTAGATCCAACGGATAAAGAAATGATGGGTTCATTGATTGCTTCTACTACTTTACTCGATCAAGATGAGTTTAATTGCGATTATTTAAAGGCCCATAGAAAAGGACTCTATAAATAAGCTCTAGGTTATAAATTCTATGTAAAATCTTCTGTAACGCAAGTGTTTTTACATAGAACGTAGAATGTACAACTAAAATAAATTTATAAACGAAAAGGGAAAAGGAGTTGCTTTTTCCTTTTCGGTATTTATGTATTAGGGGATTTCTAGTTTTTAATTCAGTTTTTATGATATGTTAATAATCTAATGTAACGGTCACTATTAATAACCTAAAAGGTTTTACGTAGAACTTAGAACAAAAGTGTGGTCAGCACTTTTTTATAAATATATGTACCATTTCAGAGAGGAGTATTCTTATGACAAAGATAGATATCGTATCTGGTTTTTTGGGTTCAGGAAAAACTACTTTTATTAAAAAATTACTAGAAGAAAATATAGTTCAAGAAAAAGTGGTTATTGTAGAAAATGAATTTGGAAAGGTCGGCATAGACGGAAGCTTATTACAGGAAACAGGTATTGATATTGTAGAAATAAATTCAGGTTGCATATGCTGTACTCTAGTGGGAGAATTTTCTAGAGCTATTGAACTTGTCATAAAAACATATCAACCAGACAGAGTTATTATCGAGCCGTCAGGAGTGGGAAAACTTTCAGAAGTTTTATCTTCTTGTACTGAGTTTACTTCTCAAGATCATATAAAGCTAAATGGAATTGTTACTATTGTAGATGTAGTAAAGTATGAAACGAATCTAGAGTATGTCACAGAGTACTTTGAAGATCAAATTAGAAATGCCAATACCATATTTTTAAGTCGAACACAGAAGGCTACTGTAGAAGAAGTTCAGTACATAGTAGAGGATATAAAAAGAATCAATAAAAATGCAAATATTGTAACTACTCCATGGGATCAATTAGAGAGTAAGGGAGTGCTTACACTATTAGAAAACAAAGTAGGCGCCTTTATGGAAGAACAAGAAAAAGTCTGCACCGATCCACATTGTAATCATCATAATCATTCTCATAAAGAAAATGAGTTTTTTGAGCGCTGGGAAATAGAAACAAGTCAGCCTTATACAAAAGGAGACATTGAATATTGTCTAAAAGCCCTCAGTGATACGGATTATGGCATGGTCTTAAGAGCAAAAGGAATCCTGCCTACAACAGAAGGAGATTGGATTCAATTTGATTTTGTGCCTGGCGAGTACGAGATCAGAGATATTTCACCGGATTATACGGGAAGGCTCTGCGTCATCGGTAAAGCTTTGAATAAAGGAAAAGTAGAGAGATTATTTGCTTGCAAATAATAAATTTATCTCTATTACTTTTCTTTTGATTTAATTTTTGTATCTAATAGTGTGGCACGATTTACTGTTGAAAATCCATATTTTTCTCTTATAGCGTCTAATGCCTTTTCTAATTTAGCTGTTTTTTCAAGATTATCTTTTGGTACATTGGCTTTTGGAAGGTCAAACATCGAGATCTGCTCGTAATGACCTTTCTCATCAAAATTGTTAAGACTAATACCTAAGAGTCGAACAGCTTTGTGATGATTCCAGTATTTATGTAGAAGTTCTATACTAGTATCATAGATGATTGTAGTTAAATTAGTGGGTTCTATAGTTTTTTGTCTTGTGATGGTTTGAAAGTTAGAATACTTAATGATAATCTGTATAGTACGCCCTTTTTTATTCTGTTTTCGTGCCTGAATACCTACTTCATCTGCTAATTTCATGAGTACTAATTTTGCATCTTCCACATAAACAATATTTTTTGGTAGTGTAATCGATCGGCCAATGGATTTTACATCATCGTGATCATGAGAGACTACATGAGATGAATCCATTCCATTTGCAAGAAGGTAGACTTGAGAGCCTATTTTTCCAAATTTCTTATAAAGACTTTCCCTTGAATATTGAGCGATATCTCCAATAGTGAAAATACCAATGCCATGCAGTTTTTTAGCTGTTTGATTTCCAATGCCATACATTTTTCGAACAGGAAGTGGCCAAAGTTTCTTCTTAATATCTTTTTGCCAAAGTTCTGTAATGCCTTGAGGTTTTTTCATGTCGGATGCCATTTTAGACAAAAATTTATTTTCAGAAATTCCTATAGAGCACCACAGACCACATTCTTCATTAATATGAGACATAATGGTCTTAGCTGTTTCTAAAGGCTGTCCAAAAATCCCTTCAGATCCTGTCATATCTAGCCAAGCTTCGTCTACGCTATTTTGTTCAATAATAGGAGTGTACTCCATAAGGACATTCATTACCTCATGAGATTTTTGCCTGTAAAAGGAGTGATCTGGCGCAATAAGTACTATTTGAGGGCAAAGCTTTCTGGCTTCATGAACTTGCATTGCAGTACGAACTCCATATTTTCTCGCTTGGTAATTAGCCGTAAGGATAATTCCCGTCCTGTTTTTAGGATCCCCTGCTACAGCTGCAGGCTTTTCAATAATTTCCGGATGACGTGTAGTTTCACAGCTGATAAAGAAAGCATTCATATCCACTAAAAACACTACTTTGTTTCGCATAAGAATCACCTCCTTGAAAATTTTTCACATTACTGGTATTTATAGCGTCAAAGACGCTTTATAATTAAGCAGGAAAGTTCTACTTTTTGACCCTAGCTGCTGCTTAAGTCATTCTGAGTGCCAACAAAGAATCTTTGACCTGTAAGACTTGTCCCTAGCGCTGAAGATTGAAGACTGGTAGCTAAAATACCAAAGGCACTTTCTTGTAGTATACCATTTTATCCTTTTCAACTGAAATCATTTACGATAAAATGATATTCAAGAATATTAATAATTAATGGAGTGAAATAATGAATTACTGTGAATTAAATGAAAATAAAGCCTGTGACGACTGTGGCAAGTGCCAAGTATGTGATTTAGATAAAAATAAAATCTGTGATAATTGTTGTGAATGTATTGGAATAGATTTAGAATACAATGTAGTAGAAATTGAACATGTAGAAGATGGAGCAGACCATGCTTTTAATGAAGATGAAGAAGAATTGTTTACCCAGTGGATGGAGAAAAAAAGAGAGAATAAATAGACAAAGGGGAACCGCATATGAACAATGTGTTGAAACAAAGATGTGAGCTGTTGGTGAGAAATAGAGATATTATGAAGAATCATTTTAGATGGGATCACTCTACACTTCATCCTCTTTGTGGGAGTATGTACACAGAGAGGCAATTAGAAGTAGATGAAGTAAAAATTAAAGAATGCAAAGATATTATTAAGTCTAATACTGGCCTTTTGTCTTCCTTTCGAAGTACCACAAACTTAATTCTAGCTACCATGCTTTCCCTTGAAAATCAGCCTGTTATTAAGTTTCAAAAGGTACTCCTGATTTACGACTTACTCAGAAAGGAATTTTATTCGTCTGATTACTTGCCACTATCCGCCTTTGTAATGGCAGATATGGTCAAAGATACGGATTATAAGAGGGTCATAGAAAAAGCAAAGGAAATCTACAAGAGAATGAAAAAAGAACATCCCTTCTTAACATCAAGTGAAGATAGTGGCTTTGCCATCATTTTTGCCATTAGTGACTTGACTGTAGAGGAAGCCATTACAGAAATGGAAAAATGCTATAACTTTTTGCACACTCAGTTCTTTTCTGCTAATGCCGTTCAGTCTTTAAGCCATACATTAGCTTTAGGAGAGGAAAACTTCTTGAAAAAGTGTAATAAAGTTATGGAGATCTTCGAAGGATTAAAAAATAGAGACTGCAAGTTTGGCACAGGAGTAGAACTAGCTATACTAGGTGTTCTAGCTATGACAACGGATAATACACAGCAAGTTGTTAGTGATATAGTAGAAGTGAACGAGTATTTACTCTCCTTTAAAGGCTTTGGAGCACTAGGAATAGGAAAGAAACAGCGACTGATGTACAGTGCCATTTTAGTAGAGCAGGAATACAAGAGACAATGTGAAAATAAACTTATGGAAGTAGCGTCGATAAATAGCATCACAAGCATTATAATTGCAGAGCAAATAGCTGTAACGGCAGCAATTACGGCAAGTATGGCGGCAACAAATGCTGCAAATAGTGGATGACAAAAATCTGAAAGCGAAAAGTGGAAACAAAACCTTGTTTGAGGAACGAAAATGACGTTTCGTTGTTTTGACTCACAAGATAGAAGAAAGTGCCTTTAGCACTTTATCCATCAGCGGCCAGTGCTAGGGTGACGTGTTATAGGGGGAAGATTCCATCACATATAAAGGGGACTTAAATAATACTTAAGTCTCAAAGTAGAACTTTCCTAATGCATAAAACAGATGAAAGGAGATGGGTTTTACGATGATGCCAAATATGTTTATAAGCTTGTTTGTGTTTCCTATTATGATCGCGATTCCAGCAATCATTTTGTATTTTATTATAAAACTTGCTGTAAAAAACGCGGTAAAAGAATTGAGAAATGATGAATTTTTAAAATAAAAGAATCGAGGTGCCAGCATGAAAAAACCTATGGTTATATGTGTAATCCTTTTCTGTATTTTATTATTAGTAGGGTGTTCTTCTGTTAAAGTAGAAGAAACGGGCACTTCAAAAGAAGAATCAACGCCTATATTACCTGAAATGACCTTTTCTGCTGCTACATTAACAGTAACTGAGGAAAATATACAGGCTTTAGTGACAGGTGGCAGAGGTAATGGTACCATATTTGATTACAATACGAACAAAGACATAGGAGCAATAGAAGTCAATGTAATAGAAAATAAAGAAGGTAGTATGCCTGTAGTTATTAATAGCAACCGTTCATCTCTTGATTTTAAAAATGGCAGATGCTATTTTGAATATAGTATGGACAAAAGCGAGTTAAATGTAGCTTTTCAGGGTGAGAATAATGGCAATACAGGCACTGCAACTTTTACTAGTACATTTGATGTAGAAGAGGAAACAGAAGGATATTCTACTAGAACCCAAATGTATTTAAATAGTAATACAAAGATAAAGGTTGGAGAAGAGATTCCTATCACCTTAGTTATAGAAAGCGATTTTGATGAAATGACTACCTGGCCAATAGAAAAATACATAGAAGAACCTAATTTGTTGAAGGAATATGAGAAATCTTATCTTATTACCGTTACTTTTTTAGAGGAAGATGCATAAAAATTAGCCATCTCAATAAGAAATTAAGTTAAATAAAGTTGAAATATAGATATAAAATAAAAGACTACATTTTTGGTAGTCTTTTATTTTATAGTTTGGGAAGGAAATGTAACTCTATTTAAATAAATTGGAATTTGTCGAGCAAATCTTAGTTCATTCTCTATTCCTCAATAATATGTGCTTTAATAATTTATCCATAATATAAAATATGATAATTTATTGACCAATATTCGTAAAAGTAATTGTAAATATTGGATATATTGGTTATTATTATAAATAATAGTATATCATTGAATAAAGTAAAATATTTATAATAATTTTAAGAAGATAAAAAAATGAAAAGAAGTATTAGAGAATAATAATTGGAATTGGAGACAAACAAGGGGCTCAAGATAGAATACACCTGAAAAGTGGACTTCTATGAACCACGTTCCGTATATCTATTCAGTAGCAATTGACGATACGCTTATTTCTGAAGTATACGCAGGAGAAGCACCAGCAAAAATCATACAGGTAGAAGGTAATAAGAGATTTTGGTATGCTGTCAGCGATAAGAAAGAGGTACAAGTAACAGTGGTAAAAAGTGATGGTACCAGGGAGATAATAGAAGAAATTGAAGGTGGTTGGGATAAGGTAGTTGAGTATTAATACAAATTTGTAATGATTCTCTATGTTACATATATAGAAAAAAGTATAATTAGAAAGTGGTGGTAATATGTCAACTGCATTTGCATTTGTATGGGATATGGTAAATGTTGTGATCTTAGTAACTGTTGTAGGACTAAGCATATATCTTTTGATACTTTTAATAAAGGCGTTGAAGGTTTATATAAATAAAAACTCTTAATATTTATAGGATTATATTGATCAATTCATTAGATATTAGGAGGTCAAATCATGGATATGGAAGATAAACGTAAAATGGAAGAATATAAAAAGAATCCAATGACTAACCTTGCTGATTCAATAGACCATTCACTTATAGGTGATTTAAGACAGTTAACAAAAGGGAAGTTGCTTACAAGGATTATTGTTGGTGTTATAATTATTGGAATACTAATTTTAATATTCTTTGTTGCTAATAATTAAACTGATGTTGTTTGTTTAAGATGTATTGTTTATAAATTGAGTCACGGTAGTATATTGTGAAACACAAGGGGGAATATACAGTGTTTTTGTTCGATAAAATAATGCTTTTATTTAATGACGAAGACGTATATATTGGGTATTCAGTAGATGAAGTGACAAAAATAACAAGTGTTCTGACAGAAAATAATATTAAATATAAGCACAAGGTAGTAAAACTTTTAAGAAGCGATGAAAGATTTAGTTTAAGAAGAGTTGGAGTAAATATGAATTACGAAACACAGCATACTGTTTCTGTTAAGCAAAGCGATAACGAACAAGCAAAATATCTTGTTAATAAAGTTTTACACTCACTAAATAGTAAGAATTAAATTTATATTAAAATAAGATTAATACACAATATTCCTAAATTAAGCCATAATATAAGATGGATTTATATGGAATTAAAGAAGTAATTAAAGAGGTTACTAAGAAAAACAAATTAGACTGCTATGGAAGATAAATCACTGGTAACAAGCAAAAAAATCAGCAACATATTTTAGTATGATTTTTACCGATCGAACTCCATTTATTAAAAACATATTTAAGGAGATGAAAAAATGAAAAAAAGTAATACAGGAATCTTTATCTTTTTATGTATTGTACTTTTATTCAGTATGACAGCTTGCCAAAAGGAAACACCCTATTTTAAAGATATACATTTAGGTATGTCCCGTGATGAAATTCTTGAGATAAAAAAGGAGTGGGGAAATCCCCAAGTATCAAAGGAAGATTATATTTTATATCAAGATATAAAATATAATGATTTAATAGGAGAAGCAGAATATACTTTTGATGAAGATGGTAAGTTAATTCAATCAAGTATTGGCATTGTTCCTACTAAAAAAGAGTCTTCTACTGTTTATGAAGAATTAATTGAGGGGCTTTCAAGAGACTATGGTGAAGGCACCAAATTATATGAGAGTACGACAATGTGGAAAACAGAATTTAACGGAGAAGACAACTATATTCTCTGTTTGCATGATAGCGCAAATAAAAATCTCTCAATAATGCTGTGCACTCCAGAAGTATACGATGGAATAATCAATTTTGAGTCAACAATTGCAGAGCCTTATACCTTCAAAGTTGATAATCGTACTCTTGTATTAGAGGATATCCCTGAAAATAGGGCAAAGAATTTATAAAGGATTCTTATTGGGTGTTGTCAGTAACCGCATAGTACAACTTGCTCCTTGTCCTCTTTTGGTTACGAAGTAGTAATTGCTGTTGATTTAAGTAAAAAGCTATAGGTGGAAATTTTAAAGAGAGCAAAGCCTTTGTATTGTAGGTTTTGCTCTCTTTTGGAATATCAAATATAAATAATAATAGTTGAAGATTCTATTGTAAATTTAATCTGATTTTTATAATAATCATTAAGATAAAACGGTATTTTCAATATCTATATTTATTGTACCATCTTTGATTTCTATAATCCTGTCAGTTTTCTGAGCAATTCTACGATCATGGGTAATAATAATAAAAGTGGTTTTAAATTTTTCATTTATATCCCTCATAATATCATAGATGACTTCTGTAGTGGCTGAATCTAAGTTCCCAGTAGGTTCGTCGGCCAATACTATCTTGGAATTATTGATTAAGGCTCTCGCGATAGAAGTTCTTTGCTGCTGTCCACCAGACATTTTAGTTGCATTGTTGTCTTTTACCTTATCTAAACCCATAATATTCATTAATTCTTTTGCTCGTTCAATTATATCACGAGTAACTTTACCATTTTTTATTCGATAAGGCATCAACACATTCTCCAGTGCAGTAAATTCTGGTAGAAGGTAGTGAAACTGAAATATAAATCCAATCGTCTCATTCCTTAAAATAGCTAATTGATTCTTTTTCATTTGGTCTGTTCGAATCCCATTAATCATAACTTCCCCAGACGTAGGCCTATCAAGAATTCCTATAATATTTAAGAGAGTGCTTTTTCCAGATCCAGATGCTCCAATAAAGGATAATTTCTTTGTTCGCTGGAAGAGCTCCTTCGATAAGTGCGTCTTTTAATTTATAAATTCCATCTGCTTGATTAAGCTCAAATCCCCGCATAAGAATAGGGTATGTGCTATCATCTACTTTAATAAATCCAGAAGCATCCGCCGCAGGGGAGATTTCAGTGATATTCTTATCTGTCTCTTTTATTGTATTTATAATAGAAGAATAATTAGAGATTCGCCCGTTATTATCGTCTGAAAGTACTGTAATCTGTGAAGAACTTCCTATGGTTGTGTCTACAAGACTATTTTGAAGTCCGGCAATTAAGGAGCCAATAAATACTTGAACGGATATTCCTATAGCGATTCCTAGTGCAATTAAGGCGGTTTGCCCTTTGCTTGAGGATAAGAATCTCCATGCTATATTAAATACTAGTCTCATGTTGATTCCTCCTAAATAATTCAATGTCTTTGAATGTTTGAACTAATCCATCAGCATTAAAGTCTTTCTCACTTTTATTGGCATGAATAAATGCACTGCCGCTAAGTAGAATCTTTACACTACTTCCTGCCTTTTCTTTGAGTTCTTTTACAATCCTTTTGAGAGAAACTAAATTTAAGGTATTAGTAATACTTATTGCAATGATGTCTGGATGTAACGTTTCAATGGCAGAGTAGAGAGTCTCTTTTGGTGTGTTACATC
>ENA-UOOM01002304-UOOM01002304.1-fermentation-metagenome-genome-assembly--contig:-NODE-2304-length-15992-cov-14.545147_pt1 | contig 15992 bp, 21 predicted proteins | sample MGYA00245781_ERZ724031 | MGnify/ENA primary metagenome ERZ724031 (study PRJEB28704, sample SAMN03018317) | fermentation metagenome | biome: anthropogenic terrestrial biome; feature: soil... | reverse complement strand
CTCCACTGGCTAATTTTTCGCATAAATTTAGCCGCCCCGTTTGGAGCGGCTATTTCCAGCGGCCTTTGATATGATAGGTAAATTGAAAATTAAGGTTTGAGACTTTTTGAGGTGACATTATACTAAAGTGCAACGTTTTCCCATTCTGCACGGTCTCGTTGAATGCGAACAGCAAACCGCCTGATATGGTATTGACGTCTACATACGGTGTATCTGCAAATGCTGGCATATCAGATGGCAAATTATGCGTATAATCATTGTACCAGAATACACTGCCATACGCCCCCGATATTGTTAGCGTATGATAGCTCACAAAGCCCCAACATTCCAATGTTCCGTCTGAGTGCTTAGCCCAATGCTCGCTGGTCGTGCCATCGTCTTTGTCAATGTAGCCGATGTAGCCATCTACAAATGTACGACAGTCAAATACCGTATTGTCATCTATTGCAGATGCGTTGTTGCCAACATACACGGTCGCAAGCGGCAGCTGGTTAGATGCCAATGTAGGAAGCACCGGTGAGCTGGAAGGGATGCCTTTTACAGCTTTTATCGACGTTTTATTATTGACACTGTCAACTTCTATAACAATGCCATCAAGTCTGTTATACCCACTTGTGTTCGCTTCAATTGGCACAGATACAGTTGAATCCGATACAACTATATATCATCCGCCACTCACTTTCGCGCAGCCAGCCGAAACTGATACCGCAAGGTCTGCGGGGCTGTCTGCGGATATATTAAAATCCCCTTGTGAAAATACGCCATTGCTGAGCAGCCTGCCCCATGGCGCCATAAAGTCCGATGCTTGATAAACTGTTTCCCCGTCCGGATAAAATAAAGTCCTTACTGCCATTTAATCACCCCTTATACAGTCTTTTTGTAGGCAACTGTGGCTTAAATAGTATATTGCCGACCGTCAGCTCCCGTGTGTTTTGTTTTTCATCATGAACCATGCGGAGAATCCTTACACTTGCCGAAAAATCAAAGTAAGGAATCAAGTGGACTGTCACCCGGTCGCCAACCTCAATGTCACTGAATGGACACCGTGTCGAATCCATTATAGTTAATTCAATGCTGCTGGCTGGCTGGCTGTCACGCTGCAACTCACCGTTTACCTGCGTATCAAGCGTATTTTGTATCGATACTCCACTGTTTGGGCTGAATGTGCCCTCAAACAGGCCGTATGCCTGCTGGCTTAATTTATCCTCTGCACTGCTTGTCATCTTTTTCGTGTCCCCATCTGTTTCAGCATAGACAGAGTTTTCAAGGCTGCAAATATCGCGGGCAAGGGTGGGGCATACGATAATATTGCTACGGTTGCCACCCCATTCAAGTATGTATTGTGGCTTATCTGCACCTTTGCGCAGCCAGAAATTAAATGTACGTGCTGTATCAACGCCATAATCATAATTTGCATCGTCGCCAAACTCTTTGATTTTTGCCCACAAGAAGTCTGTGTTCTTTACTTCCCGTGTTGTCTGCAATGCTCCGCCGGCAATGTTGTATCCGTCTATGCCGGTCGGATAATCTGGCCGTGCAGCCTCACAATCAGCTATCATCTGTTGCATGAGCGCACCATACTTTATCGGCCCATAGGTTTTAGGCTGAAGGCGACGATTTTTTAACAAATAATTGTAGTCATAGCAGTTAAGTTCCAATTTGGCATCCCTAAATGATTGCCCGCAGATAATGCCGCCCCAGACAGCAGTGCCTGTACTGCTATCCACAAGTTCAATATGGTTTCCAAATTGAGTGCTCACTTTTGTACATTTCTTACTTGATAATGCCAACGATACATTCAAAGTGTCAACATCGTTGAGCGTCCAGCCATATTTAAGGTCATCACAGTAGTCGTCAATCTCAGCTAAGGGAGTGTGCTTGCGGTCATATATCATAAGGCATTTTTTTGCCATTAAATCCACCTCGATTGAAGCTCTACAGTACAATGTTTTTTATTTTGGAGGCTGCTGCGTGAAAAGCTGAATTGGTTGTCTCCCAGTGGGCAGTGAATCCAGCCAGGGGAAGTTTTAAGCGCAATGTCAGGCTTGCCGTTGATGTATACGCCACAAGTCGCCGGGCGGCAATCAATCACAAGTGTGTCACTATCATCAAGCACTGCGCTAACACTGATTTGCTCGCCCGTCGTAACGTTCTTCACGCTGATTCCGGAACACGTCCCAATGACTGTAATAACCGGATATGTGTCGGCGTTGCCTTCGTTGGTAAGTGTACCGGATTCGCCTGCCGCCACGCCAAAGACCACGCCTTTGTCCGCCCCGAATGTCACGCCTTTGCCCGCCCCGAATATCACACCTGTGCTGTACGTTACGCCAAGCTGAATGGATTGAGAATTCAGAGCGTACAAATATGGATCCGGCATCGTAAGCTGGCAGGTAACAATGTGACTATTATCTGCATTGCTTCCCCGGCTTGTAACTTCAACCTGGCACTGATATTTATTGTTAATAACGAGTTTTTTTAAGCCGTTACGGCCTAATACACGGTTGAGTGCCCATTCAGCCGCAGCTGTGTATGTTGTAATGCAGCCGTCCAGTACGAGCGTTTTTGGCTTGTTTTTTGACCGCCCCCACGCTTCTCCGTCGACTGTGAGGTCGCTTGTCACAACATCTTTGTTAATATCCTGCAGTCCTGACAAATGAAAATAATAATCGCGGCTCATGAGGTCGAGACCATCAAGTGACATAGAGCTGATAATCACGGTTACACCTCCGCTAAAAACTGTAACTGCTGCAATGTTGCGTTGCGGCTGCCTTTATCCTGCACGCTAACAGGCCCATTGATGTTGATTACCGGTGCTTTGGTGACACTGTTGTCAATCGTCTGAGCCGAATATTCTCCTGCAGCAGACCGTACAGCTGGGGAGATTGACATATCAGACGCAAGGCCCTGTATAGACTGTGCCACCTTATATTTGCTGGTGTTGATGCCATCGGCTAAGCCCTGCATAAAGTCCGGCATCCATGATTGATAATCCACAAGTGGCCCCTCGTCAGGTACAGAAAAGTGTAGAAATGACCGGATATTCTGCGCAACGCCCTGTACTGCATTGCCGACGGCGGAAGCAGCTGATTTTATGCCGTTTACAGTTCCATTTATTATATCTTTGCCCCACTGAAGCGCTTCGGACGGCAAATTCTTAATGAAGCTGATCGCATCAGAGAAAGCTTCGCGAACCGCGTTTCCGATTCCGGACAATCCGGAAGCAAAGCGTCCCGGAATGCTTTCAATAAATCCGACCAGGCCATTCCATACGCCCCGAATCCAGTTTCCTATAGAATCCATAATCCCGCCAATCCGGGCAGGCAGCCCACTGAAAAAGCCAACAAGGCCATTCCATGTACCAACCGCAGTATTGCAGATTCCGTTCCAAAGGTTTGTCATGAAAGAGCTAAACCCATTCCATACTGATGTTGCAATACTGATCATGCCATCCCATGCTGCGGATAAAATTCCGCCGACCGCCTGCACTGCCCCCAGAAACACCTGTTTAATTCCTTCCCAGATTTGCCCGAAAGCATTTTTGAGGTTTGTGAAAATATGAATTGCATCATCATGGAGCTTTGTAAAATTCCCGGTCACCAAGTCGATGATAAGCAGTACAGGCCCAAGGACAACATTTTTAATTACATTCCAGATGCCGCCCAGGATATTTTTGAGGCCGTTCATGATGTTCTGGATACCAGTTTTCATGGAATTCCAAATGCTTAAGATACCCCGCATGAACGGTGTGACAATAGCCATAACTGCTGTCCGGATTCCATTCCAGACTGCGGTAACCGCCGCTTTGATTCCGCTTCCAGCAGCCGTAACTCCGGATTTTATCCCATTCCAGATACCACTGAAAAATCCGGTAATTCCAGACCAAGCCGACTGTACACCAGATGCTGCAGACGAAAATACCGACGAAAACCAGTTCCCAATATTTCCGAATAGGCCTTTAATTGTATTCCAAAGGCCAATGAAAAAGGTTTTGACCTGCGTCCAATGAGTGATTATCAGTATAGCGGCAGCCGCAATAGCTAAGACTATTATGGTAGTGAGATTTAGATTTTTTGTTAAAAAGCCTATACCATCTGTAATAGAACCTAACCCTTCCCTTAGTTTTCCAATTACTATAATTAACGGCCCAACCGCCGCAGCAATCAAAGCAATCTTTATAATCATTTGCTGCGTTTGTGGTGACAGTTGTTTCCACCAATTTGTAAATTCTTTTAATTTTGCAATAATAGTCTGTATGATAGGTGCAAGTGCTGTCTGCAGAGCTTCGCCGACTTTAGCCAAAGCGTCTTTCATCTGGTTCATGGCAACTTTGCTTTTGTCGATAGGGTCTTCTGTTGCCTTAAATGTTTTATCGACTGTCTTTCCATATTGGCCTATGTTTGATGATAAATCGCTAAGAGAAAGTTTTCCGGACTTTGCCGCATTAACAAAGGCCAGACCACCACGGGTACCAAATATTTTATACGCGTCTGCTGTCGCTCCTGTCTCTGTTTTCGACGATTGCAGCCTTTTAATTAAGTCCCCAAGGCCTTGTGACATTGACTTGCCTTCTTTGGAATATTCCGAGGCCGCCTTTTTCAGTCCCGACATCATCGTACCTGAATCAAGTCCGGCCTTTTCAAAGTTACCAAGCAATGATGTAGCCTGCCCGATGGAAAGATGAGCCTCCTGGAATGTAGCCACATTAGAAGACAGGTCGTTTGTCAAATCAGAAACCGACACACCGGTTTTCTGGCTCACCGATGTAAGCAGCCCAAGTACGTTTTGAGTATCTGCTGTTTTGACGCCAAATGCGGACATGGCTTTCTGCACACCTTGAACGGATTCTGTCACGTCAGTTTTATTAATTTCCGAAAATTTTATGAAATCTGTAGACACACTTTGTAGGGCCTGCCCTGTAAGGCCAAACCTTGTGTTAACCTCTCCCACAGCATTTCCGGCATTTTCAAAAGACGTTGGAACCGTTGTCGCAATATTTTCTGCGACGCCCTGTAGGCCTTCAAGAGTTTTGCCTGTGGCACCAGTTTTTTCGGCGACGGTATCCATAGAGCTGTCAACCTCGGAAAACGCCGCAAGAGACGCTCCACCAACGGCAGCAATCGGGACTGTAACATTTTTAGTTACGCCTTCACCAACCTTCGTAATAGATTCACCGGAGGCTTTAATCTTTTTCCCGGCTGCTTCCAGCGTGGCACCCGCCGTATTGCCAAATTTAGACTGTTCGTCTTTGAGACTTTTTAATTTACTTTTTGTTTGCTCCAGCTCACGCTGAAAAGCACGATATTTTTCTTCGCCTAAATCGCCATTCTTAAATTGCTGTTCGACGTCGCCCTGCACGGATTTAAGCTGTTTGAGCTTGTCTTCAGTTGCAGAGATAGACTCTTTCAGTATCGTGCCTTTTTGGCTCAGAAGTTCCGTACTCGTCGGGTCAAATTTTAGCTGCTTTTGGACTTGCTTCAGCTCGTTCTGCAGGCCTCCGGCAGTCTTATTTACACTCTTTAAGGCAGAGTTTAAATTCTCTGTATTGCCGCCGATTTCGACTGTAATGCCCTTAATATTGTTTGCCATGTTTTCACCGCCTTTATGGCATAAAAAATGCACCCTCCAAAGAGGATGCAGAAATAATAAAAATTGGATTTACTTGCTTTGCAATTCTTCTATGCTTTTGTTCAATCTGTTTAGCTGATTCATAATAATCCAGTTTTGCTCGACAAGTGCTGACAAGTAAGTAACCTCTGCCTCGTCTGCAGCATTTGAAAAGCTTAGTGCTATGCCCGCTTTCAAAAAACCATTTCCAGCTAAATCAGACGCTATTTGTTTTACATTTTCAAGGTCTTTGGGGTCGAGCTCATCAATATGATATTTTTCCTGAAATTTTTGCAGCTGCTCTTGCTGCTTTTCTTCTTTAGATTTTCCACCAAACATAATCGGCACGCTCCTTCCAAATTTGATTCCATGATAGCTTTTTGATAGGAGCATGTCAATAATTTTTATTTCTTTCCAAAATATTTTCTCAGCATTTTCCTGTCCGGTTCCGTCTGCTCCGCAGCCCAGCACTTCTCAAGATATTCTCGGCCTTCGTCTGTCTGTTGGCAGGCGTAAATCACCGCGTCGTGCAGCATCTGCCAATAAGTAAAGACGTCAAGCTCTTGCACTGCAAAAATACTTATGCTGGCATAGTCGGCAACAACTTTATCATTGCCGGACAATGCCGTGTAATGCCCCTCCGGCTCGTCACCCGGGCAGGAGGGGACGGTCAGTTTTTTTCTTTTTTCGTCTCAGCTATCCAACTAAAATAAGCCGTGAAAAGCCCTTCCATTTGGTCGATGTCCATAGCCTCAACATATTCGTCAGGTACTTTGTACCCGGCCTTATTTTTGCTTAGCATCTTCCTTATAGCATCACGGAGCTCTGCAATGACATTTTTTGCGGGGCTACCGTTATCCTGCACGTTTTGAGAGTGTTCAACAATATCAAACATTTCACGTAGTGTTCTCAGGCGGGGCGGTTCCACTTCCACAACCGTGGTGTGAAGCTTACCTCCACCATCTTTTGCTGTGAGTTTTACCGGAAAATAACGCTTCGGCACACATGTTATGTCATACATTCTGTATCACCTTATGCTTTCGCTGTAACAGTACAAATACCGGCCTTAACCGCTGCACCCGTGCTGTTGACTTCGGCCACCGTCAAAATATCGCCGGTCGCCGCCGTAATATCGGACGTGCCGCCCCATGCCGTCCAGGCAGAAAGTACTGCGCCGACCGCCGGGTTCTGCGCACCGGCCATATACCGGTAACTGTTACCACTGCCAATCGTCGGTGTGACGGACAGCTTTGTAGTACCAGACGTGCTACCGGCTGCAGACGATACCGCCAGACCGCTCGCTTTAACTGTGTCGCCGAGGACTTCCTCATCGTAGATGATAAGTGTGCCGTCTTTGTCACTCGGCTGTGCTGTAGCTTCAAGGTCGAGATTACCCGCAGTGTCCTGCTTGTAAGTCAGAGTAAACCCGCCTGTAGCTGTGCCGACGATTGTAATCCGTACATCGCCGTATTTGTCATCCGGGTGCATAAGCCTAAACAACCACAGCTTATTCGAGGCATACTTAAGGCCACCAATTTTAACTGTCCTGTGGCCTGCCGTTTCCGTAACCCTGCCTGAAGCACAAAAGGTGTCAAGATTTTTAGACGACCATGCAACAAGGGAGGCCTTTAGCGTTACTACTTCTTCAGTTATTACCGTGCGGCTCAGTGACCCAAAATCGTCTTTAAACGTCTTGTTTGTCGGCTTGTATTGTACTGTCGCACCTTTTTCAATATAGCCGAGGCGATTGTCCTCGGTTTCAATTGCCACATCCGATGGAATGTCCCCTGTAAATGGCATAGCGTAAATATAGGCGCTACCAACAGGAATAAAGATGTCTTTGTCCGCCATTAAATATCAGTCCTTTCAAAAATAGAAGTCTTAAGGGTATAAATCGTTTCGTACATATCATCCGGGTCTGGAAGCCACATTTGCTCGCGGGTAAACTGCAGGCCTGCGGCGTCAAATAACGCTTCCAGCTTCGCGTTGTATTCCGCAGTTTCGGAATATCGCTCGACCGTGAGGTTATGCGTTGTCAGGATATTCTTCATATCTGCTCCGCCATGGTCTGCATCGTCCCGATAGTAAATATACGGTAATGGCGGAGCACTGCCAGGCGGAAAGCAAGTTTCCGCGACGGGTTCTCCAGCTTTTTCAAGCCAGGCTTTTATATCAACCGCCATTCCGTATGACCTCCTCAACACGCTTCTCGAATGCCTCGTTTGCCTTTTCCTCGTTCGGCTTAATATGTGGGAAAGCACGTGTCCGGCCACCGTTGCGGGTTGCATGGCCGTTTTCCAGCAAATGGGTAAGTCCCGCTTGCTTATTATGGATAACCGTATGCTTTTCAAGCGGCGTATCTGCCGTAACCGTAACTTTCCAGCCTTTTTTGTATTTGCCAGTTGCACCAACCGGGCTGTCTGCTTCAAGATTTTCCTTGCACTCTTTCGCCGTTATATCTTCAGCTTTTTTGATACCGCCGATAACAGCGTCAGAATATTGCTGCAGCGTTTCAGAAATTGCATCTGCAAGGCCGTCAACCGATATTGTTTCACTCATGTTACCACACCAACTTTCCGCAGCGTCAGCACTGTGGTTGGCGGGTTCGTATCGTACAGATTCTGCGACTGCTCAATGCGATACCTGATGCCGTCAATTACGGCGTTGTTTTCAGCCGTTACATCTTCCCGCAACGGAATTTGAATTAGCCGGTTGATTTCGGTACTGGCCGCGCGGGCAGCATAAAAACGCTTCATGCCAACTGTCCGGTTTCCATAGCAGAGCGTCAGAATCTTCATATCCAGCTTGTTTCCCTTTACCGAATAAATATCGCAGGAACCATCGTTGAACGTCAAAAATTGCGTCGGCGTCTGAATCTTCATACCGTCACCGTCCCCGCACGCTCCGCGCCATATTCATCATTGATTTCCACAAGAAGAATTTGCTGCCCGGAAGCAATAGAAATCGGTGAGAAGCCGTCCCATGCTGTCCAGATATCACCCGGCGCGCAGGCATCAAGCCGCTTCGGTAGTGTAAGGCCGGTGCCCGCCTGAAAAACGTAACTATTGCCGTCATCTGGTTCCGGTGCGACCGTTACGTCATAGCCGCCGGAAGAATCCGGTGAAGCAATAACGGTCAGGCTGTCGATAATCGGTGCCTGCATACTGAGATGTAAGTCAAGCAATTCTGCCTCGAAATTTTTTTCAAATACTTCCAGTGCCTGGCTTCTCGCATACCGGCAATAATCCAACAGGAGCGCCCGCGGTTGGCCTTCTACCGTGAAGTCGAGTGGCGCGCCCGCAATCTGTTGCAAGCGCGCCATGCCACGGTTAATGTAGCCACTGATTTCGGCATTAATGTCCGCATCTATCCACGTGATTTTAAGGTACTGCTTTACCGTCGCCAAAAGGCCCGCTGGTGGGCCTGTATCATTTGTTGCCATAACTTTTATGCCTCCTCGGTTACGCCGTTACAGCTTTGGTATTGACCGGACTGGTAGTCGGGTTCACAACCAACACCTGATGCTTCAGCGGCGTCAAACCGGAAATATCGGCGACCACAAAAGCATTGTTGTCGAGCGGCTGGCCGTTACCGTACATCTTGATTTTATAGACCCGGTTGTCGTCGAGGAACTGGAATTCATCGGAGTATTCCAGCTGGCCGCCAGAACCGCCTTTACCAACGCCCATGAAATATTTGCTGGCAAGACCGAAAATAGCCCTTTTGCTCGGCACATTGATGTCCTGTACCACCTGAGAAGGATACGGCAATACATTGTTGATATAGGTGCCGGAAGTATTCAGATAAGTCATAGCTGGCATAACCAGCGTAAAATAGTCCACCGGGTTGACTACCATGAGAATGGACGGTACAGGGCGCTTCCGGCCGTTCGGCCCCTGCGCGAGTGTCGCGGCAATGCCGCCGATAGTTTTAACTGACAGATCGGTAATCGTAATCGGCGCTTTGTCCGGGTAAACACCATTCGTCACAGAGCCATTGAGGTCTTTTGTCATGCCGATTGGCATATCTTTGCCGGTACCAGCCACAATACCCTGAGACAGGCCATAGCCAAGAGCCTCAGCGAGTACCGCACGAACATAAGCGTCCATCCACTCCGGGCCGACGTCGAGCATATCACGGGATACGGCCATGAAAGCTGTGAGTTTGTTCTGTGTGATTTCCACTGTGCCAATAGCACCGCTGAGCTCCGTCGCAATTTTGGTGTTCAGTGCGCCCCACGTCGCAAGCTGCATTCCTTGCTTGTTCACGACAAATTTTGTAATTGCCGAAGTGTTCTGGAAATTGATAGCACTCAGGATTGGGAAAGAAGACTGGATGTCGCTGAGAACGTTATCAATAACCGTCGTCGGAAGTGTTGTACTGTCAAGCCCGGTAAAGGCCATTTTCGGATTGTCAAAATGGGCTTTCAGACCGCCCATCACGTCCGAGTAAAATTTCTTTTCTTCCGCGGTCAGCTGCCGTACGTCGCGGCGGGCAAGAATTGCAGAATCCTGTGTTTGCTGATAGGCTTTGGCATCTTCGACGACATCTGCCTGCAGTTTTACTGCAAAATCAGCAAAAGCGTCGGTCAGGGCCGCCGGGTCTTTACTCTGCATGGCCGCCGACAAATTGGTATTGAGTTCCTGCTTAATTACATCTTTAGATTTCATATCATTTACCCCCAAGTAAAGATTTGAGCAGGTCGGCATTTGTTTGCCCCTGCTCATGTGGTTTCTGACTTTCGAGATTTACGGTAATGCCTTTTATGGCCTCACCGGCCGCCTGCTTTGCGGCCGCCTTTGCCTTTTCAAGCTCGGCGTAAAAATTCTTAGTGTCGAGATTTAATGCAATCGTGACCGCGTCGCCCTTTTTGCCCTGCGGTTTCGCCGTGACTTTCTGTAATACTTGCTGCATGGCGCTCTGATTGGCGACATTGCTCGCGGCCGCACTGGAAACTGATGTGGCGAAGCCCATCTTAACCGCATCGTCCGGCAGAATCCAAGTACCCTCGTGGTTCTCACCGTCAAGCATGGCGTCCAGCTGATTCCGGCTGATGTTCACACGCTCCATGTAAGCGTTTCCGGCGGCCTGTGAGATCTTATCGAGTTCATCGGCCTGCTGCCGTAGCTGTGCGCTGTTACCCGCATCCGGCTGCATCCACGCATTGTGGATCATCAGAGCGGAAGCAGAATTCATAATCCGCTCGTCGCCGGCCATGAATATGACGGACGCCGAGGAACAGGCAAAGCCCTCCACAATCGTATTGACCTTCGCACTGTGGTTTTTGAGAACATTGTAGATTGCGAGACCTTCGTTAACGTAGCCGCCCATACTGTTAATGTGGACGTTGATGGTGTCAACATCCAGTGCTTGAAGGTCTTTCACTATGGACAGGCTGGACGTTTCACCCAAGTCAACATCCCATGCTTCCGTAATACCGGTTTCAACAGCATCCACAATGTCACCAAAAATATAAAGGTCTGCTGTTCTGGCTTGCTGATTCGTTTCCAGAGAATAATATTTTTTCATCCTGTATCACCTCCCGTTTTGGAATCATCCGGCGGAGAATCCGCCAGAGCGTTATAATTTGCTGTCCTAACATGCTGTTTGCTCCACCACGTGTTGAGCGGTGTGTCACCAATTTTCTGCCGCAGTTCATCCACACTGTAAAGGCTGTCGGCAATAAGTTTGTCAGCGGCATCCGCAATGCTGAATATATCAATGTGCTTAATGCACGTGGTGTCGATTTTGAGGTATGTTCCTGTAAGATATGCTGCTTTGCCGTACCGCTTGCGATTAATCTCCGTCTGGATAAGGTCTGCAAGCGGGTCGATACAGACGGTAAGTAACTCGTCCATAAGCTTGCTGATATCGGCTATATCGCCCTGCAGTAGCGCCGGAGGAATCCGGAATGCCTGCGCAACACGGGCAAATGCTTCTTTGGTGATATTGGCAATGTCGTTGACTTCGGACGTGGATTTCTTACTGCCCTCGCCGGTGATTTCCTGATACTCAATACCATTCGGCAGCGCAACAACCGCATTCTCGGATTCAAAGTATTTTCTAAATCCTTTGGTAAATAAGTCTTTAGTCTGTTCCTTTGCCTTTTCGTCGCCTGTTGCCGACTTATTCAGCTTTGCAATTCCTTTTCTTCCGCCGGCGCGTTTATACTTCCCCATAGCCATTGAGAGGAGCTGATTATATCCGTCCATTACATTTGCAAGCAACGCTCGGATATTCCGGTTATTCAACCGGAAATAGAGGACATCGGACATGCTGAATGTCTTATCAAACGTGAAGCTGCTTCCGAAAGTAGTTATCATGACATCTGAAAATGTCGCCGGGAATAGCGCATAACCGGTCGCAGTAAAGCTGTCAGCCACCAGTAATTGGCTGTTCACTTCCACTGCAAGGGCTTCATTGTCGTGCAGTAACTTTGACACAAGTTGCTGCAAAAACTGGCTACTGTTCTGGTTGACGTTTGGCTCAACATTCCAAAGGTAATACTCATCGGCCTTTGTCTCTTTGCCTTTGATGTAGGTTTTAAATTCACACTTTGCAATCAGACCGGCGAGCATGTTAATAGCCATCTGGATTGCGAAATCTTCAATGTCAAGTTGCAATTTCGTATCATCAGTCAGGCGCTGATTCAGCTTGTATGTTTTTCCATGCTGTAAAATGTCCCGAAAGAAATCTATGATTTTCAACTACTCGCCTCCTCTCAGTAAGAATAAACCTTGAAGTCATCCAGGCTGGTCTCCTCGCCGCTGTCTACAAGGCTTTCACTCGCGCAGATTGCGGCCACCATTGCCGTGAAACCGTCCGTCTTACGCGACTTTTCTTCTTTTTTGCCATAATATTGGTTGCCGTCTTTTGTGATAACGCAGGCGTTGTTTGTATACCATGGCATCATCGGATCATCTCCCCAAATAATCCGGTGCGTGTTAAAAAGTGATGTAATTACCGGAACATACCGGTTTTCCGTGACACGCTTTGTCAGCATAATATTGTTGGCGCCACCCTTGTCAGTGTCGAAACCCGCCTTGCGAAGGGCGCGTGTCAGCAACGTATATCGAAAATTATCCATGCCAAGCAGCGTAATATGGTATTCTTTAGCTTTATCAGCAAGCCATGCAGCCGGCACATCCGGAGAAATCTCAGGCCCGCTGCAGAAGGTAAGATAACCTTTATCGGCCCACTCATCGAGCGGGGCCTTGATCCGCGGCAGGTCAGCGCTTGCCCGGCAGACCCAGGTATGCTGCATCCAGTAATAAATTCCTTTATACTTAAACAATAGCCCGGCGGAAAGAAAGTCTGTCGTCTTCATGTAATCGATTCCTGCCACGCAGTCGCACCATTCCAAGTCCGGCAGCGGCTTTTTCGCAGCAAGGATATTGTTCCAACTGGTGACGCTCTCATCGTCGAACTCTTTCGGGATATTCATTCGCTTTACAACAAATGAGGAGCTACCTGACGGGTTAATTTTGTACTGCGCATATTCCTGCTCCAATTCCTGCCGGAGCACGGGAAAATACTGCAGTGACGGGTTCGCCTTGAACCACATCTTCGGATTGTCGACTTCCGTTGGGTCGTCCAGCCGGCAGATAAATGGCAGCATTCCTTTGTCGTCCATCCCACCGTTGAGAATCTGATCGGCCTGCACTTTGGTGTCGTCGAGTGGGCCACCGCGGACATAACCATCCGTTGTAATGATTGTCTGGCGTGGGAAAGCCTTTTTGCCGAGGCCGGTACGGGCGACATCCACCATCTTATAATTTTCGTAGGCGTGGAATTCGTCAAATACCACGGCACCCGGACGGCCACCGTCCTTCGTCTTCACTCCGGAAGTCCGAAAACGAATGCGGGAACCAGTTGCAAGATTGGTGATAATTTCTTTATTCCAGGTAAAAAAGCGGCCTATCTTTGCCTTGTTGTCTTCAAGAACGTTATACACATCCTCAAAACTTGTTTTTGCCTGGTCTTCCGCTGTGGCGAAAATATCAACATCATACTGCTTTATACCATTTATTGGTGTAATCCAGCAGAACGCCTCAAAAGATAGGTATCCATTTTTCCCAGCACCGCGGCCTACCATCACAAATAAAATAGGCCAGCGGAGTAATCCGTCGGCCCGGTATGTGCAATTGTGAAGAGCAAATACGAACTTTTCCCATGGCAGCAGCCGGAACGGAAAAAACTTCTGCTTGTCAAGATACCTTCGAAGCTGTGATTCGTCGACGTGAATATTTTCCGCCGCAAAGCATTTTTCGATATATTCGCAAAGCCGCAGCTGGTCTTTGCAGACGGGAACAGAACCGTGGCGGACCTGCGAAATATAATCATCAACTTCCTTACAGATCATGCTCGTCACTGTCCTTTTCTGTGTTTTTTCCGGTGTCGAACGGTACAACCGTTTCCGTACTCAGCCCGAGTGCCGCCAGAATGGCAACCATCTGCTTGCTGTATTTCAGCGCGTCTTCCACAGACGGATTATTTTTTTCATAGTCTTTGCCAGCAGCGGAAACCGTCATGTAAATCCGGCCTCGTTTCCGGATATCTGCCTGCATCTGATGAAACTGCTGATAGAACCACATGTAATCATCAATCAGAGCACGGTAAAGCGTGACATCCGCACCCTTTGCTTTGAGCTGATTGATAAGGGATTCTTTTACTTCTTTTGCTTTTGCCATAGCTTTACCGCCTCTTTTCACTCGATTTTTTTCTACGTGCGCGCGAGAAATTGGTTTTGTCGACCCTGTTGCCCGTTCTCCCCATGCCCGGCCGCTTTTCAAAAAATTACCCCGGTGGCATCATGCTTTGCTGAGAATGTATTTTGTTTTGTCGACAATATCTGTAAGTCGTTCAATCTCTTTTAAGAGGCCATCACGCTCTGCTCTTAATTTGTCAATCGGCTCTTTGCGGTCGTCGATCACACCCAGAAGGTAGTCAGTAGTTACATTGAAGTATTTGGCAAGCTGACAAACCATTTCATAATCCGGCCTATTAGCTCCATTTTCCCATTTGTTATATTTTGAAGCATCAGGCATACCTAATTCAAGGGCGCAGTCTTTTTGACTTAGCCCTTTCGCTTTTCGTAGCTCTTTAAGCCTCTCATAAAGCACAATGCCTACCACCTTTCATCTTTCCATTTGTTTCTATGCCCGTGATGAATCTCATAATGACAGTCATCACAAACGGCTATCAGGTTGCTCTTCGTCAGCGCCAGCCACGGCGCTTGCCGTACAGTTTTAATATGGTGTACTGTCGTGGCCGGTACATATAGTCCTTTGGCCTTGCATAGTTGGCACTCATTGTGCTGCTCTTGTAAAACTTCCGCCCGCAGATGCAGCCAGGCATGACTGATATAGAATGCGTGAAGATCGTTGCGTGCAATTAGCTGTGGAATCCAAATGCACAATTCAGCTGGTGTATAGGTCTTATAGCACCGTGACATTATTTCGCCTCTTAGTTATGCGTAAAAAAATACGCATAACTATTTGAAAAGACCTTGACTTATGCGCATTAAGTATGTATAATATAATCATGAGGTGAGGACATGAAACGCAAGGACTTAATAAAAAAGCTTGAAAAGAATGGATGGTGGAAAATCAGAGAGGGTGCTAATCACGACATCTACACCAACGGAAAGAAAAGCGAACCGATTCCTCGCCACAATGAAATTAACGAACTACTCGCAAAGGCAATCATCAAGCGGCAGGGGTTGAAATAAAGCCCCGCCGTCACGGTTAAAATATACGGAGGTGTTTTCATGAAAAAGGTTTATCTTGTTGTCCTCACTCCGGCAGAACATGGATACGTTGTATCTGCCCCAGACTTGCAAATTAACACGGAAGGAAACGACATTGCGGATGCTATTGAAATGGCCCGTGATGCCATCGGCCTCTGGGGAATTACAGAACAAGATGCCGGCCGTCAAATTCCGGAACCATCCGCTGTGAAAGCGGAACACAAACCTAATGAAATCGTTACTCTGGTTGACATAGACTTTGACGCTTACCGCCGCGCAAACGATATGCGCACTATCCGCAAGAATGTCACTGTACCCAGTTGGTTAAACGATCTTGCGGAAAAAGCAAACGTCAACTTTTCGCAGGTTTTACAGGAAGGCTTGAAGCAGCGGCTCCATGTTGCCGACCGGTAAACGGATCCCCGCCCGATAAAGGCGGGGATTTTGCTTTATATGGACACCTCGGCAGGGTGCAGAACATTTTTCCGCAGTGTCGCCACTCATTCTACGGACAACTTTTTGAACACACCTATTTCACCTCATTTCAGGCATAATAAAAGCCCTGACTATAAAGCCAGAGCCTTGAAAATATTTGAAATTATATTGGAAAAAGTGTTGACATATACGTACGTATATG
>ENA-UOOM01002303-UOOM01002303.1-fermentation-metagenome-genome-assembly--contig:-NODE-2303-length-16002-cov-5.052298_pt1 | contig 16002 bp, 14 predicted proteins | sample MGYA00245781_ERZ724031 | MGnify/ENA primary metagenome ERZ724031 (study PRJEB28704, sample SAMN03018317) | fermentation metagenome | biome: anthropogenic terrestrial biome; feature: soil; material... | reverse complement strand
ACGTGACTGGAGTTCAGACGTGTGCTCTTCCGATCTGGAATGGATAAAACGCCTGAAGGAATGCCTTCCCGCGTAAGATGAATGGCTCCGGAGTCTGTTCCTCCAAACTCCAAAACTTCCAGCTGATAGGGAATCCCAATTTCTTCTGCCCGCCTTATCATTAAGTCTTTCACCTTGGGATGGCAGATGACTGAAGAATCCTTTATCTTCACTGCGGGTCCGTCTCCCAGATTAATTGCCATAGGTCTGCATTTTGGTGTGTCTCCCGCCATGGTAACATCAACAGAAATACCTATATCCGGATTGAGGGAATAAGCTGAGGTTTTAGCTCCTCGCAACCCAACCTCTTCCTGAGTGGTAAACACAAAAATCAATTCATTTGGAAAATCTTTTACTGCCTTGATAGTTTCTACCAGAACTGCACAGCCTGCCCGGTCATCTATGGCGCAACCGAAATAGCGGTCTCCACGCTCTGCCATAGGAGCATGATAGACTGCCACATCACCTATACTAACCAGTTTTTTCGCTTCTTCCCGATCAGCTGCACCAATATCGATAAACATTTTATTAAGTTTCAGGTTTTTCATCTCTTCCAATTCTGTTTCATAGCTTACCACACCAGTTACTCTATTTTCAAATATAACCCGACGGTGCATTACATTGAAGGGATTTATACCACCTATATTGGAGAAGCGCAAAAAACCGTTCTCATCAATATTGGTAATTATGAGCCCTATTTGATCCATGTGGGCTGCCAGCATGACCTTCTTGGGGTTGGAAGCCTTGCCCTTTTTTATAGCAATGAGATTACCCATAACATCTTCATTAATCTCATCCACATAGTCCTTTATTTCCTCCCTGACAGCTTGACCAATGGTTACCTCTTTCCCCGAAGGTCCATATATTCCAGTTAATTTCTCCAATAAGCTTTTCAACGGGATCCACATCCTTTCAAAAATTCTTTCACTAATCGAATGGTGTTATAATAGTCTTCCAGATCCAACATGGAAGATGGTGAATGTATGTAACGGCAGGGGGTCGAGACCACTACTGCAGCAACGCCGCTGTGAGTAGTTTGTATAGTGCCTGCATCATTGCCACCGGCAATATTCTCTTTCACCTGATAGGGGATGCCGTGAGTTTCTGCTGTTTCCACCATCTGCTTGAACAGCTTTGGATTGGCAATGGAACTCTTGTCCATAAAAGAAACGGCTGGTCCCCTTCCCATTCTGGTGGTCACCATATGCTCCGGTACATCAGGTATATCTGCACAAGTGGTACCTTCCAGAACAATAGCAATATCTGGATTTAAATGATATGCTGCTGCTGTTGCTCCACGGAGACCTACTTCTTCCTGCACTGTAAAGCAGGCAATAAATTCAAAATCATAGCTTTCCTTCAAGAGTTCAAGCAGTACGGAACAACCTACTCGATCATCCAATGCCTTTGCTTTTACCTTGTTATCACCAAATGGAGTAAAAGAGCTGTCAAAGGATGCATAATCCCCCAGCTGTACTACCTTCTGGGCATCTTCTTTCGAACTTGCTCCTATATCAATGAACATCTGCTTCTGCTTGATTACCTTGTTGCGTTCATCACGTTCCTGCAGATGTATTGCCTTCACACCAATAACGCCTGGTATGGCATCTTTACCAATAAGAACACGCTTGGACAGTAAAAGTCGCTGGTCTATTGCACCTATGGGCTGAAACTTCAACATCCCATTATCGGATATGGCGGATATTATTAAGCCTACTTCATCCATATGTGCTGCAGCCATAACCTTTGTTCCGCTTCCTTTACCTGTTTTCCTGGCAATTACATTGCCCATTCGATCTACGGAAAGCTCAGCTCCGGTCTGAGCAGCCAGTTCCAGGATGATTTCTCTAACTTCGTTCTCGTTACCGGAAACACCTCTGGCATTCGTCAATCCTTCTAATACTTCAACCATTCCTGCCATCCCTCCTTTAATGATGCGATAAATAAGGCAATGAGTCTGGCACCGGATTTGATATGCTCCATATTCATTGTTTCCACTGTAGTATGCATATAGCGAAGAGGGATCGCCAGTAAAATCGTGGGCACCCCACTGCGGGAAATCTGAATAGAACGAGCATCGGTCCCTGTAGGTCGAGGCTCTATTTCAATAAGACATTCCATACCGAACTCTTTTGCAACATCCAAAAATTTGTCAGTTAAACCAGGATGCATATTTGGTCCCTTACATACTACTACACCCTTGTCCATGGGATGAGTATCCTCTTTTGAAGCATCCGGAGTTTCTCCATGGGTTACATCAATGGCTATGCCAATATCCGGTTCAGTGGAATAAGAACTGATAATGGCACCCCTGGTACCCACCTCTTCCTGCACTGTTGCTACGCATACAACCTCTGCTTGATATTGAAGCCTGTCCAGTTCTTTCATAACTTCCACCAACAAAACCACGCTTGCCCGGTCATCCAGCGATTTTCCATTAACCAGCGAACCTTGCATGGATACCAATGGACTGATAAAGGTGATTAAATCGCCTACTCGAACCAATTCTTTCACCTTATCTGCCGGCATACCCAAATCAATGCACATATCCTTCATTTTCATGACTTTTTGTGATTCTCCTGCCTCCTGCAAATGAGGCGGGAGCGTGCAAATAATGCCATGAAGCTTTTTCCGTCCATGAACACTTACTTCCTGAGCTGGTAAAATCCTTTGATCTACACCACCTATACTGGTAAATCTTAAAAAGCCTTTTTCATCAATATCTCGAACCATCAGGGCAATTTCGTCCATGTGGGCGGCCAGCATGACTTTGGGTCTGATGTAATCTTCCTTGACCGCAGTGCCTTTTTTGATTCCATAAACATTGAAAAATGAATCCGTACGAACTTCGTCGCAATACCGGGAAAACTCATCAGCAACCCTGTTGGCTGTCTGCTCTTCATAGCCGGACACACCCGGTATTTCCATAAGTTCCGCTAAAAACTCTCTCAAGCCTTCATCCTCCTCGTTATTTTTTCTTTACTTTTTTACCTTGATGTTCCACATCAACTCAGTGCTCCTCTTCTTTCTCTTTATCAAGAAAACTGACTCCCTGCAATCTGGACAACTCTGCGCCTACTGTACGCTTATCTATCCCCGGTGGCAGCACCAGATTGAAAAATGCACAGGTATGGTCTCCCTCTCCCGAGTCTACCTTGATATCTCTGACACGGATGTTCAACTCAGACAGTACACTGGTAATCTTGGCAATTTGCCCAGGGCTATTAGGAATTTCCAGAGAAATCTCAAAATTACTATGGCTTGGTACAAAACCTTCAAATTTCTTTAAAAATACCAAAGTTACATAGGATAACAATGTAGCAATCAATGCTCCCCAATAAAACCCGACACCTATAGCCAGACCAATACATGCTACTACCCATAGACTGGCTGCTGTAGTCAACCCCCGGACTCGAGATCCATCCTTTAATATTGTGCCTGCCCCCAAGAAGCCGATGCCGCTTATCACCTGTGCCCCCAGACGAGCCGGATCAGGCAAATGCGAATATGTATTCAACATAAATTCTGAAGTCATCATGACCAGTACAGAGCCCATACAGACCAAGGTATGGGTTCGATATCCGGCAGGGCGATTACCTATCTCCCGTTCCAAGCCGATAAGTCCACCAAAAACCATAGCCAGTACCAGTTTTAAAATCATCTCCCAATTCATTTCTATCCCGTTCCCCTCCATATTATTATATTGGTTTCATTTACTTAATATCCTAATTAATATGCTGGCTTCGCTTTTTTGATACCTAAAATAATATAGGGAAATTATTTTTCCAATACCTGAAACTAACCGAACCTAAAAATCTTAATATGTAATTCCTTAGGTTTCCATATTATAGTGAATAGTATACTCCGCTTATCGCAATTTTACAACTCACCACCTGAATTATCCTATATTTTGGTTTCCGTGGATTTCTGAGTAGGATTTTTCCCTTTTATGCCTCATATTGATTATGACCAGATAGATAAACTCCGACAGCTCAGCTGATATCATTCCCAGTGCTCCAATAATGGCAGGATTTGCGAAATTGATAAAGGAACATGCCAGCATGGAAACGATCAGAGTAGACAAACTGACAATTTTACCTCTGCCAATCACCTTGGTAAGCTTGTCTCTCATAAGTACGCCCCAGAGGTACTCCCTGGTTACTATGAGCAGCGGAAGGAAGGATATGAGCTTCAGAACATCCATGGACATGACACTGATCTGTTGAGAAGCACCTATCCATTTTGTTAGAATATACATACCCACAGGAGTAAAAGATATAATGATCAGCAGCAGGGTAAGAAAGATGGATATTATTCCCCCAAACAGCTTTATTGCTTTTTCACTCTCTCTGTTGTCATCTTCAAGAAAATTCATAGGCAGCTGATGAAACATATTAAGGGGGTTTGTGAATATATAGCCTAAACTCCAGGCAACTGAAAATGCCGATATGGCCATTTCGGGGCTTGCAGTTCTTCCCAAACCTGTATTTATTATTGGCTGCACTATGGTTGTAACCAGTGATGTGAAGATGAGAGGATAGAAAAACCGCATGATCATTCCATAGGTCAAATCAGCAGGCTTTTTTTCAAGCTCATTAGAAGATTCTGTGTTACTGGTATCAAGCTTTCCTTTGATATCACCTATTGTAATCCTGGTGGTCAGAGCCAATACCAATGACTCTATGAGACCCGCACCTAGAAACATGATACCGGCTAATATTCCCGGCGGTATAAAAGAAAGATATTTAATGATGAAAATAAAAATCAGTACATAGATCATTCGAATAATGGATGACAGGGTAACTATGGATGTAACACGGAAACGTATGGCTATGCCTTGAAAAAAATTACGAAGTGTTACTGCTGCAGGAAAAATACTGAGTACAGCTAAAATCACCAGTGATTGTTCAAGTACCTGACCCTGAAGACCCATCACATTCGTCATGATCCAGCGTGCCAGACCTGATATGACAACCAATCCCAATAATATGGTGATAAACAGGGCATCCAAGGCGGTGAATTGCAATACTTTCTTATAGGTCTTTGAGCTTTTTACAAAGGTTACTGCTGTTTGTGGGATCATGAAAACAGCACTTTGAAACAGGTTCATGAAGCCTTTTGCAACAAAAAAGGCAGCTATATAAATATCCTGATTCGGCAGTCTGGCCAGGCCGGCATTAAAGAGAGTGTGTGTAAGCGCTATAAGCACTGAAGTCAAGGCAAGCGGTATAAAAAACTTAAACTGATCAAACATTAGTCGATGCATTACAGTATTGTTGTTATATTTTTTTGTTGTATCAGGCAACAGATACGTCCACCTCACCAATAAAACAGCAGGCAGCCTTCATCTTTGGTGACTTTAGCTGTCTGCTGTCACTTATTTTAATACTGCTAAAAAATGCTGCACCTTCCAACTTATTAGGTTCAAACAGCCGTAGTTGCTTATCGAATTTCTCTGTCTATATTCATCAAACTGTCATTTTGGTGTTACACCAGTTCTGCTCCGCGCTCCAAAGCTTTTTCATTGATGGGAATAAGATTTTGCTTGGAAGGACCCAGTACATTTTTTAGTGCCTCTATAATAGATTCAGGTGAGACTCCTCCGCCTGCCTTCGCCAGATAGGCACCTAACATAACTGAGTTGGCAACTCTCTTATTTCCCAGTTCTTCAGCAATTTCATTGGCAGGAATGTAGAAAACCTGAATATCATCCCGTGTGGATTTTCTTTCTATCAGAGAGCTGTTTATAAACAACAAACCGCCGGGCACTACAGCATCTTCAAACTTATCCAGGGAAGGGCTGTTCAGTGCAATAACTGCAGAGGCATGAGTGACTATGGGTGAACCAACCTGCTCGTCTGAAATGATGACATTGCAGTTTGCTGTGCCGCCTCTCATTTCCGGACCGTAGGAAGGCAGCCAGGAAACGTTCCTTCCTTCCAGCATGCCCGCATAAGTCAGCTGCTGACCCATGGACATTACGCCCTGCCCGCCAAAGCCGGCAATAATAATTTCCTGTAACATGTCACTCTACCTCCTTTTTTACGCCCAGGGGATAATAGGGAATCATGTTAGCTGCTACCCATTCCAAGCTTTCCTTGGGTGACATTCCCCAGTTGGTAGGGCAAGTGGACAAAACTTCTATCATTGCAAAACCTTTACCTGTAATTTGGCATTCGAATGCCTTCTTAACAGCCTTTTTCGCCTGTCGGATATGCTTTATATCATGAACGGATACCCTTTCGATATAAGCAGCACCTTCCAAGGCAGCAAGCATTTCACTCATTCGAATTGGGTAGCCTTCTGTTTCTGCTTTCCTGCCATATGGCGATGTAGTTGTAACCTGACCCAACAAGGATGTCGGAGCCATCTGACCGCCGGTCATTCCATAAATGGCATTATTGATAAATATAGTGGTTATTTTCTCACCACGGTTGGCTGCATGAACTATTTCTGCAGCACCTATGGAAGTTAAATCCCCATCGCCTTGATAGGTAAATACTACCTTGTCAGGATGAACTCTTTTCACCCCTGTTGCTACTGCCGGAGCACGACCATGAGCAGCTTCCTGCATGTCACAGTTGAAGTAGTCGTAGGCAAACACGGCACAACCTACCGGGGCGATACCTATGGTATCTTCTCTTATATCTAATTCGTCCATTACCTCAGCAACGAGACGATGAACAATTCCATGGGTACAGCCAGGGCAGTAATGCATTGGCTTGTCTGTTAAAGACTGGGGTTTTTGAAATACTTTCTTCATCACTTTACCCCTCCTCTGATTTTTTCTATCTCTACCAGGATATCATCCGGATTTGGGATCATACCGCCGGTTCTGCCATAGAAATGAGATGGCTTCTTGCCTCCAATTGACAATGTTACATCCTCAACCATCTGACCCATACTCATTTCTACTGTTAAAAATGCCTTTACATGATCTTTTTCCGCATAACTTCTAATGGTATCCACTGGGAAAGGCCACAGCGTAATTGGTCTGATTAAACCAAGCTTTATACCCTGCTGTTTTGCCCTGTCTATAACACTTCGAACAACACGGGAAGTGGTTCCGTAAGCACAAACAATAATCTCTGCATCTTCACAGTTGTAGCATTCAACCATGGTTTCGTTGGCTTGTATCATTTCATATTTTCTGTAAATCTTATTTACATGGTCTTCCAACTCCTGAGGATCGATAAACAATGAGTTGATGACAGCTCGTGGTCGATCTCCCTTCCAACCGGTAGCAGCCCAATCTTTAGGTGGAAGATCTCTGCCTTTTCGTTCGCTAAATTCTACAGGTTCCATCATCTGACCTAGCATTCCATCCCCTAGAATCATAACCGGATTACGGTATTGGTCGGCAATGTCAAAACCTTCCTGAACCAAATCAACCATTTCCTGTATGGTGGAAGGTGCTAAAACAACCAGGTGGTAGTCTCCATGGCCGCCTCCTTTAACTGCCTGAAAGTAGTCGGATTGGGCAGCTTGAATACCGCCCAGTCCCGGACCGCTTCGAACCATGTTGACTATTAGACATGGCAACTCAGCCCCTGCTATATAGGAAATCCCTTCCTGCTTCAGGCTGATACCCGGGCTGGAGGATGATGTCATAGCTCGAGCACCGGCACCTGCTGCACCGTATACCATATTAATAGCTGCTACTTCACTTTCTGATTGTATAAAAGAACCGCCTACCTGAGGCAACCTTTTCGCCATGTAGGCTGGAATTTCATTTTGTGGTGTAATGGGGTATCCGAAGAAATATCGACATCCTGCTTGAATAGCGGCTTCGGCGATGGCTTCGTTCCCCTTCATCAATACCTTGGACATAATTAACTCCCTCACTCTCCTTACTTTTCTACTTCTATAACAACATCAGGGCACATCATAGCACAAAAAGCGCAGCCGATACATTTATCCATTTCATCTACCGTTGCAGGGTGATAACCTTTTTTATTAATTCTATCTTTAGTCATATGCACTACGTGTTTGGGACAAACCGAAACACAAAGCTCACAACCCTTGCAGCGATCTTCGTCAAACGTGACTCTTGCCATACTCAAAACCCTCCTTTACCAAGCAGATTGTAGAATTTTTGTCATCCTGAACGCAGTGAAGGATCTTATCCTTATCCATACATCACCAGGGAGGTTTCATATATATCGAAATCGGCAATAATTCACCTTCCAAGTCTTCCGGCAGCTGAACCAACAATTCCTTCAGTCCGGTAATATATGAAATGGGTATATATACAGACTGCGAAACTTCCTTAATTAAATCATTACCGTCAATTATATCACATATTGTCGTTTCATATGATAAATTTGTATTGTTTATCAAATCAGTAACCTTTAGTCTGGATTTAACCTGGATCTCCCGCATCATATCCAATATATCTTCCTTTGCAGCAGACATCGGTCTTTTTATATTTATAACATAATACATTTTATAGGGTTCTCTCTGGAAGTGAGAGAAATATTGACCCAGGGCTTTGGCTCCTACCTCATCTCCTCCCACATCAAAGATAACCTTTGCAGATTTATCGGCAAATACAGAATAAAGCTCTGCCGGCAAAGAAGGAACATCTACTGTAGTGGCAGCAAAGTTTGGAGAAATCAGTTTGACACCTTGGGCTTCCAACTGACCTTTAACCTCTGTTGAACGAAAAAAAGGATTCACTATATCCAAATCCACCAATATGGTTTTATGACCCGAATTTGCACTCTTGATTGCATAGTTGACAGCAATTTCAGTTTTTCCGCTGCCAAAATGTCCGGTGAATAAAATCAGTCTTTCGGAATTCATTTGTTCACTTCCAATCTGTAGGATTCTTAACTGCGTTCTGAATGACAAAAACACAGATTCTTCACTGCGTTCTGAATGACAAAAACACAGATTCTTCACTGCTTTCTGAATGACAAAAACACAGATTCTTCACTGCTTTCTGAATGACAGGTTTCAGGGTTCCCAATTGCGGTAAATGCTGTCCAGCCTCTTTATTTCCAAGTTCCCGCTGCATATATCAGTCAGCTTTCCTGTCAAGCCTTCCCAATCAAGCTTGGTCAGCAACTGGATGCTCACCATTTCTCCATAGGACATATCTTCAATTTCAATACCAGGCTGCCTTAGAAAATGTTCTACACTGCCCAATAGGTTGTAGTTAATCGTAAGTACTCCTCGGCTGCTGAGTTGCATTCTTACCATGCCGGCTTCATTTATCGCTTCTGCTGTTGTCCGGCTGTATGCCCTGACCAGACCACCGGCTCCCAGCTTTATGCCACCGAAGTACCGCACTACGATGACCATCACATTTTTTAATTCTCTTTGAAGTAAAACCTGCAGGATTGGCATGCCGGCAGTGCCTCCCGGCTCCCCATCATCTGAAAAACGCTGAAGCAAACCATCCAATCCAATAACTGCGCCATAGCAATAATGAGAAGCGTTGGGATACTTTTCCCTGGCATCGTCCAAACACAAGGCAATTTCCTCTTCAGAAGTCAGAGTATAGGTCAGTCCAATAAACCTGGATTTTTTTATGACCACTTCCTGTTCAGCATTCTTCACTATTGACAGATAATCCATCAGCCGCCCTCCTCATTGCACGCCTCAATTAAAACTCCAGAAAGCAGGCTTATTCATCCACTTCAAGCCACCCCAGGAATTTATCGTCGGAAACATTGGTCTTAAACTGGGACTTATATAAGCCGGAGTAAATGCCGTCTTTGTCCATAAGTTCCTCATGAGTTCCTTCTTCCACAATACCTTCCTCGGTAAGTACCAGAATCCGATCAGCATTTTTTATGGTAGAGAGTCTGTGGGCTATTATCAAAGAGGTTCGACCATGAGACAATTGTTCCAGGGAATGCTGAATTTTAATTTCAGTCTCATTATCCAATGAAGAGGTAGCTTCATCCAAAAGCAGAATTGGCGGGTTTTTCAAGAAGACTCGAGCGATTGAAATACGCTGTTTCTGCCCCCCGGAAAGCCGTATGCCTCTTTCTCCTACCTGAGTGTTATATCCATCAGGAAGGCTTACAATAAAGTCGTGGATATTGGCTCTTTTTGCAGCCTCCTGTACTTCCTCTTCTGAAGCGTCCACTCTGCCATATCGAATATTATCTCCAATAGTTCCCGCAAATAGAAAAATGTCTTGCTGAACCAAACCGATATTCCTGCGCAGAGATTTCAAGGTATAATTGCGGATATCCTGTCCGTCAATCTTGATAATTCCTTCCTTTACCTCGTAAAAACGCGGAATCAGATGACACATAGTGGTCTTTCCGCCACCGGAAGGACCAACCAGTGCTATGGTTTTCCCTGCTGGTATGCTTATATTTATCTCTTGCAGCACCTTTTCATTTTCATCATATGAAAAGCTGACATTTTCGAATTCAATGTCCCCGTTAACATCCTCAAGTTCCTCTGCATCCGGTGCATCCACTATATCAGACTCGACATCCATGATTTCCACAAACCGTTCCAAACCTGTCATGCCCGATTCAAATTGCTGCATGAAGTTGCTCAGCCGTCCGATGGGCTGGAGAAAAACACCTACATACATGATAAATGCAAGCAGATCTGCAATATCCATCCATTGCCGGTAAATGAAATAGCCGCCTACAGCGACCACTACGACATTCAACATATGGGAAAAATACTGTATACCTGTCTGGAAAACAGCCATATGTTTATAAGCGACATATTTTGTGCTGCGAAACCGCCTGTTTCCTTTGCCAAATTTTTCTTCTTCATATGCTTCGTTTGTAAATGACTTGGAGACACGCACACCGGAAATGCTGCTTTCCAACTGAGCATTAACATCTGCCAGCTTAACCCGCATATCTCGGAATGAATTACTCATACGTTTTCGGTAAGTCAATGCGAACCAAAGCATGACAGGCACTGCTAAATAGACAATAACAGCAAGGCGCCATTCTACCCTTATGAGCATGAAAAAAGAACCCACTAACATGATCAGGGATAACAAAAGATCCTCGGGACCATGATGGGCAAGCTCGGTTATTTCATTGAGGTCGTTGATCATGCGGGACATTAAATGTCCAGTTCGGTTTTTATCATAGAATTTAAAAGGCAGGGTTTGTAAGTGAGAAAACAAATCCTTTCTCATATTAAATTCCATCCTTACGCCTAATATGTGACCCCAATAGTTAACCACATACAGCAGCACGGATCGTATAAGATACATAACTACCATCGCAATGATAAACAACCAAAATGTACGCATTGCACCTGCTGGTAGAATTGTTCCCGTTATCTCCCTGGTCATCATGGGAAAAATAAGATCTATTGCAGCTACTAATATTGCACAAATTATGTCTATTATAAGAAGCTTGTAATGAGGTCTGTAATAAGATGCAAAAACACGCAATAGTTTTTTCTTGCTCAAGCTGGTATCCTCCATATAATAAGTTAGTATACAACCAGTATCTATTATAAGATAATCCAACTCAGGAAAGCAAGTATACAGAATACAGGATTTACTTATGTACATATGGTAATATGGTTTGGTATATGTACTGATAATAAAAGATGAGGTGACTGCATCAGCAAACACCTCATCTTCTATAAATCATGTTATAAATTATATTTAATCGTCCGAAGGAGTGTATTTAAATGAGAGCTCTCTTCCGTCGGAAGTTACTCCGGTGAAATCATCACCATCTATAGCATACCATTCTTCCGATGTTTTGGGAAAATCGATTGATTCACTGCCTGTTAAGTCCGAAGGCTTTGATGATGCTTCGGAAATGCCGATAGCGCCGTTCTTTCCGCTAATGGCAAGATAGAATATTGATGCAGAGTCGTCATCATCCAGGACATATGTTTGAGCAACATAGCCAAAGGATGATTTACGGTATTCGGAAACGACAGTCTCCTTGCCATCTGTGATTGCAGTTAATTTGAGTGAGTCTGCTGACTTGTCATATACACCCTGCAACTCATATTTCATGCCTTCATCGTCGGTATATTGGATACTGTATTGATTACCGTTTTCTTTATAATCAACATCCTTCACGCCTAAGAACCCCAGGGCAGAATTAGCTGCAGCCTCACCAAGACCAAAGCTGGTTGCAGGAAACAAAGCAAGATCTACCAAAATAACACCCAGCAAAGACAATGAATCAAGCTCGGTACCGGGATTGTCCGACAGTGCATCGCTGATTATGGTGGTCAGTTCACCTTTCGCTTCCATGTAAGCGCAGTAGGATTCGGCAACTATGGACTGGCTCGATCCGGGATCCTTGTTGTCATCTTTCTTATCATCATCCTTATGATCATTCGGTTTTACTGTTGCTTCAGTTTTCCCCTTATCAACAGGCTTTCCTTCATTCGGTGGAGCATTCCTGCCGCAGCTGACAAGCAGCAACATTACCAATAAAATAGCTGTTAAACGAAAAACCAGGCGCTTGGAACTCTTGTTTCCTGTAGTGAACATAACTGATAACCTCCATTGCTAAATTTTAAAATATAACCTGGGAAAATATATACTCCGCTGACAATATTATAATAATCTACACAGTGGAATGATATGTTAAATATGCTTATATTAAGTAAGAATAATACTATTATGTGTCTATTTGTGTTATTTCCGGTATACATGAGGGAGATACGCCTCAATTAGAGTCTGTTGTGGTATTATCTACCGAAAAGATCTACCAGTATCTTTTCACATTGTATTTTGTATCAATTTTTCTCAACAATTCAAGTTCTACCCGTTTGTAATTTGTCGTGTTATAAAAATATAGGCTGACCGTTTTTCCCTGCTCGTACAGATTTAGAATAACCTTGTTCATTTTGCAGTTCGTGCTTTGACCACCAATATAACAGTTACGCGGTGCAATGCGGCCATAGCCCATGTTGAAACGCTTTTTCAAGTTTTCAGTTTCACCAATATATATGATACTATCATCAACCACCCAAAGATAGACGCCAGGGCAGTCGCCTGCGTTAATTGAAAACCGACAAAACGCACCTTTACCAAAATGCGACAATAACAGACCCTTCTTGTTATCATACTCATTCTGAGGATAATACTTTATTATCGAACCACTAACATCGCAATCTGGTATAAGCTGCTGTATATAGCAGAATTCATATCCAAATACCCTTAGTGTCTTCATGGTTGAATCAACAAGCATTTGTGTTGTATTAACTCCTGATGTTGTCTTTAGCGATTTTGTTTTTGGTTGCAATACTTGCTTTGATATATTGTCAGCTTTATAAAAACAGACAGTCTGATCTATGGTATTAGCCAGCTTAACCTTATATCCTGCATCCAACCATGCATTTGCTTGAGAGTGACCACCATTTGCCCACCACGCCTCATAGGTATAAGCACTCTTAGGCAAATCAAATCCTAAAATTCTCTCAAGCTCTAAAAAAGTCATATTTATGCAATCTTGACCAGAAGAAATTAAAAACTGCTTTAATGCTGTGTATTTACTCATTAACTGCCCCCTGTATCATTTTTTTCTTAAGTAGCTGCTGACTAAAAACTAGGAATTTCTTGTACTTATTCTTTCATAGTATTCCTTTAACTTATTATCACAATGCTTGATGATCCTAGCTTGTTCATCTTTGCTTAGTGTTTTATATACATGTCTGTTGAATTCTACATATTCCAGGTCCTTTGAACGTTTCATGAATCGCATATCCTCAAAGCGTTTGAATGGGTTAGCAAAAATATTTCTTTCTACATCCTTCTTTGAATAGCTGTCTTTTATGTATATGCTGTTTTTCTTCTCAACAATCTGTCCTTCTAGCTTTCTACTCTCATAGAAGTCAATAAAATAATCCACAATATCATCAACTAGAACTCTACCCTCATCATCAACATGATTTAACATCGCCTTAAGCAAGACAGGTTTATATGAATAGCTCATATCCATCGTATTAACCATTTCAATAAATTTACTCTTCATATTAGCAGCTGTAATAAGATCCCAGCCAAATGCCACAGCATATTTTTTTACGGTTTCATCTTTAAAGTACTTGAAGCTCCTATTGCTTCCTATAGGGACCTCAAGATCAGGAACTATACGGCCATCACGGATGTATCTCTCTACAGTCTCAGCCTGCACATCAACCATACGTACAAATTCCATCTGTGATATCATTCTCTGAGCCTCATCCTGCCAATTGAAGAGGTCTACCAATTCAAAATCAGATATATCCACAGGAAATTCAAGATACACAGCAGGCTTCTCTCCTCTTGCGAGTAGATCTTTGTCCAACTCAAACTGCTTATCAGATGCTACTGCATAAGAACCAGGTATATATTCTTTTATATTAAACAACCTATGCACTGAGTACGGCATATTAAACAAGCCGGCATTATCTATAAAATCAAAGACCATTAAATATTCTTTCCCAGGTGAATTACGCATACCTCTGCCCAATTGTTGAATATATAAGGTTTTTGATAAAGTTGGTCTTGCCATGAATAATACCTCTGTCCTTGGGCTGTCCCAACCTTCATTCAATAAGTCACATGCACAAAGTACATCTATGTCTCCATTTTCGTATTGTTCAAGTATTCTGATTCTATCCGTATGTTTGGTAGACCCTGATACAGCTTCGCTGATTATTCCGTTTTCACGAAACATGCCGGCTATTTCATTTGCATGAGAAACAGATGCACAGAAGACTACTGTCTTTTTGTTTTTTACATAGTTGAGGTAAGTATCGATTATAATAATATTTCTTTCTGGTACAAAGAGCTTGCTTTCCAGATCCTGCGAGTAGTATTTGATTCCATTGATTCTGACTGAAGACAAGTCCACATTCGTTTTTATTCTTATACAACGGATGGGTACTAATTCGCCAAGCTCTACAGCTGTTTTTAAATCCAACTTATGGGCAACTGTCTTAAATATCTCTAGTAAATCCTCGCCATCAGTTCGATCTGGTGTCGCTGTCAGACCAAGTGTAAAATCTGGTTTGAAATATCCCAATATCTTCTTATATGTACTGGCTGTCCCATGGTGGCACTCATCAATGATTATGTATTCAAACTCATCTGGTCTGAAGCTTTTAATGTTTTGCGATATGCTTTGTATACTTCCGCAAATTATATGGGCATACCGCTCTTTCCTATCGCCCATGTAGATACCAGCACTTTTTTCTTTCCAAATTGCATCGAATGTTCTCTTTGCTTGAGTTATAAGCTCTTTTGTATGAGCTATAAACAGGGTTTTCTTACCTACAGCTTTTGCGTCACTGACTGCAGTTACAGTTTTGCCTGTCCCTGTCGCATGATATAATAGAGCTATTGTCTCGCCTGAATCTCTCATTTGCTGCAAATTAATAAGGGCAGATGCTTGATGTTTCTTTAGTTCAAATACCTTGCCCTTTTGCCTGGGTAGATAATCCTCCAACATCCTAAACTGAGGTAAATCACCTATAAAAGTGCGGAGCTCATCTCTTACCCGATCCGGCTGGGCTTTTAATTGCTTATATATCCACCGATAGACTTTCCAATTGTTATAAGTCAAACTGTTTTGCTTTAATAAATCATCATAGTATTTGTTTTGTGATACCATATTTGGATTATGATATGTTTCTCCATCAATCTCTATGGCTATCCGCATCTCATCATTCTCTAACGCAAAATCTATATATCGCCTATTACCATATATGTCTGTAAAAGGATATTGCGCAAATAGGAATTGTGATTTTTCAGGACCGAATGTATCACAAAATAATTCTATGAATAAATCCTCTGCAGCGCTATGTAAGACTCCAGTCTCCTTAACTATAATAGACATAGTGTGAAACCTACCTTATTACATACTTGTGCTTGATGCACTGTTGTTAATCATATATGACTAAATTGCTGGATACTCTTTTAGTCAGTCCCGTTGTCTCCATAGTGAATTTAAGGAATATCGTAAGCGTCAAGTACGCCTGCACATAGTATAATAGCATCAAAGATAGTACAAT
>ENA-UOOM01002302-UOOM01002302.1-fermentation-metagenome-genome-assembly--contig:-NODE-2302-length-16006-cov-4.133785_pt1 | contig 16006 bp, 15 predicted proteins | sample MGYA00245781_ERZ724031 | MGnify/ENA primary metagenome ERZ724031 (study PRJEB28704, sample SAMN03018317) | fermentation metagenome | biome: anthropogenic terrestrial biome; feature: soil; material... | reverse complement strand
TTCGATTGGGATGAGTTTGAACCGGTTGTGGCTAAATTGCGTGAGGAAATCGGGGAACTGCTGGAGGCCCAGACGGAGGCAGAACGCGTTGCTGAGGCAGGCGACCTGCTTTTCGCCGCGGTGAATGTGATCCGCTGGCTGGATCTTGACCCAGAAATGGCCCTGCGGGATACCAACAGCCGCTTCCGCAAACGTTTTGCTTACATCGAGGCTAAGGCGCGTGAACAGGGTAAAAGCCTGCAGGAGTTGGGGTTTGCCGCAATGGATGCCTATTGGGAGGAGGCCAAACGCCTCTTTGCCGCCGGCGGCGAGGACGGGCAGGCGTGAGCCAATCCCTGCCTTTGGACCCGCACGGTACAGCTGACGCGCCGCAGGGGCGTGTGCCGGCTGAGGAACTTGGCGGGGAAATAGTGCCAAGCGCGGAGGGGCGTTTGCCCAACGCGCCGCTGGATGGGGAAGTCTGCCCTCTGCCCCAGGATGGCCCGGAAGCGGAGGATGCAGCCGGGAAAGGCAGCCGGCAGATCGCCCGCGCGGCCGGTATGGTGATGATCGCCTTTGTGATCAGCGCGCTCATCGGCCTCCTGCGGGACATGCTCCAGGCGCGGTATTTCGGCATCTCGGTTGAGGTTGATTCCTTCTTTGCTGCCAACCGGATCAGCGAACTGCTCTTCAACCTATTGGCCGGCGGGGCTTTGGCCAGCGCTTTCATCCCGATGTTCACGGGCTACCTGGCCCGGGACGACCGGAAAAGCGCCTGGCGGCTGGCCAGCGGCGTGGTGAACACCCTAAGCCTCATCCTGCTCGCGGTAACTGTTTTGGCATGGATTTTTGCCCCGCAGGTGGTGGAATATGGGCTCTTCGCACTCGACCCCAACCCTGCGCAGGTGCAGCTGGAGCTTACCGTGCGCCTGCTGCGGATCATGCTGCCCACGGTATTCATCTTTGGCCTCTCCGGCCTGGCCATGGGCATGCTTAACGCGCATCAGATCTTTTTGGTGCCTGCCCTGGCGCCGGTGTTCTATACCCTGGGGATGATCTTTGGGATGGTGGCGCTGCCGGCGAGTTGGGGCGTTGAGCGCCTGGCTTACGGCGTGGTGATCGGGGCGCTGGCCCATCTGGGTATCCAGCTGCCGGCCTTATTGCGCCTGCCGCAACGGGAATACAGCGCCAAAGAAGGCCTGGGCAATGCCGCCGTGCGGCGGGTGCTGAAACTGATGGTTCCGCGGATGATCGGCGCCGGGGTGGTGCAGCTCAATTTTGTGACCAATACGCTCATCGCGCTTAGCCTGGGGGTGGAGGGTTCCGTGGCCGCCATCGGCTATGCCTTTAGGTTGATGCTGATGCCGCAGATGGCGATCGCCCAGAGTGCAGGCATTGCTTCGCTGCCCACGCTCTCCGGTCTGGCTGAATTGGGGCAGGTGGATGCCATGCGGCGTACCCTCTCCAAAGTGCTGCGCGTAGTACTCATTCTGGCAATCCCTGCTAGCCTGGGCCTGGTGCTTTTACGCGGACCCCTGGTGAAGTTTTTGTATCAACGCGGGTCATTTACTGAACACTCCACCCAAATGGTTGCCTGGGCTTTGCTTTGGTACGCGGTGGGGCTGGTGGGGCACAGCCTGGTTGAGGTGCTGAGCCGGGCTTTTTACGCCCTGCATGATACGCGCACGCCGGTAACGGTAGGCGTTGGCGCGATGACCCTCAACATCGGCCTTTCCTTTGCTTTTGTGGCCCTTTTCCGCCGGCTGGGCTGGATGCCCCATGGAGGCCTGGCCCTGGCGAACTCCCTGGCAACGGCCTTGGAGTGCGTTGTGCTGTGGGTGCTGATTTCCAGGCGCATGGAGGGGCTGGAAAGCAGGGAAATCGGTGCCGGGGTGCGCGCCACCTTGATTGCCAGCGGGGTGATGAGCCTGATCCTATTGGCATGGAATTCCTGGGCGCCGTTTGGCGCTTTAGTCAAATTGGCTGGCGGCCTGATCTTGGGGCTGGGCAGTTTTTCCCTGGTGCTCTGGGCGCTGAAACTGCCGGAACTAAAGAGTGCCTGGCAGGCTGTACGCCGGCGCCTTGGGCAGGCAGGCTGACGCTACTGTAAGGACTGACCCGGCGGGTCAGGCAGGGCTCAATCAGCTTCCGGTGGATTCGTAACGCCGGCGGCCCAAACGCCAAAGCAGATAGGCTGGCAGTAAAAAGAGCCCGGCAAGCAGGGGGAGGAAGACCAGGCCCAGGTTTTGGCTGCGGCCGAAAAGGTAGGCCAGGGGGTAGGTCTGGAATAGGGCAATGGGCACCACGAAGGTAAAGAAGCGCAGCATCAGCTGGCCGTAGATCAGCATGGGGTAGCTGCCAAACTCGCGTCCGCCGTCTGTGAAAATGTTGAAGATCTCCAGGCCTTCGGTGGTGAAGAAGGTTACCCCGGCCTGTAAAATAAAGAGCCCTGAAAATACGCAAAAGCCGCCCACCAGCATATTGCCAAGGGTGAGCAGGCGCAGGAAATCCCATTGGATTGGCCCACGAACGGCTACCAAAATCAGGATGATCAGGGCCTGGAGCAGCCGCCCCAGGCGGGAGAAATCCACGGTGCTGCCCAGGACTTGCAGGATGGCGCTGCGGGGCCGCAGGAGCACGCGATCGAAGCCGCCATTGGCGATCAGCACGCTAAAGCGGTCGAAGCCGCGGACAAATGTTTCGGCGAGGGAGAAGGACATCCAGGTGACCGCGAAACTTAGCATCACTTCGTCCAGGCCAAAGCCGCCCACACTGCCAAAACGCTGCATGAGGATCTGCAGGACCAGAAAACTGGAAAAGGCCAGGAGGGCCTGGCTGAGCAGCATCATCACAAAGGATTGGCGGTGCTCCAGCTGAGCGCGCAAGTTCATATCCAGGTATTTAGTGTAGAGCCGCAGCATTTAGCCCCCCTGAAAACTAACACGCCTGATCATGCGCGCGAAAAGCAGGCGGCCCCAGGCATAAAGCACCAGGCACCAGAAAAGCTGCAGCAGGATGGTGGGCAGGATGCGCTCGGTGGGGATGTGGCCGGAATAGATGAGGAAGGGCGCGTTTTGGACGGAGCCAAAAGGCAGCAGTTCCAAAACCCGGCGAATGGCATCCGGGAAGAAGGGGAGGGGGATCAGCGAGCCGCTGAGGAGGTCCATAAAGGCGGCCATCAGCGTGCGGATGCCGGTTGGGTTCAGGGTGTAAAAGGTGCCCGCGTAGAGGAACATGGTGAGCGCGTTAAGGATGAAAAAGCCCAAAAGCATGCTGACCAGAAAGGCCAGCCCATGCAGGAGGCTGATGGGCGGCATGAGGCGGTAAGGCTGGGGAAGCAGGGCTGCCACTGCGAAAAGCGGAACCATCCGCAGCCAGGCTCGGGCCAGGCGGCGTGAAACGCTTTTAATGAACCAGTAATGGTAGAGGTCCATGGGCCGGCATAGCTCGTACGCCACGTTGCCTTTGACGATATCGTCCAGGATGCGCAGGTCTACAAACCAAATGACCACCATGATCAGCAGGCCCTGGTTGAGCCAGACATAGCTCATCAGTTCGCGCTGGGTCATGGGGAAGGCGCTGGGGTTGCTGCGCAGGAAAGCCATGTAGAGCAGGATGTACATGAAACCCCAGAAAAACTGGGTGGTCAGCCCGGCCAGGGCAGAGGCGCGGTACTGAATGTGCTGATTGAAATCGGCACGGAAGATGGCCGCAATGGCTCTCACAGGGTGTACTCCTTGTAAAGCGAGAGCACGAGTTCTTCGGCGGTAGGCCCGGCGACAGTGAGGTCTTCGATCTCCAGTTTTTTGGCCAGCTGGCTGATGGCTTCCGAGACGCTGACGCGGGATGTATCCACCTGCAGCTTGGTCTGGCCTGGGCGCTGGTCTTCGATACTCACTCCTGCGGGTAATTCGGCTAAGGGCCCGCTGTGTTCGATGGTGATCCGCCGCAGCGGGCTGACCCGGCGCTTGAGTTCGTCGATCTGGCCATCCAGAAGCAGGCGGCCGTTGCCGATGAGCAGGATGCGCTGGGTGAGGGCTTCGATGTCCTGCATATCGTGGGTGGTGAGGATCACGGTGGTGCCGTGCCGGCGGTTTTGGCCGCGGATGAATTCGCGCACGGCGATCTTGTTGCGCGCGTCCAAACCGATGGTGGGTTCGTCCAGGAAGAGGATGGCCGGGTCATGCAGGAGCGAAGCGGCGATCTCGCAGCGCATGCGCTGGCCCAACGAAAGGGTGCGGGTTGGTTGCTGGAGGATCAGGGAAAGGTCCAGGGCCTGAACGAGTTCATCCAGATTGTGCTTGAAGCGCTGGGCATCCACCCGGTAGATATCGCGCAGGAGTTCAAAACTATCGGCCACGGGTAGGTCCCACCAGAGCTGCGAGCGCTGGCCGAAGACCACACCGATGCGCGCTACATGCTGCATGCGGTCCTTCCAGGGAACCAGGCCGTTGATGCGCACCTTGCCTTCATCCGGGTAGAGGATGCCGGAGAGGATTTTGATGGTTGTGGACTTGCCGGCGCCATTGGGGCCGATGTAGCCCACCATTTCGCCGTCGTTAATGCCGAAATTGAGGTCCTTCAGGGCTTGAATGATCTCGTACTTGGGGGAGAAAAAGGCGCGGACGGCCTGCCCGAAGCCAGCTTGCCTGCGGCGCACCCGGAAGCTTTTGCTTAACCCATTTACTGTGATCATTTTCCCTCTCTTGTGTAAACGGAGTTCAGCCGGCGTTGCCACGGCAAGGACGAAGCCGATTTATAACATCAGTGGAAAACCGCGTCAATGCAAGCCGGCAAATGCGTGGGCATTTCAGGGGGCTGTGCATGAGCGGGAGAGCCTGCCAGGGTCAGCGATTGGTTCAGGGGTTAAAAATGGCGAAGCCTGCCGCGCCTGCGGCTTCATAAGACTGGAAGCCCTGGGCCAGGTACCAGTCGCATATGGCTTTGTTTTCAGGGCTGGCATCGGTCATCAGCGCTATCTGGCGCATGGGGCCGATGGCGGCAAGCATGCGGCGTATCAATTCCGCGCCAATGCCCTGGCCCTGGTAAGCCTTGAGCACCAGAATATCCTGGATGTAGGCAATCGTCCGGCCATCGCTGATGGCGCGTACCAGGCCCAGGAGCTTTTCACCCTCCCAGGCTGTGATCACCCGCCAGGAATGGGCGACGCCGTAACTTAGTTTTTCCGGGTCCCGGGTGTAGGCCGTCCAGCCGGCATCGGCATACAGGGAGAGCAAGGCGTCTTGGGGAACGCGTTTTGTGCGAAGGTAGCGGACCATTGCGGTTCAGCCCATAATCCAGAAAGCGATGTATGCCACGGCGATGCCCAAAAGTACGCCTGCCAAAGCCTCGGCAGGTGAGTGCCCAATCACCTCTGAAAGCGATTTGAGCTCTTTACCCGGCCAGGTTTTGGCGTGGAAGATCTCGTCCACCAGCACGTTGATGCGCTCCGCGTGGAAGCCGGCCTGCCGGCGCACGCCGGTGGCATCGTAGACCACGATCACTGTGAGGGTGATGGCCAGGACAAAAAGCGGGCTGCCCCAGCCTTCGCTTAAGCCAATGCCGGTGGTCACGGCGGTCATTGTGGAGCTGTGTGAGGAGGGCATGCCGCCCGGATGCAGCAATAATGACCAATTCCAACGGCCTCCGCGCGCGTAAGCGATGGGCACCTTGAGCATCTGTGCCAGAAGCCAGGCAGCAATGCCGCCGATGGCGATATGGCTGGTAAAAACGTCCCAGACCATCTTAGTCCTGGTCTTCCGCGAAGGGCGCGGCTGTTTCTTCACCTAATTGGCTGACCCGCAGCTGGGCTTTTTCCAGAATTGCGGCGCACTGGCTGCTGAGGGCTTTACCGCGCTCGTAGAGGGCCAGGGCGTCCTGAAGGGGCAATTCGCTGTTTTCCAGTTTTTCGATGACCTCCTGCAGGGCTTGGAAAGCGGCCTCGAAGTTTGTTTCAGTTGTCATGGTTTGCTCCTTCAATCTGGTCCAGCGTGGCGGCGGCAGCACCATCGCTGACCTGCAATTTTACTGCCTGACCAGGCTGCATTTGCCTTACGCTGGTCAGCAGTTTACCCGTAGGCCCATCGCTGATGATGGCGTAACCGCGGCGCAGGATGGAGCCCGGGTCCAGGGCTTGCAAGCGGGCTTGCAGCGCGCCGTGGCGGAAGCTGGCGGCCTGCAGCTGGCCGGCGATGGCGCGGTCCAGGCGGGCACGCAACTCGTCCTGACGCTGGACGGCGTTGTTCAGGCGGGCCTGGGGGGCCAGCCGGCGTAATTCCAAGTCAGCGAACTGCATGGCTTGGCGGCGTTGGCTGAGCTGGTTCTGGATCAGTTGATCCAGGGTTTGCTGCTGGGCGTGCAGGGCTGCACCCAGCTCAGCGTGCGTAACTTGTGTTGCCAATTCGGCCGCCGCAGTAGGGGTGGGGGCACGCAAGTCGCTTACAAAATCTGCGACGGTGAAATCGGTTTCGTGGCCAATGCCGGTGATCACGGGCACACGGCTGGCAAATATCGCCCGGGCCAGGGCTTCGTCATTGAAGGCCCAGAGGTCTTCAATGGAGCCGCCCCCACGGCCCAGGAGAATCAGGTCCAGGTCGGGCAGGGCATTCAAGCCGGCGAGGGCCGCGATCATGCTTTCTGCGGCGCCGGTGCCCTGCACCTGGGTGCTGGCCAGAACCACTTCCAGGCTGGGCGCGCGCCGCGCCAGAGTGTTGAGCATGTCCTGGAGAGCCGCGCCGGTGGCGGAGGTAACAATACCAATTCGGCAAGGCAAGGGCGGGATGGGGCGTTTGTGTTCGGCTTCAAAGAGGCCCTCCGCTTCAAGGCGGGCCTTAAGCCGGAGGAATTCCTGATAAAGCAGGCCTTCGCCGGCAGGCCGCATGCTATTCACATAGAGCTGCACCTGGCCGCCGGCAGCGTAGATGCTCATGCCCCCGTGCACCTCTACATTCATTCCATCCTGGGGCTCGAAGCGCAGGCGCAGCGTGGATTGCTTCCACATCACACAGCGCATCTGGGCCTCGGAATCTTTAAGGGTGAAGTAAATGTGGCCAGACCGGGGACGGGAGAAATTGGAGATCTCTCCCCGCACCCAGAGGTCCTGAAGCACTTCATCGGTCTCCAGCAGTTCGCGCAGATAGTTGTTTAAGGCAGTGACACTGAGAACTGTCGGGGTAAATTCGTCAAAAAGATCCACGCGGTTAAGCATAAAAGAAAGCCAAACAAGTGTCAACGAATTATGGCAGCTTATTTGCCTGTACAAAAGGGTTTTGGCAGCCTTTGGCCGGAGAGTAGAATGGATGAGAGCGAATGCTTCATATTTGGAAAAACGGACCTTTCATAGAAGCGGAACTTAGCTCACGAAGAGTCAAGGAGAAAAAATGACCAAAAAACTGCTGATACCCCTTGTGTTATTGATGCTGCTAAGCGCCTGCGGCACGGTGCTGCAGCCCACGCCCGGCGCAGACCTGCAAGCCACGAATGCCGATCTCTCCATTAAGGCCACGGTGATGGCTGCCGAAAAGAATGCCCTGAGCCAGGCTTTGACCCAGGTGGCTTTGCAGCCCAGCCCAACTTGCCCGGCTTGCCCCACCCCGGAGCCTAGTCTGACCCCCAGCCCGGTGCCGCCGACGGCAACGCCCGAAAACCAGGCCACGCCAACAGCCACCGCCGGACCCACCGGCAGCATCAGCGGCACACTGATCTTTCCCTCGGATCACATCCCCAGGCAGCGGGTGCTGGCGTATAACTTCAACACGGGCCACTACTACTGGATGAACACGAATGCGGGTCAGAATTACTATCGCCTGGATGATATCCCCGTGGGGCGGTACTGGGTCCTGGCTTACCTTGTTGAAAACCCGTCGAATTCGGTTTACGCGGCGTACTCCAAGGCCGCAATTTGCATGATGCAAAATGCCCAGGCCCAATGTGACGACCACAGCCTGGTTGAAGTTGAGGTAAAAGCCGGTGAAGAAACCAAGGATATTAGCCCTTGGGACTGGTACAATCCGGACCCTGCTGGCAGCGGCTGGCCTACCGACCCCACGCTTAAGTAAGCTGCGGCAGTCCCAGTAAAGTCAACGGCTCCCATCCTTGGGAGCCGTTTGCTTGTCCGGGCGGGAATTGCGATTTACAGGCGCTGCTGATACTCCTGATAGGCGCGGTCCACCTCAGCAATGAGGGCCTGGCGGTCTTTATTGTAGGCCTGCTCCAGCTCCGGGCTGTAGCCGCGAATCGCCCAGGGGGCATGCCGGTTAAGGGCCTCCATCAATTCCAATACCGGCTCTTCGCTTTTGGTGGAGACCATGAGGCTGTGCTTTTTGCCCTGGCGGTCGCCCATCATCAGCGAGTGGGTGTGGCCCACGGTGATGCCATAGCGTTTTTGGGTGAGCGTGTGCATGTAGTACCAAAGCAGATCCTGGTAAGGCACGGCATCGAAGCTGCCTCCGTTTAAGAAGGCGAACCAGTTGGGGGTGAAGTGGTAATGCTTTTGCAGGACTTCATGCTGGCCGCTGAGTTCCTCATCCAGGTGGGCGCTGACGGCCTGGGGGTCGCCGTAGCGGGCCAAGTTCTTGTAAATGGGGTGTTCGAACTGCCCCCGGGAGCGCTTGAACACATTCAGCAATCCCAGGAGCGCCAAAACTGCCAGAACAACCAGCGCTGCGATCCAGCCCCAACCGCTGGCGGTGTAACTGGTGGCATCGAAGAGGAAGGGCATCAGGACGCCGTTTAAACTCGGCTCCTCCTCCAGGAGGGCTGCGTAAACGTTCTCCCTTTCCATCTTGCTAAAGGCGCGCAGGTTCCCCTCCATGGCCGCAGGAGAATTAAGATCCCCGGTGCGGTCCCCCTCAAATTTCACCAGGAGGTATTTATCCTCCAGCTGCATCACGTGATAGGCAGCCTGGGTGGTGACATTCCCGTTTTTCTCGCTGGTGTAGCGATAGCCGGTATCGATCACGCGGGAGGGCTGGACAGTCACGCGGCTCTTAAGCGATTGTGTGGGTTTTTCGTAGGCGGCCAGTGCGCTGGCTTCGATGGGGAAAGGCCCCGCTACGAGGTTGTAAATGTAGCGAAAAGAGGCCAGGGCAACGATGATCAGGGCCAGAATGGCCAGGCCGGTCATGATCGTCAGGTTGGTGTTCGATTTTTTCGCAGCAGTTTGGATAGGGGTAGCAGTGGTCATCTTCTCCTCCGAATTTTGAAATTATAACGATTGGGGAAATGAAAAGTTGCACCGCTGTCGAGACTTTGAAAGAAATTAGGCCTGAAATTGGGCGGGGTTTTATGTTATGCTTTGCCTCTGAGGCTACACATCATGTGCATCCGAGACGACCATCTACGCCGGCTGAAAAGCTTGATTCTGCTGCTTTTGATTCTTAGCCTCAGCCTGGCCGCCTGCACTCCGGCACCAGAACAAGGCCTGCTTGAAGTCACTTCGGAATTCCCGCGCAATACCATCGAACAAGGGCACGATTTCGACATCATCCTGACCATGCGCAACACAAGCGCCTATAACGCGCGGGTGAAAGAACTGCGCCTGCCAGGCGAGTTCATGAAGCAGGTCAAGTACATGGGTTCCAACCCCGGACTGACGATGACCACGAACAGCAATGGCGACGGGATCATCGCCATGGATTTGAGCATCGCGCCTGAAGGCAGCCATAGCGTGCTCTTCCGGTTCAACTCCATGGCCCAGGGGACGATCAGCGGGATTGGCCTGGTAAGCACCGATTTGGGCGGTTATCAGTTTGAGATGAAAGCCACCGTGGACGGGGCCAACCCAAGCGGCTGGCAGCCGCAAGTATCCCCCACCCAAGGGCCGGACGCGCCATCACTGGGCGCCATCCCCTACCAGGCCGTGGTGCAGATCAAGGCGATGGTGCAGAAGGATGGCGAAATCCAGGTGGGTTGGACCGGCTCGGGCACGATCATTTCCAGGGACGGGCTGATTTTGACCAATGCCCACGTGGTGCTGAGTGACAGGTATTACCAGGTTGAGGACCTGGTTGTGGCGCTGACGCTTTCGCAGGACAGCCCTCCGGTGGATACCTATTTTGCCGGCGTCGTCCAGGCGGACGAGCAGCTGGATATGGCGGTGATCAAGGTGCGCAGCGACCTGCAAGGCCGGGCCCTGGATTATGCCAGTTTGAACCTGCCGGCGGTGCCCTTAGGTGATTCGGACAGCCTTGAACTGGGCGACACGATCACAATTTTGGGCTATCCGGGCATCGGCGGGGAGACGATCACGCTGACCCGGGGGGAAGTGAGCGGCTTTACCGCTCAGGAACCGTATGGCAACCGGGCCTACATCAAAACCAACGCCACCATTGCCGGCGGAAATAGCGGCGGTTTGGCTGTGGACGGCCAGGGCAGGCTGATCGGCGTGCCGACCAAGCTGGGCTCCGGGGACGATGCCACCGACCTGGTGGATTGCCGGCCGCTTTTTGATACCAACCGCGACGGCTACGTGGATGAAAACGATAACTGCCTGCCAACCGGCGGCTTCATCAATGCCCTGCGGCCAATGCGCCTGGCCCAGGACCTGGTTCGGGCGGCCCAGGCCGGGCAGGTTGCCATCGTTCCGCAAACGCCCCAGCAGCAGATCTTCTCGCCGAATGGAAGGGTGATCTTCAGCGACGATTTCAGCAACCCCAATTCCGGCTGGATAGACTCCCGCAGCGAAGCCGGCAACACGCTCTACGCGGAAGGCGGTTACGTAATCGAGGTGCTGCGCACGAGTTACGGCATTTGGGACTCAGTGGATTACGTTTATGATGACATCGTGCTGAGCGTGGATGCCGAGGTGCTGCAGGGGGCAGGTGACGGTGATTACGGTTTGGTCTGCGGCGAAATTGGCGATGATTTTTATGCTTTGCAGATCACCGAGGACGGCTACTATTCCATCTGGAAGCAGAAGGCAGAGAACATCATCTACCTGGCGGATTGGGCCTACTCTGAACGGGCGGCTACCGGTAAGAGCCATCAGATCCAGGCGTATTGCGGCAGGTCCAGGCTGATATTGGCAGTGGACGGGATCACCCTCGCGGAAGCGAGTGATCCGGAGTTCAGGCCGGGGTTGGTAGGCGTTATCGCGGGGACGTACCAAAACGCGCCCTTGCGCGTGCGCTTTGATAATTTTTCAATCATTCAAAATCAGGAATAATTATGCGGATAGAAACTTTAGTAATGCACCACCTGGTTAAAGGCGAGGACTTGAACCACCATGGAACCCTGTTTGCCGGCCGAGGCGCGGAGTGGCTGGTTGAGGCAGGCTTTATTGCCGCTTCCAATGTGCTGCCGGCCAAGTACTTGCTGTGCATGAAGATCCACGGCATGCAATTCCGCCGGCCGGTGGAACCGGGCGAGGTAGTGCGTTTTAGCGCAGCGGTGGTCTTTACCGGGCGCAGCCGGCTGATCACCTACATTCGTGCTGAAACCAAGGGCGAACTGACCGTGGAAGGCTTCATCACCTTTGTGTACGTGGACGATGAGGGCCGCAGCCGCCCGCATGGACTGACGGTGGAAGCCGTGACCGAAGAAGAGCAGGAACTGCAGCGGCAAGCCAGCGAACTCTAACTGCCTTGAGCAGCGTGATCGATCAAGCCATCCATGCCGGATGGCTTGATTGGTTCTGGGGGGCGGGCAATCCTGGAATGGTGTTAGCGCAGTTGGTACCAAAGGAGGCCAGGTACCAGCATGGAGGCCAGGAAGGCAGGGATGATGCTTGCCGGAACAAATTCCACGAGCAGGAGAGGGATGCTGGCCGCCAATGCAGCCAAAAGTGTGGTTTGTAATGCCGGGTCCGGCAGCGTTCCCTGCAATACAGCACTGGTTTTGGCGCGTTTAAGCAGAACCAGCGCAGAGGTGAGATAGATGCTGGCCAGCATGCCGGGCAGCAGCAAGACCAGCCAGGTTTGAGCACCAGGCAGCAAGAAAGTAAAGGGCAGAACCAAAGCAAGACTGCCGAGCAGATTGAGGCCAAAAGGAATCAGCAAGTCTGCCAGAACCACCGCGCGCATAGGGACAGGTGTAAGCCGGCTGAGGTGCGGCTGGCTGAGATCGGTCCGCAAGGCGTTGAGGGCAAAGCTGCGCAAAGCGTTCGACCAAAAAAGAACCGCCAGGACGCGCAGCCAGATACTGGGAGCCAGGACGACTCCCAGAGCAATCAGCCCCAACCTTCCCAGATCCAAGACCTGGGCAAAGCCGAAACTGCGCCGCGTTCTTAACCAGGCCTTGGCCAGGTAGGCGCGCCAGCCGCTGGCAGTGGGTGAGAAACGGGAAGCCCGGGCAATACCGAGCCTCTTGTGCGCCTTAAGGCTGGCGGCGGCGCTGGTGAAGCCCATACGGCTCAGCTCTTTGATGGCGGTCTCCGCTGCCGATTCTTCGGCTGCCCGCAGCGGGATGAACTGGCGGGCCAGGTAGGCCAGCAGCAAGAAACTGCCCGCGATGAGCAAGAGCAGGGCCAGGACAGCCCCGCCATTGAAGGGAGTTCCAGGCAGGAGGGTGCTGAGAAACCAGCCAATGGAGGGCGGGAGCACCAGCTGCGGTGTAAATGCGATGATGACGCCCGCGGTGAGGAGCAGCGCCAGGAGGAGCACGCCGGGGAGCCAGGAAATGCGCTCGCCGCGCCGCTGCAGGGCGAAAAGGCCGGCAGCCCAGGCAAGGATATAAAAAAGCAGCTGCCAGGGCAGCGCCTTGAGCCCAAGCCCCAAACCGATGGAAAAATACTGCAGAATGTGGCTGGATAGTTCGCCGGCCGGCAGGATGGATTCCGCGTAGACGAAGCCGATGAGGATGAAGAGCGGCAGGCTGGGCAAAAGGGCCTTGAGCCAGGGCATGAGGAACCAGCGTAAGACCATCAAAACGCTGGGAAGAGGCTGCAGACAAAGTTGGTAGCGGTCGTCATCGCTGAAGGCAAGCGGAGAGAGGCGCAGTGCATGGATGGTTTGGAAGAGCGCCATCCCCAGGAGCAGGATGGCGGAAAGGCGGACGGCCAGGACCTGCGCCTGGAATCCAGGGAAGAGGCTGAAGATCACTGCCCCGCCCTGAGCCATCCAGAGCAAGGCCCCGAGGCCCATGGCAGCCAGGTACAGGATGAGGTAAACCAGGTAGATCCGGTTCGCGGTGCTTTGGTCCAGGCTGTCGTAAGCCGTGAAAGAAAGCAGAAGGCGCAGCTCGCTTTCTTCCTGGCGTGAACGCAGCCGGTTGAGCGCCGCTCGCGGCGCATTGCTTAAGGGGTAAGGTCCGTGTTTAGGCAGCAGCGCTGTTTGCATACTCCAACTCACCGGCGTGCAGCGTGATCAGTTTATCCGTGATGTTCTGGCAGAAACGCAGGTCATGCGAGCTGACCAAAATGGCCTGGCCGGCTGCTTTGCGCTGGCTGAGCTCCTCTTCCAGGAGGGCAACGCCGGCTGCATCAATGGCGGATGAGGGTTCATCCAGCAGCAGGACTGAGGACGGGCGGATAAAGCCCATGAGGAGGCCGAGCTTCAGGCGCATGCCGCGGGAATAATGATGCGGGAAGACATCCCTTGCATCCCAAAGTTCAAAACGGCGCATGAGCTGCTCCGCCCGCTGGGGAAAGCCATCCAGGCTATCGTTCGCGGCAGCGATGAAATGCAGGTGTTCGTAGGCGGTCAGTTCCAGGTAGAAACGCGGCACATCCGGGATGAAGACCAAATGCCGGCGGACCTCCTGGTCCTGGCGGTGAAGATCGTGTCCGGCGACCAGAATGCTGCCCTCATCCGGCATGATCAGGCCGCTGATGCAATTGAGCAAAGTGGTCTTGCCCGAACCGTTCGGCCCGCGCAGGATGGCCAGCTGGCCAGGTTCCAGGTTAAAGCTGATATCCTCCAGCACCTTGTGGCTGCCATAGGCCTTGGATAAATTTTTCACTGAAAGCGCGGCTGTTTCGTCCATGCCTGCATTTTAACAGGAGTATGGTTTACCGCCGGCCCAGTTTGTGGCTATAATCTTAATATCTGCCCTACGGAGGAAATAAGATGCGCCAGGTGCCCTTTTTAGACCTTAAAGCCCCTTACATTGAGTTAAAAAATGAACTCGATGCCGCTTATAAGCGGGTGATGGAGGGAGGCTGGTACATCATGGGCGAGGAGCTGGAAGCCTTTGAGCAGGCCTTTGCCGATTATTGCGGTGCGGCGCACTGCGTGGGTGTGGGTAACGGGCTGGAGGCGATGGTGCTGGTGCTGAAGGCCTGGGGGATCGGCCCGGGCAGCGCGGTGATCGTGCCTTCCAATACCTACATTGCCACCTGGCTGGCGGTGAGCGAATTGGGGGCCGAACTGCAGCCCGTTGAACCGCGCCCAGCCAGTTACAACCTGGACCCTGAGCGCATCGAGGCAGCCATCACCCCTGCCACGCGGGCAATCCTGCCTGTACACCTCTACGGCCAGCAAGCCGAGATGGAGGCGATTACTGAGATCGCCGCGAAGCACGGGCTTTTGGTGCTGGAAGACAGCGCACAAATGCATTTGCAGGGGGCAGCCCCGTACCGCTCGGACCTGGCAGATTGCGCCGCGGCCTTCAGCTTTTACCCCGGCAAGAACCTGGGAGCGCTTGGTGATGCTGGCGCGGTGGTGACCAACAACGCGGAGCTGGCTGAAAAGGTACGTGTACTACGCAATTATGGTTCCAGAGTGAAATATCAGAATGAGGTGCGGGGGCATAACTCGCGCCTGGATACCTTGCAGGCGGCATTTTTGGCGGCCAAACTGCCCAAACTGAACGAATGGAACACCCGCCGGGAGGTCATTGCGGCTTACTATTGCGAGCATTTGGCTGAGGCCCCAGGCCTGGTGCTGCCCCGGATCCAAAGCGGCTGCCGGCATGGCTGGCACCTCTTCCCTGTGCGCCATCCGCGGCGGGATGCCCTGCAAGCCCAACTGACGGCAAAAGGGATCGGCACCCTGATCCACTACCCGGTGCCGCCGCACCTTTCGCAGGCATATTCAGGGCTGGGTTACCAGGCGGGCGACTTTCCGCTGGCGGAGGAGATCGCGGCTACTGAGCTCAGCCTGCCCATCGGCCCGCACCTCAGCCGGGATGACGCGGCGTATGTGGCCGATGCCGTGCTGGAGTTCTGCCAGGGATAGTTAGGGCAATGCCAAACGGCAGAGTTCAGCGGGAAATCCAAATAATACAATTCGGAATAGGCGCGGGCTGCCGGTTATTCTTCCGTGGGCGAGAAATCATCCTCCGCATCGCCGCCGGCTAAAACGATACCCTCGGCCTTAAGGCCACCAAGAAGGGCGAGCAGGATGGCGTTCTGCGCCTGCTGAAAGGCCTCGAATTCACGTGAACTGATGTAATAGGTGAGCGTGTAGCGCATGCGCAGGTCGCTGAGCCCCGTGAGGTAAAAGGATCCAAAACGAGTGTTGGGTGTTTCCTCTACGATCTTTCGGACCAAAGCCGGCAAAACCTCTAACTTGGCAGGGCTGTTGCGGTAACTGACGGGCAGGCTGTTTTGCACGCGGCGTTCGTCCATGCGCGTAAAGTTTTGGATGGGGCTCGCAAGCAGGTCGGAGTTGGAAAAGGTAAGCTCCTCACCGCTGATATTGCGCAAACGCGTCGAGCGCAGCCCGATGAGTTCCACCTTCCCGGTAAAACCACCGGCGCTGATTGAATCGCCGACCGCGAAGGGCTTGTCCAGGCGGATGGTGATGCTGGAGAGCAGGTCCGCGATCACTTTTTGGGCTGCCAGGCTGACGGCAATGCCCCCGATGCCCAGGCCGGTGATCAGGCTGCTGATGTGCAAATAGGGGATGTTCTCCAGGATCAGCAAAACCACGATAGCCCAGACCACAATCTTGACCAGCGAGGCGATGGCGCGTTGCGGAATACGGTGTTCCGCCTCGGCTTCGCTGGAATCCAGCTTTTCGAAGTAGGCATCGATGAGGGCGCTGACCCAACGCGTGATCTGCAAGCCCAAAAGGATGATGACCAGCAAGCGCAGGTAGGGCAGGTATTCCGGGGGCGGCAGAATGAAGCGCGAACCCAGCCCCAGGGC
>ENA-UOOM01002301-UOOM01002301.1-fermentation-metagenome-genome-assembly--contig:-NODE-2301-length-16009-cov-10.368622_pt1 | contig 16009 bp, 11 predicted proteins | sample MGYA00245781_ERZ724031 | MGnify/ENA primary metagenome ERZ724031 (study PRJEB28704, sample SAMN03018317) | fermentation metagenome | biome: anthropogenic terrestrial biome; feature: soil... | reverse complement strand
CTTTTCTCAGTATTTTTCAAAAGCATATTTTATTATAACGTAATTGCTTTTAAAAATCTACCAATTAAAAGATATGGGTAAACTTTCAACATGAAGTTGATTATATTTTATATCCGCTTGTGTGGATCCGGCTGTGATGAATATTCAGGAAAATATTCTTCAAATGCAGCTTTCGTCTGCTCATTGACCTTCTGCTCCATCTGGCGGAACCTGGTTATCAAGGACTCTCCTTTGCCTGTCAACCCGCATTTACCGCCCTGGCTGCCTCCATGCTGCCGGACAAGCAAATCATACCCCAGTTCCCTCTCTGCTCTATTTACAATCTTCCAGCCCTTGCTGTAGGACATTCCCATCTCTGCACAGGCCTCTTTCATAGAATCTGTCCCCCGCAAAAACTCCAGCAGAGTTACCAGGCCGGGGCCACATACCAACTCTTCATTATATATCTTTAGCTGCACATACGGATGAAACATAAACGCACCTTCTTTACATGTGTTCTACAGATCCCGCCTATATCTTTACCCGTCACTCCAACAGCAGAATCTTGCTTTGATCCACCCACACTTTCTCCGGTATCTGCTCTTTTCCCCTCTCCTGCTTCATCCACATATTTCCTTTCGGATTTTCTTTGTTTTGAAACAGCAGCGTCCATTCAAAGGGTGCCTTTGTTATACCGCAGGGGAATACCGGAATAACATTTTCACGGCGCTGATCGTTCACATCTGCGGGAATGAAATCGTGGGCTCTTATTCCTATATAGGATAACTGTTTGGGTATCTCTCTGTCAATGCAAAATTCTACTCCCCAGTCAGTTGCCCGGATCGTCCGGGGTCCTACACGCTCTGCTTTGGAAATATTTTTACAGCCTGTCAGTCTTGCTGCCTGCATATACCGGGGCTGGTTAAAAAGCTTTTTTGTCTCCTCAAAAATGATGTTTGAACCCTCCCCCATAATCATGGTGTGTGAACATAATTTATAGATTTCATCTCTGTCATGACTGACAATGACACTGCACCCGGAAAATGTCTTCAGTCTGTTATCCAGCTCTATCTGAAGCTCCTCCCTCAGATAACTGTCCATCGCCGAAAATGGCTCATCCAAAAGCAGAATGTCCGGCCGGGACACCAGTATGCGTGCCAGTGCCGTTCTCTGCTGCTGACCGCCGGAAAGCTTTACCGGATATTGATTTTCCAATCCCTGCAGCTGGAATTGTTCTATGAGATTCTTCACCTGTTCCCGGACATTTTGTTTTTCCGTCCTGTGCCGCTTATCCTTCCTTTTGGCATGGCGGATTCCTGCAGCGATATTATCCGCTACTGTCATATTAGGGAACAATGCATAATTCTGAAACAGATAACCTACTTTTCTTTTCTGGGGTGTCAGGTTGACTTTTTCGGCGCTGTCATAAAACACAGTTTTTCCTGTCTCAATCCTTCCTGTGTCCGGGGTGACAATCCCTGCGATTGTCTTCAGCGTCATGCTTTTTCCGCATCCGGAAGCCCCCAATATGCCAAGCCGGCCTTCCTCCATGGCAAAGTTCATCTGTAAATCAAAATTCTTCAGCCTTTTTCTGAAATCTACCTGTAACTTTTTCACCTGACTACCTCCGATTATACCTTTGGTATATATAAGTAACATAGTTCATACCAGTCACCACTAAAAAAGAGAGCACAACTAAAATCAGTACATACTGATATGCTCCCTGCATGTCTCCGGCTGCTACCTTAGAGTAAACGGCAAGGGGAAGTGTCTGCGTCCTTCCTGCTATATTTCCTGCAATCATAGCTGTGGCGCCAAATTCTCCAAGTCCCCTTGCAAAGGCAAGAATTCCTCCGGAGAGAATCCCCGAAAGAGCATTGGGAAATAATATTCTCCAAAATATACTCCATTCGGACATTCCCAGTGTTCTTCCTGCATAGAGCAGGTTCGGGTCAACCTGCTCAAAAGCTCCTCTTGCAGAACGGTACATCATGGGCAAGGACATTATGATAGCTGCCAATACCGTGGCAGACCATGAAAATGCAATCTTCACACCAAAAAAGTCCAGAAAGAACTTTCCAATCGGACGCTTCACTCCAAATACGTAAAGCAGGAAAAACCCTGCAACCGTAGGCGGAAGGACAAGAGGAAGGGTAAGAAGTCCATCGCAAACCATCTTTACTTTTTCATGTTTCATATTTACCACCCAGTAGGCAAAAGCTATCCCCACAAAAAACGTAAAAACAATCGCAGCCGAGGCTGTCTTCATTGATATAAGTATCGGTGAAAAATCCATCTTATCCTCCCATTTTTAATCTATTCATTTGGCATGAACCAAACAGCGGGGAAACCGCAGGTTTTCAAGCTTGGCTCAGAATTATAGCCTTATTTATTCTGGATGAATCCATAATCTTCAAACACAGCAATTGCTTCACCGGTTCCAAGGAAATCTACGAATTTCTGTGCTGCTTCTTTATTCTTAGATGCTGTTACTACGCCTACCGGGTAAATTGCAGGTTCTGCAAGGCTGTCCGCCGGTGCCTCTGCTATTACTTTTACTTTATCTGTAGTTGCCGCATCTGTAGCATATACGATTCCTGCATCTGCACTTCCTTCAGCCACCTGATTCAATACTTCAGTTACGTTTGTTCCCAGACTTGCCTTTGCAGACACTTCATCCCAAAGTCCCAGGTTTGTCAGGGCTTCTTTTGAATACTGTCCTACAGGCACACTCTCAGGATCACCAAGTGCAACGGTCTGTGCTTTTGTAATATCAGTAAATTCTTTCAAATCTAATGTGGAATCAGCTGCAGTAATCAACACAATTTTGTTTTCCAGAAGATCTACGACGGTATCCTTGTCCACTAGACTTTCATCAACCAGAGCATTCATCTGCTTTGTTGCTGCTGACATAAATACATCTACTTCAATACCTTCTTCAATCTGTGTCTGCAGTTTTCCGGAGCTGTCATAGGTTCCCGTCACTGTGATATTCGGATTCTCCTTTTCGAACATCGGGATCAGCTTGTCCTCATAAGAATACTGCAGACTTGCTGCCGCTGCAACCATCAAAGTTACCGGCTCCTCCTCTTTTGCAGACTCTGTTGTCTCCTCAGTTTTCGTTGCTTTTGTGTCATCCGCTTTGCTGTCATCCTTTTTCGCTCCACAACCTATAACAAGTGAGCCTGCCAAAACCACTGTTAATAATACACTTCCTGCCTTTTGCAATTTTCTCATCACTTCTTCTCCTTTTTGTTTAATGAATTTATTATACCTCAAGTTGTTTTCCGGCACAACTCGAAAGTAATAAAAAAAGTTAAATTTCTGGTAACTGTTCAGCCATGCAAATTTTCAGCAGCATAGGCAGGAGAAAGCTTGCTTTCGTATGCATATGCTGCCAAATACATTTTCCGAATGAAAATTTAACTATTTTTTCCTACTATAGGGGGTTCCTGTCAAGGGAAGTATTGTCTGAAATTCTCCGTTCAATTTGTAGTACGCCCCTGCAACAGCCGGTGCTGTTGGAATAGATGTGATTTCTCCGATTCCTATCGCTCCGTAACCTACCTCTACGCCTGGTTTTTCTATAATAATGGGATCTAACTCCGGAACCTTATCTGCCCGGAACAAGCCTAAGGTGCCAAACCTGGATACCGGGTATCCGTCTTTAATCTCATATTTTTCTGTAAGAGCATATCCAAGACTCATAACAACGCCGCCTTCAATCTGGCCTTCTACACTGATTGGGTTAACTGCCTTTCCTACATCGTGTGCCGCAACCATTTTCTTTATGGTTCCATCCTCATTCAAGATACAGATCTGAGTTGCGTATCCATATGCCACATGAGACACTGGGTTGGGTACATCGGCACCCATTTTATCTGTCTTTGCAAGGTATTCGCCATAGAAGTCTTTTCCTTCCAGATCTTCCAGTGTATGGCTCTTAAGCTCCGCTCTCAGCAATTCTGACGCACGTTTTGCCGCCTCGCCGGTTATCAGAGTCTGGCGTGAACCAGAGGTGGTTCCTGCATCCGGTGCTTTTGCAGTATTCGGACGGCAGTATCTAATCTTGTCAATCGAAATATCCACTGTCTCCGAAACTACCTGGGTAAGAACCGTCCCCAATCCCTGTCCGATACAGGATGCGCCGGCATGAATCTCGATTTGTCCATCATGAATAAGCAGGCGGCAGCGTCCCCAGTCAGGAATTCCCACACCTACACCGGCATTTTTCATGGCGCATCCAATGCCAACATAAGGCTCACTGTCATAGATGTCTTTCACGGCTTCCAGCGTCTCCACAAATCCTGTAGAAGCATCGGCAATCTGTCCGTTGGGGAGTACCTGTCCGGGACGGACTGCATTGCGGTGGCGGATTTCCCAGGGGGAAATTCCCACCATCTGGGCCAGCATATCCAGATTGCGCTCGGATCCGAAACAGGTTTGGGTCACACCGAAGCCTCTGTAGGCCCCTGCCGGGGGATTATTGGTATACACTGCTTTCCCGTCGATATCAATGATCTGGAAATTATAAGGTCCGGCAGCATGGGTGCAGGCTCTCTGCAAAACAGGGCCGCCAAGAGAAGCATAGGCACCTGTATCAGAAACAACAACGGCTTTCATGGCTGTCAAATATCCATTTTCATCACAGGCCGTTGTAATATCCATCCACATAGGATGACGTTTTGGATGGACTGTAATACTCTCCTGCCTGGAGAATTTTACTTTTACAATTCTTTTCGTAAGGTACGCAACCAAAGCTGCAAGATGCTGCACACTGGCATCCTCTTTTCCTCCGAATCCACCGCCTACCAGTTTATTTTCCACAATAACCTTTTCCGGCGGAAGTCCCAGCATAAGAGAACATTCATGCTGTATGTCATATGTACCCTGGTCTGTGGAATATATGAACACACCTTCATCAAAGGGCATCGCCACCGCACACTCCGGCTCTAGAAATGCATGTTCTGTCCAGGGTGTTTCATAGTGTTTCGTTACTTTATATTTAGACTTTTCTATCACTTCGTCTGCATCGCCCCGGACCAGATGCTCATGTGCCAGGACATTTCCGGTAGAATGTACTAAGGGAGCCCCTTCTTTCATGGCCTCAAATGGATCCAGTACAGGTTCAAGCACTTCATAATCCACTTTTATCAGGCTCTTTGCCTTCTCCAGAATCTCCGGTGTCTCGGCGGCAACCAGACAGACTGCATCTCCCAGATAACGTGTCGTTTTCCCCACCGCAATCATAGTGTCCCAGTCATGCTTCAGATGGCCTACCTTTACACTACCCGGAATATCCTCCGCTGTAAAAACACCAATCACACCGTCCAGAGCCTTCGCCTCCCCCGAATGGATTGCCAGCACTTTTGCCCTGGGATATTCTGAGCGGACTGCACTCGCATGTATCATATCATCCAGATAGATGTCATCGGGATATTCACCTGTGCCCAGTACTTTCTCTTTGGCATCAATCCTTAAAATCGTATCACCTACCGCAACAACACCTTCATCTTCTTCGACAGAAAGGTTTTCCCGCATAATTTTAGCACTCAAAAGGATACCATCAATAATCTTCTTGTACCCTGTACAGCGGCATATGTTATTACGAATTGCGGCAATTACCTCCAACCGTGTGGGATCAGGATTTACATCAATCAGACCTTTTGCACACATTACCATGCCCGGGATGCAAAATCCACACTGCACAGCTCCCGCCTTGCCGAAAGCATAGGAGTAAACTTCCTTTTCTCTATCGCTTAATCCTTCCACTGTTACAATTGACTTCCCCTCCAGTTTAGAAATCATGGGAATACAGGCCCTGGTTGTCTTTCCATCCACAAGGACTGTACACGTACCGCAGGCTCCCTGGCTGCAGCCGTCTTTTACGGATGTAAGGCGAAGGTCATCCCGCAGGAAACGCATGAGCTTGTTATCCTGCTCGGCCTGATAGTCCATTCCATTTACATGAACTGTAAACATTTGCTACCTCTCTTTCTTAAGCAGATTCTACTCTCTGTAATCTAAATCAGAAATATCACTTTTATAATCAATGTCATGAAGTTCTTTTGCATGAGCTTCTACGTATCGGATTTTTTCAGGGATCTCAGCCATAATTTGTTTTCCCCCGTTATCACCGGAAAGGCTCATTAGTTTTGGGAAAAACTTCCTGTCCCACAGAACGGGATTCCCCGGCCTTCCCTGATTTGCTGTGCAGATAATCTGCCCTTTGTGCAGACCGGCCGTATTCAGAAGTCTTTGTATTGTAGCCGGATGCAGCTTTGGCTGATCACATACAGAAAACAAAACTCCCTGTATATCCGGATTTTCTTCCAGGCAGGCTTTCAGTCCCCTCTGAATGGAATGAGAAATTCCAAGTTCCGGCTCCAGGTTTATCACTGAGTGCATTCCCAGCTCTTCCGCTCTTTTTTCGATTTCATGGTATCCCGTTACTACGAATCTAGAAAAGTCCCAAAATCCTTCCAGGCGGGCTAATGTATGCTCATACAATGGCTTCCCTGAAACTGTGGTTAGAAGTTTATTTTCTCCTCCAAAACGCAGACTTCTTCCTGCAGCCAATACTACGATTGCATATTTGTTTCGGATATTTTCAAAGCCTGTCACTGCTTCCAGAACTCCGCCGCCAATGGACCGTGCCTTATCTGAAATTGTAAAACAGTGAAACTTTTCACAGCGGGCATCAATATCCCCGATCTTGAGGTTCTTCCACACCTGTACACCTGGCTGCAGCATCCCCCGGACAATACCGCTCATCTGGGCATATACTTTCTGCCCCCCAGTTACAGCCACAACCTGCCCCTTTTCTACCATATCACCGATGGAGGCCACAGGCTCTATAAGTCCGTTTCCCCCGGCCCGGATAAGGCGCTCTGTTGTAAAACCTCCTATATTTCCCGGAACGCCTGTATTTGGAATAGCACTGCCGGCATACAACACCATGCCCAGTGTATGTCCCCTTTTTGTTTCCACCACACAATGGCAGTCCAGGCCCGCAGTAAATCCAGGCCCCACTCCTATGACAAAAGGAGCATCTGTCATTCTGGTTCCCAGATTTTTCTTGGCAAGAATAGCATCCACAATAACATCCGGTTTGTATTTCTGTACAATTTCTGCTTTTTCATCTACAATAATTGGAATATCTCCATCTTGTATGACTGCATTAGCTTCTTCCATAGAATGCACAAGGATTCCCGTCATATCCTCCACTTCTGCCCGCCCCTCATAGACTGCTCTGGAAAATGCAACCATTCTGCGCACAGTCAGGGGAACTGCTATCTCTGTCATTATAATTTGATGCCCGCCATGATAGAGGCGCGAGGCTATGCCGGTTGCTAGATCCCCGGCCCCTCTGATTAATATTCTCATTTTTGTGTCTGTCCTTCTCTCGATGTCACCGTCAGCTTCATTTTGCCTTTTTTCTCAGAAAATTTGCAGATAGCGAGAGCTGCTGCTTCTCTTTCAGGAATGTCTGCCTTATTTAAAACAACCTGGTATGACATAGAGGCTGTAACTCCTTTTTGTCCCGCCAGGTTGTTAAATGCCAATCTAACAATATCCTCTTCTGTAACCAGGTCGGTCTCCTTTTTTCTGAGCAGGCGTGTAGCAATGTCTGATCGAAAACATATTTCTTCAAAAGTTTTCCCTAAAGCATCCAATCCATATACATTGACTACATGTGTCGTCTCCGAAAGTATTACCGGTTCGTGATCCGCCGGGATTTTCAGCGGAAGGTGCCGGGCGCCGTCCGCCTCTATCAGAACCGGGCAGCCTAAGTTCAGGAGCTGATGCATCAGCTCCGAAGAAGGCGCCCGCATCTTTCCGGACTCATTTTGACGGCCAACCCAGACCATGCCTTCCCGCTTCAGTATCTCCCTCACTTCATCCAGAGAGGAAGTCAGCAAAAACCAGGGCTGATTCTCTGCCATCATGTGCGTCGTTGTTGTAACAATGACAGGAATCCCTTTTCGTCTGTACTCTTCCGCCGCTCTTTTGATTGTTGTTGTTTTTCCTCCTGCCCCCACTACGGAAACGACAGGATTTTTTATAGCTTCCAGCCCCAGTGCACAAAGCAGAGAGGGCTGGTCTTTCAAAACGCCTTCCAGATATGATTTTATCATTGGCTCTTACATTAAATAAAATGAATAATCCTGGATTACAGTTTCCATAAGCTGCTGGAGCCCGGCAGGAAGTTTTGTCTCCTCTCCCTTTGTCCATGTAAAGATATCTCCCAGGTATCTTACCTGGCATATAAGCTTATCTGCATCCAGTACTGCAAATCCTTCATTTGTGCTGTCTTCCATATCTTTTGCTTTTGCAAAAAGGGTAAACTTATCTTTATACGGAGCGCTCAGATATGGACAGAAGCTTTCACAATTACCACACTCGTTGCACATGTAATCTATGTGGATAATCTGATGCTGGAGCATTCCCGGAACCTGGATGGAAACATTTGCACGGTTTGGACATACCTCGACACAGTTTTCACAGATACTGGAGCAAGAAATGCAGCGCTCTCCTTCTTCTTTTCCTGTCTGAGTAACTTTCAGGATGCCTTCCTTTGCGTAAACCTGTTCCTCCGGTGCCTGAATATGCTGGTTTTTGGAGAGAACTTTTCCGATAATGGCTTCTGCCGCCCTCTTTCCGTCGCGGATACCTTCCACAATGGTGGCCGGACCGCCGAGACCGTCGCCTGCAACATAGACACCGTCTACATTTGTCTCATTTGTCTCTTCATTTACAAGAGCTTTTCCGCGCTCATTTACGTGGATCCCATTTGCCTGGTAGAATTCTGTCTCCACTTTCTCGCCCACTGCAACGACAACTGTATCTGCCGGTACTTCCCGGGTTTCATCCGTCTCGACCACACCTCTTCTTCCGGAGGCATCATAATCCCCAAGCTTCATAACCTTGCATGTGAGAACCCCGTTTACCAGTTTGACCGGTGAGAGCAGCTCTTTAAACTCTACTCCATCTTCAAGAGCCATGATCAATTCTTCCTCGTCGGCAGGCATAAAGCGTTTTGTTCTCCTGTACACAAGAGAAGAAGTCTCCACACCTTTTGTCATCTTTGCTGCTCTTGCAGCATCCATTGCAGTATTTCCGCCGCCGATGACAACCACATGTTTTCCCGCATCAAAGTTTCCATCTGTCTCTTTAAATTTTGTAAGAAAGTCAATCGCATTTACGGTCTCGCCCTCCTCCAGCTTCAATGTACCCGGTTTAGATGCGCCGATTGCAAGGATTACGGAAGTATAGCCTTTGTCCTGTAGTTCCTTTACGCTTTCTATCCTTGTGTTGTACTGCACATCCACGCCCACAGCATCTATAATTGCCGCATCTTTGTCGATGGCTTCCTTTGTCATCCTAAATCCAGAGATAACATGGCGGGGCACACCGCCCAAAGAGTCATGCTGCTCAAACAGAGTGACTTTCATTCCTGCTCTTCTCAGGAAATATGCCGCCGCCATGCCGGCCGGACCGCCGCCCACAACTGCTGCCTTCCCTTCTTTTGTGATTGGATACGGGGTGACTTTCTTAATCCATGCATCATAGCCGTTTTCTGCCGCTACCAGTTTCACGTTCCTGATGTGTACCGGGTCCTCGTAGAAATTGCGGGTACATTTTGTCATACAATTGTGAGCACAGATTGTTCCTGTAATAAACGGCAATGGGTTTTTATCTGTAATCACCTCCATGGCCTCTTCGTACCTGCCTTCGCTTGTAAGTCTCAAATATTCCGGAATATCCTGGTTGATTGGACATCCATCCTTACAGGGAGCAATAAAGCAATCTAACAGCGGCAATTTTCTGTCTACCTTACGGGTCGGAAGAGGCTTAATTGCTTTTACATGGTAAGGATTAACCTTTGCATCTTCGGCCAGTTTCTGAGCAGCCTCTGCGCTGACACCTTCAAATGAAGCATTCTCTGTCTCTGTTTCTTTAGCAACCTGAATTATTCTTTCATACCCGCCCGGCTTGAGCACTGTAGTTGCCAGTGTAACCGGCCAGATCCCTGCATCTACAATTCCCTTAATATTGAAATAGTCCGCACCGCCTGAATAGGAAATACGAAGTTTTCCATTAAATTCTTTTGCAAGCTTTGCAGCCAGAGAAATAGACAACGGATACAGCGATTTTCCAGACATATACATCTCTTCGCTCGGCAGCTCGTTCTGCTTTACGTCTACCGGGAATGTATTTGTAATTTTAACACCAAATTCCAGATTTCTTTCTTCACAGACTTTCATGAGACGTGTCAGCATCGGCACTGCATCTTCATACTGTAAGTCATCTTTAAAATGGAAATCACCAAATGCGATATAGTCGTATCCCATCTCGTCCATTGTCTTTCTGGCAAATTCATACCCTAATAATGTAGGATTACATTTAATGAAGGTATGGAACCCTTTTTCTGTAATCAGGTACATAGCGATTTTCTCGATCTCCTGGGGAGGACATCCGTGCAGAGTAGAAATTGTCACGGAATTGCAGATATCGGACTGGATATTCTCAATATCCTCCTTCGTAACATTCTGTAACCTGTCCACATTGTCCAGCAGATACTGCCTGCAGGAGCGGAAAATTTCTGAATCTTTTGCTTCCTTCATTGTATTGAGGAAATTGTCAATCTTCTCAGACTTAATCCCCTCCAGGTCATATCCCACACTGATATTGAACTGAAACCCATCCATACTCCCAAGGCCAAATTCCTTTGAAATAACCTTCAGCAAGAACCATGCCTTGATATACTCTTCCATAGCCTGAGGAACATAAAGCTCCGTAGACCACTCACAGTTGTAACACTCGTCTACCGCTGCGATACAGGGTTTGTTTACACATGCCGCCAGTTCGGCACCGTCCATAACCTGAACAGTCTTCAGTTCAAAGAAACGGCTGCCTGTGTAGTAGGCTGCCACCACGTTTTGGGCCAACTGTGTGTGAGGGCCTGCTGCCGGCCCCACCGGTGTTTCAAGAGGACGTCCAAAGATCGTCCTGTTATACTTTTCATCCGCATGGTATGCATGATGTTCTCCAAATACCGTGCCGTGGTTCTTGTGTTCCTCTAAAATCCAATCTACCAATTGCCCGAAAGGAATCGGGGTCATAATGTCACTCATTGTGTATCCTCCTTTATCCATTTATCCTTTTTGCCAGGGCACCGGCTGCCTGTCTGCAGTCTGCCATTACTTTTGCTTCGTCGATGTGCTGCAATTCACGGTCTTTCATGAGAATTTTTCCATTGGCCACTGTAGTTACTACGTCTCTTCCATTCATACCGAACAGGATATGCCCGTTGCAGTTGTCTGCTCCAAAGGGTGTCAGCGGGTCGTAATTCATCACGATTACATCGGCTGCTGCACCTTCTTCCAGAACTCCCAGCTTCTGCTCAAAATAGCGGTTTGCAATCTGGGGATTTCCTTCAAAAAGCATCTGGGGAACCTCTGCCCATGCAGCCCCGGCATCGCATAAATGATGTTTATGAAGAATATTAGCTACCTTCCAGGACTCTATCATATCGTGTGTATACCCGTCTGTGCCGAGCCCTGTCAAAATTCCCTTGTGTACGAGTTCCATAGTCGGAGGGCAGCCGCAGGCATTGCCCATGTTGGATTCCGGGTTGTGCACTACCATAGTATTGGTATCTTTTATCAGGTCCATCTCATGCTTATTGACATAAATACAATGTCCAAGCAGAGTCTTCTCACCCAATATGTCCCAATCGTACAGTCTGTCCACGATTCTTTTGCCGTAATGCTTCAGGCAGTGATGTAAATCTTCAATTCCTTCGGCAACATGAATATGGTATCCAACTCCATCCGGTTTATTCGCAGCTGCCAGCTCCATTGTCTCGTCGGAAATTGTAAACTGGGCGTGCATTCCCATCATGCCGGCAAGCATTCCGGTGTTATCTTTTAATGCGTGCTTAATGAATTCTGCGTTCTCTATAACAGAATCTTTTGCTTTTTCCTTGCCGTCCCTGTCAGAAACCTCGTAGCACAGGCAGGAACGCACTCCTGTCTCTTTTGCCGCCTTTTCAATGTGGAACAGAGAATCTCGGATGGCACCAAAGCTTGCATGGTGATCAAAAATTGTTGTCACACCGTTCTTAATGCAGTCGATATACGTTGCCATAGCACTTAAGTATGTGTCCTCCAATGTAAGATTCCTGTCAATTGTCCACCATTGCCCATCCAAGATTTCTAAAAAGCCATCCGGGGAGTATCCTTTAATAGAAAGTCCCCTTGCAAAAGCGCTGTAAATATGCTCGTGGGTGTTAATAAATGCAGGCATGATCAGTTTTCCCTTCACATCCATAAATTCTGCGCGGGGATAAGCTGCCCGGACATCATCCAGGCTCCCCACCTTCTTAATCGTTGCCCCATCAATGGCTACTGCGCCGTTTTCCAGATACGGATTTTTGACATCTCTTGTAATTACCCTGCCATTCCCTAAAATCAGCATAATTTCTTCCTCCTTTTCTTTAGGTTGTCCAACTAGATACCCGCGTATGTGCTGCGCATTTTTAGACTCTTTGAACGACTCTTTTATATTTATAAATATACAATAACATTAATATAACGGGATTGCAATATTTATTCTAAAAAAAAATTAGGTTGCCTAAAAATTTTTTAGAAAAAGTATTGATTTAATTTTTTTTTAATGATATCATGCTTTTAGAAGCAAAAAGTTTTCAGGAAATATCCTGGAGTCCACATACGAAGGAGGCGAACATTTTGGGCCGCAGACTAGATTTATTAAAACAGCTTGCCCACGGACTTGCCGTGCAATTCGGGAGCTCATGTGAAATTGTCATTCATGATTTAACAAGAAAAGAGTTGGAACATTCTGTTGTTTACATTGAAAACGGATACATTTCCAACAGAAAGCCGGGTGACGGGCCTTCCAGTGTTGTTCTGGAGACATTAAGCCGGGAGCCCTCAAAGATTCAGGACCGTCTTTCCTATCTCACTAAGACAGAGGACGGACGGATTTTAAAGTCCAGTACAATGTACATCCGGGGGGATGACAATCGTATCGCCTACATTTTTTCTCTGAACTACGATATCACAGCACTGCTCACTGCCCAGACTGCTATTGGGTCATTAACCGACACAAAACCGGAAAAGGAATCCGAATCCGGAACCCGTCAGCCACAAAAAATCACCCACAATGTAAATGAGTTATTAGACATGTTGATTGAACAGGCTCTGGCTCTGGTCGGCAAACCCGTTGCCCTGATGAATAAGGATGACAAGGTGGCAGTCGTACATTATTTAAATGACGCAGGTGCTTTCTTGATTACCAAGTCCGGGGACAAGATTGCTTCACTTTTAGGTATTTCAAAATTTACACTTTACAGTTACATGGACGCAGGCAAGTAGTACAAAAAGGAGGTTTTTAACACATGGAAACAATCAAATGGGCAGTAAACCATATGCCCAAAACAGAGGATTCACAGCTTAAGGTTATGGCACTTGATGAGGTGGAAAAAGCAAGAGCTTTCCACGAGAGTTTTCCTCAGTACAGCATTACTCCCCTTGTTAAGCTTGACAAGATGGCCGGGAGACTCGGACTAAAGGAAGTATATGTAAAAGATGAGTCTTACAGATTCGGTCTAAACGCTTTCAAGGTACTGGGAGGTTCTTTTGCAATGACCCGCTACATTGCACAGCAGGTAGGCAAGGACGTTTCTGAGCTTCCTTACAACGTACTGACTTCTGATGAACTGAGAAAGACTTTTGGACAGGCAACCTTCTTCACAGCTACAGATGGAAATCACGGACGCGGTGTTGCATGGGCTGCCAACAAATTGGGACAGAAATGTGTAGTTCTGATGCCAAAGGGAACAACACAGACCCGTCTGAACAACATTCTTGCAGAAGGTGCCCAGGCAACCATCGAAGAATATAATTACGACGAATGTGTACGTATGGCCAACGATCTGGCTAATAAAACAGAGCACGGAATTATGGTACAGGATACTGCATGGGACGGATACGAAGAAATCCCGGCATGGATTATGCAGGGATATGGAACAATGGCCAGCGAAGCTAACGAACAATTGGATGGCTTTGGCTGCGAGAGGCCCACTCACGTATTTATCCAGGCAGGTGTAGGCTCTCTTGCCGGAGCAGTGCAAGGTTACTTTGCGAACCGCTATCCTGAGAATCCGCCGAAAGTGATTGTTGTCGAAGCAGAGGCTGCCGCATGTCTCTACAAAGGCGCTGCTTTAGGCACCGGAGAACTTCAGATTGTAGACGGAGACATGGTTACTATCATGGCAGGTCTTGCATGCGGCGAACCTAATACTATTTCATGGGATATTTTAAAGAACCATGTAGATACATTCGTGGCTGCACCGGATTGGGTGGCTGCAAGAGGAATGCGTATGCTGGCGGCTCCGGTAAAGGGTGATTCACCTGTTACATCGGGAGAATCAGGTGCAGCGCCATTCGGTGCGCTCTCATGTATTATGTGCATGGATGAGTACAAAGAGTTAAGAGAGCATCTTGGACTGGACGAAAGTTCCAAAGTACTGCTCTTCTCTACTGAGGGAGATACAGACCCAGAGAGATATGAATCTATTGTCTGGGGTGGAAACAGCCGTTAACCAATCCATGTAAAGACAATTTTTACCTATATTTATGTATAAGTTAGAAGAAACTTGTAAACCTAATTTTTTAAAAGGAGAGATTATTATGGATTTTAACAAAATCAAAGAAGCTGCTCAGGGTTATCAGGCAGACATGACAAAATTCCTCAGGGATATTGTTAAAAACCCAGGCGAGAGCTGTGATGAAAAGTCTCACATCGACCGCATTGCAGAAGAGATGAGAAAAGTCGGATTTGATAAAGTAGAAATTGATCCTCAGGGAAATGTTCTCGGATACATGGGAACAGGCGAAAAGCTTATCGGATTTGACGCTCATATCGACACTGTAGGTATCGGCAATATCGAGAACTGGTCCTTTGATCCATATGAAGGCTATGAAAATGAGGAAGAAATAGGCGGACGTGGGGTTTCTGACCAGTGCGGCGGTATTGTTTCCGCAGTATACGGGGCAAAGATCATGAAGGACCTGGGATTGTTAGGTGACAAGTACACAGTTCTCGTAACAGGAACTGTTCAGGAAGAAGACTGTGATGGCCTCTGCTGGCAGTACATCATCAATGAGGATAAGGTTCGTCCTGAGTTTGTAGTATCTACAGAGCCTACAGACGGCGGAATCTACCGCGGACAGCGCGGACGTATGGAAATCCGCATCGATGTGAAGGGTGTTTCCTGTCACGGATCTGCACCAGAACGCGGTGACAATGCAATTTACAAGATGGCCGATATTCTCCAGGATGTCCGTGCGTTAAATGAAAATGATGCGGCAGACGACAAAGAAGTAAAAGGTCTTGTAAAAATGCTGGATGAGAAATATAATTCTGAATACAAAGAGGCAAACTTCCTTGGAAGAGGAACTGTTACTACTTCCGAAATCTTCTTTACATCACCAAGCCGCTGTGCAGTTGCCGATTCATGCTCAGTATCACTTGACCGCCGTATGACAGCAGGTGAAACATGGGAAAGCTGCCTGAATGAAATCCGTGCACTTCCAAGTGTAAAGAAATATGGAGATGACGTAAAAGTTTCCATGTACAACTATGACCGTCCTTCTTACACAGGGCTCTCCTATCCGATTGAATGTTACTTCCCCACATGGGTAATTCCGGAGGATCACAAAGTAACAAAAGCACTGGAAGAAGCTTATAAGAACCTTTACGGTGAAACAAGAATCGGAAACACAGAGACTGAAAGCATGAGAAAAGCACGTCCTCTGACAGACAAATGGACATTCTCCACAAACGGTGTGTCCATCATGGGAAGAAATGGAATTCCATGTATCGGATTCGGACCCGGAGCAGAAGCTCAGGCACATGCACCAAATGAAAAGACATGGAAGGCTGACCTTGTAGTATGTGCTGCTGTATATGCCGCACTGCCCACAATGTATTGTAAATA
>ENA-UOOM01002298-UOOM01002298.1-fermentation-metagenome-genome-assembly--contig:-NODE-2298-length-16022-cov-10.084174_pt1 | contig 16022 bp, 21 predicted proteins | sample MGYA00245781_ERZ724031 | MGnify/ENA primary metagenome ERZ724031 (study PRJEB28704, sample SAMN03018317) | fermentation metagenome | biome: anthropogenic terrestrial biome; feature: soil... | reverse complement strand
GGTGCAGTGGGTGCAGTGGGTGCAGTGGGTGCAGTGGGTGCAGTGGGTGCAGTGGGTGCAGTGGTTGACGTGGTAAGTCCCAAACGAACCATATCCTCTTCCGGAACCAAGTAAACATTCCGGTACCCGCCCCCAGGCTTTTCTTCCTTTTCCGATTGAATACGATATCTGGTTGCTTTTCGTTGAGCAACTTGCCTACTCACACCCCACAGCTCCATCAAATCAGAGATCAGGAGTCTGCGGATTCCGTTCAACTCTCCACTCTCAACTTTCAACTTATCATTCATGATTGCCTCTTATTGACAAAAAGGGATAGGCTCCAAAGCTTGGATTTGACGATATTAAAGCTTAAGGAGCCCATCATGATTATTCAGGCACCAATACAAGGAGTCTATAGTGCTCAGTTGCACCAGAAGCTGTTTGAACGGCTATCGGCTTTAGAGCGTGAGTACCCCTGGTATCCCAAAGACTACCTGGCCCTACCTCGGGAACAGAAAGCTTATTTCTGCGGATATGAGATTCCAGAAATGAAACAAGTTTACGAAAAATGGTCCGGATTAACTCATATAGAACCTCTGGATTATTTCCCTGCATATTGCCGCTTGAGATGCGTCTTTGGGATGATCGATCTAAATCAACGTAGAATACCATTGATTGATATTCATAAGCACATGTTTCTGAATGAATTGGAGTTTCTTTGCTTTGCAGATATAGCAAAGCTTTTAACGATGCAAGAAGTCTTCGACCTCTTGGGAATCGATTTACAGGTGTTGCCAGAAGGATAGCTTCCCTCAAAATCATCTTATTCTCCTTTATCTTCCAGCGGGCAATCTTCCCGGAAGCCGTCCATCATCATGGCATCGCGCACGCTGGGGTGGGCGGATACCTCGATGCCACTTACCGGGTTCTTGTGCTTCAATGTGATGGCTTTACATGCCCAGCCCGTGGAATATTTGTTGCCGTTCTTATAACGCTGGGATATGCGGTTTGGGCAATCCCGGCAGCTTTGAACGATTAAGCTTAGGATTGGGTTTTTGTAGATATTCATGGGACACTCCGGGTGAGTTGAGAGTTTACGGCGCATGCGCACCCCTCTTTCATCAGGTATTCCGTGATCCTCTCCCGCATCCTGGTTGCCGGACGATAGCCCTGCAGCACCTCGATCAGGTATTGATAGTAGATCCCCGTCTCCCGCGCCAATCGCGCCTTGCTGATCTTCCGCCGGGCAAGCTCTGCCCGGATCTCAGCGGCACTTAGTATCTTCTTACTTTGCATTTTTACCTCTCTTGGTTAGTTGAAAGTTGAAAGTTGAGAGTTGAAAGTTGAGAGTTGAAAGTTGTGGCGTTTTATGATGCACTTCATTCGCTCGTGCTGCCGCATTATTCATTTCTCTGGAAATGCCTTCCAGCCTCTTTGAAAGCGGCAGGATGCCGCTTCTACTCTCGTCCTTATGAACTTTGTTCTTGACATTCATTTCATCACCTCGTTTTGTAGCCTTAGGTTATAGGGGCAAGGTATTAACGATTGTTAAACCTGTCAAGAGTAATCTTCAACGTTCGTTAAAGGTGGAGGCGGTTATGCCGGATATCTCTCTTAGGATCAAGCAGTTAAGAGATGTTAAAAAAATGTCTCAAGTCAAATTTGCGAAAGCTCTTGGAGTCTCTTCTGCGTCGATTTCATTCTATGAAAGTGGCAAACGCCTTCCCGATTATACCTTTCTAAACGCCTTATCAAAAGTGTTCTATGTCAACACCAACTGGCTCATCACGGGTTCCGGTCCCATGTTTCAGGAGCTGCAGCAGGTCGATGCTTCTTTTTTGGGGGATACGATCTCGGTGCCCATCGTGGGCGAGATCGCGGCTGGCGAGCCGGCAGAGCTCTTCTATGAAGAGCCCTGGAAGCTGGTGGATCTGCCGCGCGCCCTGCTTTCCTTTGCTCCGCCCTATATCGTTTTCCGCGTTGCTGGAGATAGCATGGCTCCGCATGTATTGCCCGGGGATCTGGTGGTTTGTTCGCAAGATTGGCGGGAAGTGGACACCAGCGGCAAGATCATGGCTTTCCGCTGCGAGGATGGCATCACGCTGAAGAAGCTGGTGGAGGATTACAAGCGCAAAGTCACCATGCTGGTACCGCTCAATAGCCATTACGAGCCCATGATCTATAGCGAAGGCGATCCGGATATCGTGATGATCGGGATATTGGATTTGTGTATTAGAAGGTATAATAGGGGAGTTGAAAGTTGAGAGTTGAGAGTTATGAGTTAGGGGAGCTTAGGAGATGGAGCTAAAGGATTATTTGAATATGGGTTATGAAGAGCAGGGCGCATACTTGGATCTTTCCAAACTGAGCAATCAGGACTTGGAAAAAGCTCTGCAAGAGACAGAGGATTTTGACACAATCAAGCAGATCATCAGCGAACTTGAGCGTCGCACCGATAGACAACAGCAAAAAGACGCGGTGCTCTCAATGGTCGAGAAAGGACAGCCCGCAATAGACAGCATGAATGACTCAGGTGTTGAAGAGAAGGCAAAACCGAGATATGTGAAAACAAAGACGATATCATATTTCGCTTTGATAGTAACGATACTGCTTGGCTTAGGATTCGTCATATACCACAAAATTTACGATTTCAAACCCGTGAAAGAACTCTCTATTGCACTGACTCTTGAGAATGGTCATTTTAGCGTTTATACAGTAGTGGAAAAGAATAAAGATAAGATGGATGTTTACGATACCAGGCTTGAATGTCGCTATTTTGGTGAAGAACACAGTTCATCAGTTAGCGACACACTATGGGGGAATGTGTGGCCGCAAAGGGTACTGGAAATGGGTTCTGTATTCTTTGGTATGATGACAACGTGGGACTACTATCCAAAGAATGAATATGGAATCCAGCTCCCTCAGGTATTACACGGTGTTTATCAAAGCAAGCGCTCCGGCAAACCCATAGTAGACGGGTATATCCCCGATGTTAAGCTTGAGTTCACAGAGCGAATGTATTTAGAATATGCCGTAACAGACAAGAGATTGTCCCTTATTGTTGATGAAGAGGTAATAGACGGCAAAACGATCACTTCAGAAACAGATGGCTTGCTAAATGCTGTCTGGGCTGAAAAAGCTTTAGAATTCTTAGAAGGATATGATTAGGAGAACAACAAATGGCTGTATTGCTTATTCTTTTTTTTGTAGTTGCTTGCGTTGTGATTATCGCTGCCAAGTTTGAGACCAAGCCAAAATCTTCCCCAAGGAAGGTTGTGTCTGCGAATTCTATGATACTAAATCAGGTTGCAAACGACGTAAGGATAATGATGGATTGCATGAATATCATAAACAGTACCAAAAACTACGGCGTAAAAACATCCCGAACCAAGCTTATGCTTGAAGTATTAGGAAGGCTGGAAGCATCCTCCCCACAACATGTTCAAAGAGATGCCTCCTGGGATGAGACCATGAATAGCTACCGTAGATTTGCTGAAGAGATCAAGAAGCTGGAATCCCGTCGCTACCAAAAAGTCACCAGATTAAAGTACGACAGAACCGCCACCAAGTGCCCTTACTGCACATGTGAAGTATTCATTGAGGGATCAAGGATGCTTAAGTGCTCAAACTGTGGTAAAACAGCAGCCAGAGTGAAGCTTTCTAAAGATTACTCTGTAATGGCAACCAAGGAAGAGAGCCAAGAGATTAAGGCGATAGAAGAAGAAGCCATCAATACCAACCCTTTGGGGGGAGAGACAAAATTGACGGTAAGTCCTGAAGTGGGATTAATACTCATGCAGATGCAAGCCAAGCTTAGTAAAATGGCATAGCTTTACTTTGCGCTTTACCTAAGTCCCCGGCCTCAAAACCGGGGCTTTTTCCATAAAGCGTCAAGATGAAGCTTCCACACTCAAACGGCAAGATGCCGATTCCACTCTCAACTCATAACTCATAACTCATAACTCATAACTCATAACTCCCCCAATCACTTACAAACAATCGTGCAGATATGCACAGCAAATTTGACAGCTTTTAGCCCTCTGGCACCATGGCTTTAGCTTGTGCGCGCCTCCAAAAAGCCGCCCAAGTTAAAGGAGTAAAAATGGCAAAACTGAACAAAGTCAGTGTGGCCTACATCAGCCTGGTCAAAAACCCCGCTAACAAGCTGGATATCGTCTACAAAAGCTCCGACGCCAAGTTTACGGACGAGAAACAGATCAAGATCACCAAAAGCGAGCCCGAAGGCATCGTCTATGGCACCGTTTACGAACCAAACGTAAAGGATAGCGATGGTGATTGGGCGGATAAAGAGACCATCCGGCAGGCCGCGCACGATTTTCTGATGAAAGGCGCAAACGCCAAGATCGATGAAAATCACAACGAACAGCCCACCGGCGCCACAGTGGTGGAGAGTTCCATCAACGAGAAAGGTGCCTGGGAAGTGGCTATCAAGATGGATCCCAAAAGCGAAACGTTTCAGAAGGTGCAAAAGGGCGAGCTGAAAGGCCTCTCCATGGGCGCCTACTGCCAAAAAAGCGAAGAAGAGCCCCCCACCAGTGAAGAAAGCAACCCCGTGCTGGATATCGTGAAAGAGCTCAGCACCAAAGTAGAAAAAATGGCAAGCGACCTGGCTGCCATCAATTCCAAAGTGGACAAAGTTCCCAAATCCCGCCAACTCACCATCGATGGTGAGCGTGTAAAGATCGATAAGGCTGGCGAAAGTTCCAGCTTCCAGGAATTCGATTTTGGTGCCCTGAACTAAAGGAGGAAACATGGCAAAAGAAGGAAAAAACCTGGGTCTCTTATCTCCCAAAACCACAGAGAAGTTCCTGGATATGGTTATCGCAAACGCTCCCATCCTGGGCCTTTGTACCTGCCCCAAGGTGGATCTGCCCATCGGCACCTATCCCGTGGTTTCGATGGCCCAATACAAAACCCGCGGCTTTAGCAATGCCCACAACGCCTCCGGTGGACGCCAAACCGTTGCCACCCTGCAAAACCTTAATGCGGCGGACGTTAGCTACAACGTGAAAGAGCTGGTGCTGCCCATTGTGATCCCGGATAGCTATGCCGAGGATATGGGCACCACTCCGGAAAAGATCGCCGAGATGTTCGCCAAGATCTTTGCCAAAGACCTCTCGGACCTGGTGCTCAATGGTGATGTGGAGCTGGATCCTGCAGATTCCGATGCTCCTACCGATCGCGAGATCATGCTCACCATTTTGAACGGACTGGAGAATCAGATGAGCACCCTGGGTAAGACCGTTACCTACGGCGCTACCGAAAGCACAGTCAGCAAAAAGATCATCAAGCTGATCAATGGCTCTCCGGATGATTACCTGGTAAATCCCGCCACCAAGATCTTCATCTCGCCCACCGACATGAACCTGCTGTGGGAAGAAGTTACCACCACCAAGCCGATCATCAAAGAGCGCGATGGAAAGCTCTATTTCCGCGGCAAATACGAGCTGATGGAGGTCGCCCACCTGCCCCAAAACCGCATTCTCTTTGGTGACGTGACCGGGCTCTTGGTTCCGCTTTCCCGCGAAGTGTACTTGGAAACTCAGCGCTATCCGGAAGCCCGCGGCACCAAAGCCGTGCTCTCTGTGCGCCTGGATTGCCAGATCCATCCCTACATCAATATGAAAATGCTGGTCGAGGAACCCGTCGAGGATCCCACCGGAACCTAAGTGACTAATGACTCTACTGGAAGCATACGACCATCTTGCCTCTGAGATATCCGCCCGAGTGGATATGCCCATCGTGGATAATCTCAACCTGCGTCAACCCACCCTGCCTTGCATCGCCGTTATCCCGGATGCCTCCCGCCTCTCTGTTCATGGGGGCGGGAGCATGCTCAGCGGCGAGCACATCTTCTGCGTTTGGATCCTGCAGCCGATCAGTGGCTCCTACCGGGATGCGCGCAGTGCGCTGTATGCTGTGCTGCAGCAGCTTTCCGATATCCCACGCTTCTTTGCCGAGCCCGATGTGGAATATGGGGAAGACCTGGTAGGCATGAACCCAAAAACTGAGTGCGTGCTTGCCAAAATTGTGGGGAAAGTAGCATGATCTGGGCTGAAACGGTCAGAAGCTACCAGGCTGTCGATCCCGCCATCCCGGATTCCCGCATCGAGCTTTTTGCAAGCCTCTCCTGCGATAGAGCGCGGGCATACCTGGGCACCACAGCTTTCACCTCTCTGCTGGATGCCCAGGATGCCCGCCTGATCTATTCCGTTGCCGCCTTCAGCATCGCGGACCTGCTCAAAAGCTCCCGCATGATCAATGAAGGAAGCAGCATTCACGACGTAAATGCCTTTGGTAGCGGAGAAATCCGCTCCAGCGAAATATCCGAAATCCTCCGCCTTTCCAGAAATTGGGAAGATGCGGCAATTTCCACCCTGACTCAGCTGCGCAGTGAGATTCCCAGCGAGCTGGGCTGGGTGGATATATAAAGTTGAGAGTTGAGAGTTGAGAGTTGAACTAACTCATAACTCATAACTAAAAAAGGAGTTACAATGTACAAACGAATCTTTATTACTCTTGCCCTGGTGCTGATGTTAGCCGCGCTCGCCGCCCAGACAGTTGCCCAAAATCCCCTCTCGCTCATCGCTCAAGCCCTGGCGCCTCTGGTGGTGATCATCGCTACTCCGCTCATTACCCGCTTATTCAAAAAGCTCGGCATCGATATCGCCGAAAGTACCCTGGAGCCCATCCTGATGCGCATTATCGAGATCATCGCCTCAGTTGAGCAAAACAAGAAAAACCTCAGTGGAGCTCAGAAAAAAGAGCTGGTTACCGATATGGCGCGCTCCATGATCTCCAAAGCAGACCAGAAGGCTCTTGTTAAAAAATACGGCTCCCTGGAAACCGCTGTCCAGGCAGCTTTTGAACGCAGCTCTGTATCCATGAAATAAGGGAGCAAATGTGACTATCCCGCTTAGCCTCAGTATCTTTGTGCTTGGCATCATCGTCAGCTTGATAAGTTACATTTGGGCTTCTCACGCAAAAAAGATCGAGCGTCTGGAAAGAAAGGTCGAATGCCTGGAAGGTGATGCACGCGAGATCGAAAAATTCAAAGAGTGTGAGCCGATCACCATGCAACAAATCACTGCTCTCTTCGATGCCCGCTTCAACGAGTTTCGCCTGGAGCTATACAAAAGTGGGGTGCTTAAAGCCCCTTCAAACAGACACAAAAAAGTTGAAAGTTGAGTGTGGAAACGGCTTCCATCCGTTTGAAAAGCGGCAGGATGACGCTGCTACCTCAACTCTCAACTCTAAACCAAATAAGGAGAAATAATGGCCGTAAGATTCTACGATAAAGTCCATGTCCGCACTGCAGGCACTCCCGTCTCCACCATTTCGAAATCAGTTTTGGAGAGCGCTTGGAGCATTCTGCCCGGTAACGCCAAAGTTACCCAGGAAACCACGCTTAAGACCGAACCGGATGTTACCACCGCTATGGGTGATGGTACAGATGAGGTCGGCAGCGAAGCCGCAAACGCCGAGCTGCAATTAATCAATTGGAGCCCGTCCGCGCTTACCACTATCCGTAGCGCTTTAATCAACCAGAAAGTGGATATCCTGGTCTATGATTCCCGCCAGGGCACCAAAGCCTGGGCCATATTCGGCATCCAGATCTATCCCACTCCCGAGATCGGTAGTAATAAAGAAGATATCATCAAGCTTACCGGTAAGGTGCGCTATTCCAGCGATGTGAATCCCGCTATGGTACCGGTTACACTTACATGATAAATCATGAGTTGAGAGTTGAAAGTGCAGAGTTGATGGCTCGCTTGCGCTCGCAGATGAATTTGAGAGTGGAATTTGAATTCAAAACTCGGCATTCAACTCTCAACTCTCAACTCTCAACTCTAAATTAAGGAGTCTCAATGCCAGCTAAATTCTACTATGTGCTTGCCTTTGAGCAAGCAAAACCCTTCCAGGATGTGTGGACCGGCCCTGCACCTCACTTCTTGGGCAAAACCAGCGATCTCAGTTTCAAGACCGAGCCGGATAAGACAATAGATCTGGATGATGGCTCCACTGAGGTCGGAAGCGAAAAGCTCTCCCTTTCCTTTTCCATTTTGGAAGCCATCGAAAACCCTTGGCCTCTGTGCGAAATCTGGCTAGTACCGGCTATTTCAAAGGGCCACTACGCCGGTGGAGAATTTCCTGTGGGGGATGTGCTGCGCATCTTTTTCCGCGATACGGATGACTATCACATCGAGACCAAATCCGGCGAATTTGAACTCATCCGCTTTTCGGCAACCATCAGCTACGCTGCGGATGCCCCTGCCTATCAATATTATGTTAATTTCTTTAGCAAATGGAGGATATTACTCTTTCCAAAGCTCCATGCAGATTCTATTGAGTTGTTGCGTGGCAGCAACGACCAATCCCTCACTTCCGCATACCCCCCAGAAGACAGGATCGTCCGCAACCAGGCGGCCCTGCTTTGCCCCATCATACCAAACGAACAGGAAATATTGGTCCAAACCAACGGCTATGAGGTGCATGTGGTGGAACTCGAAGAGAAAGGCATTATAACCCTTAATATGGTCCTATCCTGCAATGAACAAGACATCATAGCAAATTGCCGTAGTATCTTTGCCAGCTGTTCAGACGGGTATAAGTCCGATTTTGCCGAGTACAATGTAAAATACTGTCAATTGTTTGGTGGCAACCCAAAAGATGCATTCCCGGTGTTTCTGAAGATGATGTACGCCCTCGCTGCGGAGGCCGGAAGTAGCGTGAACTTGGCCAGCATCACCTACAGCGATCTGAAGTTTATGTTCTTCGATGTCGCCAGCATCGCCGCCGCCGTGCAAGCGGATTATCTGCCCAAAGTGAGCGGCTGGGAATTGTACATAAACAATATATAATTTGGGCTCGCGCGAGCTTTATGATATGAGTGTAGAAACTGCTTTCAGCCGTTTGAAGGGCGTCAGGATGCCGCTGCTACATTAACTTATAACTCATCACAAAAAAAAAGGAGTTTCAATGCGTTTCATGGTCTTCAAATCCAGCAAACAGCCCACTCGCAATAACCAGGATAGTGGCCGCCCCTACGATGTAACCGAGCTCATCGAGGCTTATTACAAAAGCTCCTGGCATGCCAGCTGTATAAACCTGAAAACTATCTGCATCCTGGGCGATGGCATCGAAAATCCGGATGTAGTAGCCAGGCTTTCCGAATCCGTGCGAGAAGATAGCATCTTTACCCTGCTCCAAAAGACAATTCTGGATCTAAGAGTATTTGGCGATGCCTTTTGGGAGATTGTGCGCACAGGAAGCTCCATCGAGATCTACCACATGCCATCCTGGACCGTCTCTGCAGGAAAAAATGGCGGCTGGATCCAAGAGCTGGATAGCGGTAAGGTGGAGTTTGATTCCGAGTCCGTCTGGCACTTCCGCGAACCCGGGCTCCTCTCGCAGCTCTGGGGCTCGCCGGATTACCTTCCCCTCATCGAAGATGGTACCATCGATACCATCAGCACCATAAAGACCTATAACCGGAATTTCTTCAAGAACAATGCCATCCCGGATGGCATCCTCTTCATCAAAGGCGGAGACATCAGCCCCGCTACGGAATCCGGTCTGCGCCGCTTTTTCCGGGAAAAGTTCCTGGGCGTGGAAAACGCTTCCAAATTCTGCCTCGCGCCCATCCCGGAAGGTGTCCAGGTGCAGCTCGAAAAGCTGCAGGATCATCATGATGGTAAGTTCATGGAGCTCAAGGATTCCCTCGTAGCAGAGATCATCTCCTGTCACGGAGTTCCGCCCCGGCTGGCTGGGATCATGATCCCCGGATCTCTGGGCGGCGGGGGAGAGGCCTCCGGAGAGCTGAAAATATTTCTGAATACCCGCATTAAACCTCTGCAAAACATCTTTGGCGGTCAGCTCGATGCCTTCTTCCAGGAAGTCTTTGGCATCAAGACGGATATCACCTTCAAAGCTTTCGACGTCCTCCCATCAGAGGCCGAGAGCGCGCTTAACATCCTTAGAGGTTGATTTATATGGCTCGCTATCGCTCGCAGTTGAATGTGGAAAGTGGAAGCGTCTTCCAGACGCTTTTTAATAAACGTGCGCAGCACTCCTCAACTCTCAACTCTCAACTCTCAACTGGGCGAAGCCCCCTCAACTCATGAATAGATACATCGACCTCCTGGCACCATACATCAAGAAAACGCTGTATCCCTTTCAGCTGAAGTTCCTGGTGGATCCCGCCCGCTGGCGCATTGCAAATAAATCCCGCCAGATCGGGCTTAGCTACACTCTGGGCATCGACGCCATCTCCGGAGCTTTTATCCGGGATCGCAACCAGCTCATCGTATCAGCCTCCAAGATGAATGCCGAGATCGTGATGGATTATATCAGAGGCCATCTGGATAGCCTGGAGCTACTGCCTACGGTGGATAAAGAGGGTTATATCGAGCTTCCTGGAGGGCGCCACATCCGCGTCTGCAGCACAAATTGGCGCACCGCCCGCGGCTTCAATGGCGATGTCTATCTGGATGAATTTGCCTTCACCATCCGGGATCATGAAATATGGCGCGCCATGGTCCCCTCCATTACTGCGGTCAAAGGTCGCGTTACAGTTATCTCTACCCCCAAAAGCCGTATCGATAAATTCTGGCAGATCTTTAGCTCCAAATCATCTAAGTGGAGCCGCCACCAGATCACCATTCACGATGCCATCAGAGACGGCTTCCCGGTGGATATCGAAGAACTGCGCGAACTCTTCGATCCGGAAGAATTTGCCCAGGCTTACGAGTGTATTCCCCTGGATACCGCCGAAAGTTATATTCCCTATAACCTCATCGAGCCCTGTCTTTACGATCCGCTCTCGGATGCCTTTGCCGCCACCCTTATGGGACGAAACCTAAATGTGGATACGGCTTCCAGCAGTTTGTCAAGCGGCAGGATGCCGCTTCTACCCTTGGTCTATGGCGTGGATATCGGCAGAACCAAGGATGAAACCGCTATTGCGGAAACTGCCCGGCACGATGGCATCACCTGGTGCCTTTCTATGAAAAGCTGGCAAAAAACCGCATTTAGAGTGCAAAAAGAGCGCCTTATGGATATCCTCTCCCGGCCATCTACTCAGGTGCTCGCCATTGATAAAGGCGGCATCGGGATGAATCTGCACGAGGACCTCTCGTTTGCATATCCCGCAAAGGTGCGGGGAGTTAGCTTCGCTCCCGCAGTCAAAGAACGCCTGGCAAAGAAGATGCGCATTGCCTTTGAAGAGAAAAAGATCCGCATCCCAAACGATCCCAGCCTGGTATCCCACATCCTGTCCATCAAACGCACCGCAAACCGCAGCTCTGTATTCTCATACTCTTCGGAATCAAATGAGCATCACGGAGATAAATTCTGGGCGCTTGCCCTCGCTCTGGATTATAGCGAAGGCAATAGAATTGTCGATTTTAGGTTCATCTAAAAGTTATGAGTTAAGGAGTGCATAATGTATCCAATATTTTCTTACGGCTCCCCTCGCTTCTGTATCGGAGATCTTAGCGTGCTTTTTCCTACCAAGAACCCTGCTGGGGAAGTTGTCTTCGAACCCAAAGAAGAGCAGCTCGAAACCCTGGGTGGAGATGCCATCCCGGTGTTCAGAGGCTATCGCGCCAATGTGCATCTTAAGCTCTATAACACCGGGGCTCAAGACTACGAAAAACACCTTACAATGATGAATATCATCAATCACTCCCGCTCAAATAGGCTTCCCATCCTTTTGCAGCCCCGCTTTTCATCCGGGGCTACCTTGAACCTCTGGGTCTATCCCAAAAGCGATTTTGGCTACAAGGAGATTACAAATCTAAATGCCGGACAACACATTGATCTGGAGTTCTTCAGCAAAAAACTGCTGAATGAACTGCCTCTTATCGTCAACCGTCCTCGCTTCCTAATGTTGGATGCTGAGCACTACCTGCTCCTATCAACCAGCGGGAATAAACTCATCCTGCCTAGCTCAAACTACCACCCGGTGGATGTAACCAGTGAACCAAACTTCGCTGAAGTTAAATGTTATGAGTTATGAGTTATTGTGGAAGCGGTTTGTAACCGCTTATAGTAAACGTGCTTTTCACCCCTCAACTCTCAACTCTCAACTCTCAACTCTCAACTGGGCGAAGCCCTTCAACTCTCAACTCATAACTAAAAGGAGACATCATGGCTGAACAAGATAGTACCATCCAAGCCCTTCCCACCCTTTCCGCTCCTGCTCTGCAGGACTACCTCGTGGCTGCCGATACCAGCGATAGCTACGAACCCAAAAAGCTGCCCCTGGATCAACTTATGCAGCTCATCCTTAGCTCTTCCTCCGCCTTCGAGGTCATGGGCTCCACTCTATATCTTAAACAAGCGCTCGATGCCAATGGCAACAAGATCATCAACCTCCCCGGCGCCGCAAACGATGGTGACGCCGTCCCCTACATCCAGATCAGTCCATTGATCAAAGCCCTGGATTACATCACGCCCGGAGCTCCCTCTGCTTCCGATCGCGGCTCCTTTATTCGCGTGACATGCCCCACCATCGTTGACCCCTTTGGCGGTTTCTATCTCTTCTATTGGTGCCTGGATTCCTCCCCCTCTACCCAGATCACCATCTCCGGAAGCTCCGTCGTGGCATCATCCGGGGCTACCATCAATTTCGATGGCTCCGTGGCGAATATCGTCAATATCCCCAAAGATCCTGGCATGCAAAACTCTTACTTCCATGTCGCAGTTCGCTATCGCAATTTCAACTACCTCTCGAATATCTCCCCCACAGGACACCTCCTGGTGCAAAATCCCGTGTTGGGCGATGTAATAAAAAACGAAGATGCCCCTCCTCCCAGAAACTACTCTCTGGTGGCAATAAGGAACCGCCTAAGCATAAATGCAGAACCTAGTCCGGACACTCCCCCAGGCTGCTCATATCTCGCGGAAATCCTCTTCAATAGCTCCGATAGTACAGAAATAACCGGAACTGAAGATGGCCTAGTGCGGATATCCTCCAATAGCCCACAGTTCTCCTACGATATCCCGCTTATGCAGTCTCAATCGAAATGGGTACATACCCGAATCGCCTCAGTATCGATGTTTGGTATCAAAACCTTCACCGAAACCATGCACTGCGAACTGGAATACGACGCGAATTTCATCAATGAAGATTTCCTCAACCTCATGGCTATCAAAATGGCTGAAAAAATCCAAACCCAGGATGGCCAACCCCTGGCAGCAAAATAGGAGTATATATGAAAATACACACCGATGTCACTACCCTCTCCCGCCTCTATCCCCTCTTCAAAGAAGCCGGGATCGAAGGAGTCCTTACCGGAAATTTCTCGAAGATTGAAGGTTTTGGATATCAAGAGATCTTCGGCGCTCTTCTGCAAACCGGGAACATCCCGGAAGTATGCAAGGTCATTACAAGATGCGATACGTGTCTGCCACCATATTCCTCAGAGGAAAAGCCCTGGGAAGATTGCTCCCGTGAAGAATCAATGGGGCTGATCATATCTTTTTTTTTGGATATCATCGGATTACACAACGAATCTCAGGATCTTCTGAACCAGCTGAAATCTCTGAAACAAACCTCTTTATGAAGCTAAGATATGTCCTCTATCGTCTGGGTGCAGATCCCAGCATTACCGAATTGGATGAGGCGCTCGAACTCAGCTCTCTGTACTCTGAAGAGTCCTCCGCTCGCTTCTGCCCACTACTGGGGGAGTCGTGAGCTATCTCTTCTCTATGTCGTCTATTATGGTGCCCGTCTTCCCGGCTTCGCCTTTACAGAATATGACGCCCAGCACGGCTATCCCCACTACAAACGCAAGCACCACCAAAATCGCCAAAATCGTTATCATCGCTTCCACCTCTGCAAATATGATAACCGGCACAAAAGGATACGCAAATGAATGATCCCAAGCTAAAGATTACCCTCGAACTCTCCGGACAGGAAAAAATCGAAGAATTCCTGGCAAAGCTTTCTAAAAAGTATAACCTGGAAGCCGATGCGGATTTATCCAATATTGCCAAAGAAATCCAAAAAAACATCGAATCCCCCTTGAATAAACAAATCAGTGCCTTTAACTCTTTCAAAACCAAAGCAATGCAATTTGGCTTGGTCATGAATGGCGTCTCCGGCGCCATCCGCGGCGCTATGATGCTCTACAAGGCTACCATCGGCGCAGTCGTCGATTCCGCTGCGGAATTTGAACAGCTCAAGCTGCGCCTCGCATCCCTCTATCAGGATACCAATAAAGCTGCTGCAGCTTTCGAAAAGTTCCGCACTATTGCCTCAAATACTCCCGCAACCCTCAAAGGCGTCGTGGAAGCCGGCGCCAGCCTGAAGGCTTTTGGCCTCGAAGCTGAAGACGTCCTGGAATCTGTTGCCGACCTCGCTGCCTATATGGGCTTGGATATTGTGGAAGCAGCTCAAGCTGTAGGTAGGGCTTTTGCCGGTGGGGTCGGAGCTGCCGACGTACTGCGTGAAAGAGGAGTATTGGAACTTATCAAGAGTTTCAAAGGCATTGATGACCTCACAAAGCTTAGCTTGCCCCAATTTCGGGAGGCTATGCTTTCTACCTTCTCCGATGCCTCAGCCGGGATCGCGGGGTCTTCTGATAGAATGGCAAAAAGCTACACCGGCGCAGCCAGCAATATGCAAGACTCCCTGGAAAACCTTCGCGCTACTATTGGTGAAAGGCTAACCCCTGTGTTGGGAGGCGCTGCTAACATCCTGGCAAAATTTGCCAATGCTCTATCCGGAACCAAAACCGGGCTCGACGCCGTCAAAGAATCCATCTTCGGCCAAAGGATAGAATTTGAACGTCTGGTGTTGGTTTACAAAGACTTGCACTTCAATCAGAACCGCAGTAAAGAAGAAAATGACCGATATGGCAAAACCATCAACGACTTGATGACCAAATATCCGAACTATCTGGGAAACATCGATCTGGAAAAATCTGGATGGAATGAGATAGCTGGAGCTTTGGACACTGCACGCAAGATGTTGCAAGATTACATTAACCTACAGATTAAAAGGGCCATAATTGATGCCAGAAAAGATGACATGGCCGAGATTTATAGAGAGATGGGCGAGACTACCGCAGACTTGGAATTGCTACGGGCGGAGTTGGCTGCGGGAGCTAAAAGTCGAGTTTCACACAGAACTGCAGCAGCAGATCCTATGTCTGGGGGGAATCCCAGAACCATCTTGGTTGAATCTAAATGGTCAAAGCAAGAGAAGAGCCTCCAGAAAGATATGGAGGATTATCAAGCGGAATTGGATGCGATCAATAAAGAGATTGAACGCGCAGTGGCTCTGATAGCGAATGATCAAGCTGAACCTCCATCAAATACAGAAAAGGGCGGGAAAAAGGGATCCGGATCCGGAGGGGGCGGAGGAAGCCCTAAAAAGAGCGAAATCGACGCAGTAATGAAAGAGCTTCAAGACTACCGTATCCATCGAGAAGCGAGATTTAATGAGGAACAAGCCGAGATTGAGATGCTGCGAAGTGATTATGTCGAGAAGCTGAATATCGTGGCTGGCAATGCTGCTGCTGAAGGCGATCTGCAGGAGAAGCGAGACATGGAAATCAGCAAGATTCAGGCGAAGTATCAGGAGCAGAGGGAGAAGGACGAGGCTGCTCATTATGAAAAGCTAAAGTTCTTTGCTGAAGGTTATTATGATTGGAAGCTGAAGCAGATCGATTCAGAAGCGGAGAAAGCTGGAGCGTCAGAGGCGTGGAAGCGTGAACAGATCGAGCAATTGGACAAGGAGCGGTCTGAGTGGGATAATCGGGCTATCAAAGCATTTGAGGAGAAGTATAGTGCCGAAATGAGCCATTTGGCAGAGTTACGGGAGCTTGGGCTGGCGACCCATTCAGAAGTTGCGGAAAAAGCATGGGAATACTATGATACTCTAATGGCAATCGTAGAGGCAGATGGGGTAGTATCGGAAGAAGAAAAGAAGCTCTTGGAAATGTATCGCAAGCGGGGTCAGGCTGCTCAATTGGCGGTCAATCGAGACTCGGATGTTGCGGCATATTATGACG
>ENA-UOOM01002296-UOOM01002296.1-fermentation-metagenome-genome-assembly--contig:-NODE-2296-length-16033-cov-5.369070_pt1 | contig 16033 bp, 10 predicted proteins | sample MGYA00245781_ERZ724031 | MGnify/ENA primary metagenome ERZ724031 (study PRJEB28704, sample SAMN03018317) | fermentation metagenome | biome: anthropogenic terrestrial biome; feature: soil; material... | reverse complement strand
AGTTACAGACGCTAACTCATGTTATTTTCTAAAAAAAGTGCGAAACTCCCGCTAGCGATCTAATATTTAAATAATTAGGAATTAAACCACCATTAAAAAACATGGTGAACATAATAAAAACATATATAAAATTCTTATATAGCATTTTTTTGTTGACATAACATAAGCACATAAAACCGTCATCACCATATTAATTGGTAGCGCAAATAACAAAACATACAAGGTATTTGAATATCCACTCTTTACCAACGGATATTTAAATGTCAGTTCATAGGCACCAATAGTCGGTTTCAATGGTTTAATCAGCAAGCCTCTATGAGTTAGGAGTAATGATGAATCACTAAAAGACGCACAAATCACATAATAAAATGGATAGAGTGTGACTATGATAACTATTAGCATTATTATTATATTTAGCATATCAAATGCTTTTTCACCAGGACTTTTCTTTAACATTAATATCCCCCTTCTTCTATAATCTTTAATTATCTCTAAATACCTCACTCATTCTTAGGATTCTTCTTAATTTTACTTCCTTTTTCCATGTGGCCACAATATTATCAATTCCAGTAGCAATAATCTTTTCAGGAGTCGGGAACTTTCTAAGTGTTATTAGTGCAGCCTTTCCTTCCCAGTCATTAAATACATCAAAAAACTCTGGGAAGTACATATCTAGCCATCGTATTACCCTGTTCTTAATTCTAATCAGGGAGTTGCTTATGGTATCCCTTACATTCATAACTATCCTTAAATCGTTATAGATGCCTACTGGAATATATGGCACTGAATATCTACCATCAATCACTAGCTATGCTATTGTTTTTGGATCTTTTCGGTCATTCTTGGCTTGAGAATTATCATCTAATTCCTTACTCCTCTTTACGTGGAACGGATTTACAAGTACTAATCGTATCCCCTCGTCTTTAAGAAAATGACCTAGATTCAACCAGTAATGTCCTACACATCGTCTTCCCAGGCTACAATAAGGTATTCTCGGATGTTACCGGAGCAACAAGCATTAAGATGCCGTTTATGATGTCCTTGATATTCACATTACCTTCATAGGGATCTATGATACCAAGATAAATTCACTCCTGTTGAAGATTAAGAAGTTTGTGGATAAAAACCACAATGAAGAATTCGTAAAGCAAAACTCCTGCACAGCATAACTTGGAATACCGAGACATAGATGCTGCTGCGTAGTCTGTAAAATAGAAAACTGTTATTTTTTTCTAAAATTTCAAGTGCTTCACTGCACAAGTTTAATAGTTGAGTCAGCTTGCTGTCCCCGTCCTGCTTTCTTGTTTTATGAAGTACATCCGTTTTGAAGTTCGGTTCCAAGACCTTGCTGAGAGCATCGGTTCTCTTTTCCTCAGGAATAGCTTTTACCGCCTGTTCCAGAATATCGTATGCCAGAGATATCCTTCCTGACTTCTTGATATTACTCATAAAGAGTGTAGTGTCGGTTCTTTGTTCCTCCAAGGATACCCCGGTCTGTTCAGCAAATTCATGAAGCAAGTTTATGAATTGCTCAAACAAGAGATCACATCCTTCAGGGTTTTCAATACTGTACTTGTAGATTCTTCCTCTGAAATAGTTTAGAGTTCGCTCGGCAAGGTTAAATTCGCCTAATGTGCGTATACCCATTGCTAAATTAACTTGGTAATTAAAATAAAAATCGTCCAAGATATCTAGATCATTGCAATCTTTCATATGTTTGATGTAATGTAAAGATAGCAGGATGTTTACTGGAAAATTAGGTCTGCCTGTTGTATCGTATAATACGGCAAAGGGTTCTTCATCTATTTTGCTAAATACATTCTCATAAAAGATAGGAGCCCATGATTTCTCCAACTTTGTTACTACGTTGGGATTCATCCATTGCCTGCTGTCCAGCATTGTTTCCTGGTTATGCTTGTCATTAGCTTTAAACATTTTCTCACCTTTTTATGCCATATTTGATATTATTTAACTACTACCAGTATAACACAAAAATGCCTTTAAGTCCAGTAATATCAATGGTTTGAGCGGATTTTTATGAGGTTTTCAAAGAACAAGTTTTACTTTCATGATTGGAGTTTTTGCGGTAGAATCATAAATGGTCTAATAAAATTTTTATAGAGATTGACTGTATGCTTAATAAATTCCATTTGTGGTCTGTTATTGTATATCCATCAGGATAAAATGTGCAACCAAATGTTGGCTGTACAAATAACAATAATCTGGTTTGAAACCCTAATGACGAAGTCGTATGTCCATTCTGTCCTGCTATAAGCCTGTTAACTTTTTCTGGTGGCAAAGCCATTGTCATACCATTCGTTATTGAAAATGATCTTGGTGCAATCTGCCAGTCAGTTACCCAAGTGTGGCAGAAACGACTAACCATTCCTACGTCTGTTCTTCCCCCGCCACCTGCACAGTTTTCAAATATGACATCAGGATATTTGGTACGTAACCTATCATAAATTTCATATAACTTTTCATGATAACGCAAGACATTGCTCTCGATATAACCTTCACGTTTAGTATATGAAAACACATCAAATGTACCTACATTGTAATCCAGTCTATAAAAATCGAGTTCATATTCCTCAATTACCCTAGATATTTCGTTCTCCATCCATTTTGCAGCTTCCGGATTAGTTAAATCAAGTAAATTTGATTTTGCTTTTTTATTATCATATGTAGTAACAACCCATTCTGGATGCTCTTTAAAAATGTTACTCATACTACCAATGCGCTCAGCGTCCATCCACAACCCAAATAACATTCCATGTTGCTTTACTCTATCTCGTATGGTTTTAAGATTTTTGGTGTATCTATCATTATCAGCATGCCAATCTCCCACTCTATCCCACCATTCAGTTTCACAGTTTGGTGGAACATACCAACCTGCATCAATGTAAAATACTTCTGCTCCATAATATGCAGCATCATCAATTAAACGTAAAGTTACTTCTTCATTCATTTCCATCTCCGGACCAATTCCACTTTGTACCCAGCCACTCATATCTCTAGCTTGTGGTAAAAAGACCGTTTTTCTTAAATGTGCATGCATAGCATTTATTGAGTCATCCAACCCACCAAACAACATTCCCATATGAACTTTAGGGCTCATAACAATTTCATTTGGTGATAATGTCCTTAAAGGGGCTGGTGCATCAATATTAACTTTATAAGCTAAGTTAGCATCAATAGATTCAGTGTCTAAATCAAACTCAAATGTATATCCACCGCTCCAACCAAACTGACAAATAAAGTGCTCGCCAGTAGCTTTATTCTCTAATACAAACATTGGATGTCTATATCTATCCCTGCGAAATCTGCCATGTACACTATAACCAGCATTCGGTAAGCTATGCCATTGAAAGTTACCTTCATGCCCCCAATGAGTGTTTTCCATATAACCTAAACTATATAAATCTTTATCATTAATCAAATGATTAGCCCATCTTTTAGTAGTTTGCATACCACCACTCATTGGTGCGAGTTCATTTAAACTTACTATATGATCACTGATATTATGTATCTCTAACCATCTCATAATAATAGGAGTGCCATCTAGAAAAGTGTGAATGGTAATATTTATTGGTCTAACCTGGTGTTTCAATCTTACTTTTACATGAAGCCCCTTATCTTCCTCTACCTTTTCAAAGTTTTCCCAAAGCCAATGAGACCCCAAAAACTGTCCATCAATCCCTACGATGAAAGCTTGAGGCATACTAAAATCTAAAGGGTTTAGTCTAGTATATTCCAGAGGGGATGTGACAGAAAAGGGATATCCAGAACCATTCCATCCACTGGAAACATATATGCCATTGATTAAAGATTCCTCATAGACAGTTAATCCTGTCCTGAAACTAACCGCATAGTATGGCTCTGTATGTAAATGAACATCAAAATAATTATTTTTATTATTAACAATCATAATAGTTGCCTCCAATTTGACTGAATTTTTGGGTAAATGTTGAGTTGTCAACAGAAAATATGCTTAATTTAAAATTTGTCCGCTTATGGGTATTTTGTGGACCTTTGTAATCCACAGGAAGTTTGCATTATCCACAAAATATTACGGAAATTTAATATTAGTGCAATTTTAAGTACTTTTATTACTCATGGGATGATGTCCCGAACTCTGTACTTATATGCCATTTTTATCATCCTCCCCATCTATGAATTCCCAGCTGATGAAATCAAACAGCTGTACCAAGGAATCAACAACAATACCCTTCATTGCAGGGATTTGATACTTGTCATACAGTTCCCTGGCTTTATATTCCATTAAATCCAATTAGATTACCCCCACAATTCTTCGTCTGTCGGCACTATCGCATCCTTCATGTAATGTGCGATACGGGTTATATTTATTAAATGCTTATAATCCAAATTTTCTGAAATGCTGTTATTACCCCACGAACCACATCCGAGCGTGGTTGTTGGAGTTAATCCATTAAAAAAGCTTCCACCATTCATTGTTGCGCACACTTGATTAAGAAGAACCCTGCATACTGGTATATTCTTGCCGGCATATTCAATATTTTCTTTATTATATGAGTGCAGGCTGATTGAATGGCCTTTACCTGTAACATCAAGATTGGCGTTTGCTATATCGACAGCTTCTTTAAACGTCTTGTATTTATAGACTGCAATCACAGAACACATCTTTTCTTCACCGAGAGCATCCGCTTCTCCAATACCTTCGGCTTTTGCCAATATGACTTTTGTACCTTCGGGTATGGTTATTCCTGCAACATCTGCTACCTTTTGGATGGATTGTCCAGCTAAATTTTTATTCATTGCGCCGTTGGGGAATAGAGCACTCCTTATTGCATCTACTTCTGACTTGTCTTCGGTATAGTATGCACCGTTTTCTTTGAATTCTGAAATAATCTCGTCATAATTATCTTCATGAATGATTATCGATTGCTCTCCCGAACATATGATACCATTATCAAAAATTCTACCCGCAATAATCTTCGGTACGGCTTCCTTAAAATCAACGTCCCTGTCAATAATACACTGAACATTTCCTGCGCCGACACCATAAGATGGTTTTCCACTGCTATATGCAGACTTAACCATTCCCATGCCGCCGGTTGCAACGACAACATCCACATTCTTCATAAGCTCGTTTGTTAATTCAATTGAAGGTTCGTCGATTGTCTGTATCAAATCTTCTGGAACATTATATTTCTTAATCGCGTTATTGAACAAATCTACAATATATCTTGTGCATTTTTTTGCCCTTGGGTGTGGTGAGATAATAACTGAATTTCTTCCTTTCAACGCAAACATTGCATTGCACATTGGTGTTACAACTGGATTTGTACATGGAGTAACTAACCCAATAACGCCCATTGGCTTTGCGACTTCAATAATTCCAGTCTCTTCATTATGACTGATGATACCCACTGACTTCTTATTCTTTATGCTGTTCCATATTATGCTTGGTTTGCCTCGATTTTTTTTAACCTTATCTTCATAAACTCCCATTCTCGTTTCTTCTACAGCCATCCTTGCCAACTCTTCCGCATTGTCATAAACAACCTTGGCTATTTCCTTAACAACATTGTCAACTTGCTGCTGATCGAAGCCTTCAAAGACCTTTTGAGCTTTTCTAGATCTTTCAATCATTACTGAGATATACGCTTTACTATTCATCCTCTTATCTCGCTCCCTTTAATTTTTTTGTGTCTTCCAATAACGGTTGATGGTATGATGGTAATACCATTAATATTACAACATTTTCTTCCACTTACCTTCTTTGTCACTTCATGTTTTGCTCTTCTTTATTTTCAAATTATGAAATGCCATATCAAGGTGTACTTTCATCAATCTTCCAGCCTCACATTCATCTCTGGATTTAACTGCTTCAAAAATTGATCGATGTTGTTCAAGACCAATCCTGGGGTCACTTAATGCTTTGAGTGCCGCCTTTCTTGTGGTGTTAAGAAGTTCACCACAAAGATTGAGTATGCTGGTCATTGCAAGATTATCTGCTGCATTTGCCAATTCATTATGAAATTCATTGTCGCCATTGATTCCCAGGCTGCCATCATCAATCTCTTTCTCCATTATTTTAAGAGCTTTCTCTATTGCCTGTATCTTTTCTTCATTTATTTTGCGTGCAGCCATCTTCGCAATTTCTACTTCAAGCAGCATCCTGACTTCAATCAGCTCAATGATCAAGCGATCATTCTTCTTCAATATTCCTGCAAATGAATCCATTAAAATATCGATGGACATATCCTTTATGAAGGTGCCACTTCCTACCTTTGAGTAAATAACTCCCATAGTCTCAAGTGAGCGCAATGCCTCCCGTATAGCGGTCCTGCTGACATTAAGCTGACTTGCTAGCTCTCTTTCAGTAGGAAGCTTGTCTCCAGGCTTTAACTCACCTTTTTTTATATTGTCCATGATTTGTTTCACTATATCTTCATAAATACGTGTTTTTGTTAATGGTTCAAGCATTTTTGACTCCTTACATCAATATGGTAATTTTACATCAACAGCATAAATCTCAAATTTCTATAAAAGTCTATCATTAGTCCTATTCAAATACAGGCAAAGTTGAACCTCCAAAAGGCATCGCTATAATAGATGCATTAAAGCCTATTTCATCAAAGGCTGCTTTTATTGCACTTTCTGCATCATTAAACGGCTCTAAATGCACTTTTTTTACAAACTCTGCTTCTATATCAGACACGAGAAATACTCTTGCCTTTTCAAGAACCATTGCTATTGCAGCAGCCTTATGACCTCCTAACTGGAAATTCTGACTGATGTTTTCAATCATATCACTGCTTTTTTTGTGCTCTAGCATCCATTTTTCAAACACACTATCACCCAGACCCGATTTACACGAGGCAATCCATATGATAACCCCTCCATCCCTAACAGCATGTTGGGCATTGTCCAGCGCTTTCTGAGCCTGGTACATATTGATATCTTTTGGATAGCCTCCGGGGCTTACTATCACAATGTCTGCTTTTTTATGTATGGGTATCTTGTACAGCTTATCTAAAAATGCGCAACCTTCATGATGAGCCTTGAGATAATGACCGCTAAAGCACTTTATAATATCTTTTTTTTCATTCAGTACAACATTCACAATAAAGTCCACGGAACAAAACTTCGCTGCTTCATCAATGTCTTCTCTTACAGGATTGCCAGATAGGCGACCTGCTGCTGCCTCCTTTTGAACCATTCGGCTATGATTTGCTTGAATAGCATCTCGAGTAGAAACTCCAGGCATGATAGCTTTTGCTCCACCACTATATCCGGCAAAATAGTGGTATTCTATATTACCTACACAAATTCGTATATCTGCTTCAATAACGGGCCTAAAAATGTCAACTGGTGTTCCTCGTGAGGTTGTTCCCAACCTCAGGCAATCATCTGAATTTGAATCGATACAGGATACACGGTTGTATACAAAATCTCCTACTAATTTACGCTTTTCATCTTCCGTGTGCTCCCTATGACTACCTAATGCAAAAACTACCTGTATATCATTATCTTTTACACCTGCTGCATTTAGTTCTTTAAGTATAGGTGGTATTATCTCATAGCTCGGTACAGGACGGGTAATGTCAGATGTAATAATTACTAACTTTTGACTTGGCTTTACAATATTGTATAACCTTTTAGAACCAATGGGAGCACAAAGTGATCTCTTAACCTCCTCAAAACCTGTTAAATCTATTGGAACATCATTTGGCTTTAATACAGAAATAATCTGTTCTTCTGGTAATTTTATATTTAATTTTTCATGCCCATAGCCAAATAGTATGTTCATTTTCTCCCACCTTCATAAAGCCTAATCATATTCCTCTATTTTTGCAATTACATTATATAGTAAATAATTCTATTTGTCTACTGGTCAGGCCAATTTAAACACGGCAAAGCGAATGAAAAATTAAAAATTACTGTTAACACGCAATGTCATTTAGTTGAGTAACAAGCATTTTCTAGTATATAGTATCAAAAGTAGTCCCTAACAAAAATTCTGGAAATATAATTTCAGAGTTCGGGACATTTAAAGGTGTCGGTAAGTAATTTTGCCAAGTGCTGAGGCCATTTATGCCCAAGATTATCCTGAACTTTCAGTAAATCTCTCAGCAAATGCTGGTTGCATTCAAAATAACCGGGCAATTCCACTATTTCATCCAGGTATAAGAAAAGGCTCAGGAACACCATCCCATTGCAGCTCTTCTTCTATGGCAAAGTAATCCAGAATTCCATTGAAAATGGACCAGGCAATTTTATCCTGATAATCATTGGTTTTCAGCATGGCTTCTTCTTTTACATTGGATAGAAAACCACATTCCACAATCACAGTTGGAGCGTTTCCCGCTTTTAAAATTAAAAGATTACTGGCTGCTTTGATTTGCCGATTGTTTCCCTCAATCAAATTTTCCAATAATTGTATTTGAATGCTTTGAGCAAGTGTTTTTCCTTCTTCACTTCCAGTCATGTAAAAAGTCTGTCCTCCAAAGTATTGGGTTTGCGGAAACTTATTCATGTGAATACTTACAACTACATCCGGACTGTTTTCCCTGATAATTCTTACCCTCTCACGCATATCATCAGCTTTGTTTGCAGCTAATGCTTCATCAGTTTCTCTAGTCAGTAGGACACTGGCATCATGTTCCTGCAAATACCGTTTTAGCTTTTTTGCTACTTTCAGATTTAATTCATCCTCCCGAGTTCCAGATGAGCTTACTGCTCCAGAGTCAAATCCTCCATGTCCGGGATCAATGACGATAATCTTTTTTTTCACTGGTGAAGAGAATACATCATGCATACTGGGCTGCTTGCTGAGAGTCAGCATAAAAAAAAGCAAAAAGAATCCTGAAAAGATCCATACTGCCATCAGCCTGCCCCTGGAAACGTATATTACCTTCATTCAATTCCCTCCATCCCTTGACAATGCCTTTTAAAAAGTATGTATCTATCTTTTGATTTATTACCTCATTGCCATAGGAAAAGGGCATTGCTATTGTGCAGCACCCATTATAACTGTAACAAAATGCTGATTTCCATCATCACTCAGGGGAATGATTCTGTCCTTAAGTTCACTGCTGTCAAGCAACACTTGCCTTACTCCTTTTTGTATCTTGTCTGGATTTTTTACCTCTATTATATATTTTGAACCCCCAAACTGGTACTTCATGGTGAAACCCGACCATCCATCCGGTATACATGGGTTGATTTGCAAATTATTCCCATATTTTCGGAAACCAAGAATTTCATCTATGCCCACCCGGTACAACCATCCTGCAGATCCAGTATACCATGTCCACCCGCTTCGCCCAGTATGCGGAGGAATAGCATATACATCTGCAGCCATGACATAAGGCTCTCCTTTGTAGATGTTAATACCCAAACGGGTGAGAGTATGATTTATTGGGTTAATCATTTGATACATACTCAAGGCATGATTGCCTTTTCCGAGCTTGGCATTGGCCATAATTGTCCACACAGCAGCATGGGTGTACTGTCCTCCGTTCTCTCTTACTCCCGGAACATAGCCTTTTATATAACCAGGCTCTAATGTTGAGCTGTCAAAGGGCGGCGTGAGCAGCTTGATTAAACCGGCTTCCTCATCTACAAGGTTATTTTGAACAGCCTGCATGGCTGCCTTCGCTCTCTCCTCCCTGGCCCCGCCGGATATAACAGCCCATGATTGTGAAATGGAATCTATCCGACATTCTTTATTAATTTCCGATCCGAGAGGTGTACCGTCATCGAAGAAAGCACGTCGGTACCAGCCTCCGTCCCATGCGTGTTCTTCTATGGCAGATAATAACTCCTGTCCTGCTTTCTCATAGCGGTTTGCTCTCTCATTGTCTTTCCTGGCTCTGCAAATGGGAATAAAGTGCTGCAATACGGTATACAGGAACCATCCCAGCCATACACTCTCACCTTTTCCCTTAATTCCTACCTTATCCATTCCATCATTCCAATCACCGCCGCCTATCAATGGCAGTCCTCTGCTTCCAAAATTCATTGCCTTTTCTATGGACAGGATGCAATGCTCGTATATGCTGCCCTTTTCCTCTGAAACTTTGGGTACGGAATAACGATCATGTTCATCGGGTTCAAGGGGTTCATCTTCTAAATAATTGACAGTTTCGTTTAATACCATCCAGTCCCCTGTACTTTCAATATAGTCTGCTGTTACATAAGGAAGGAACAAAAGATCATCACTGATGCGGGTTCGTACTCCTCGATAAGGCGGATGCCACCAGTGCTGTACATCGCCTTCCAGAAACTGATGCTCCGCTGCTGTAAGTATTTGCTCTCTTGTTTTTGCAGGTTCACTGTATACAAGAGCCATAACATCCTGCAGCTGATCTCGAAAGCCGTAAGCACCTCCTGCCTGGTAAAATCCTGTACGCGCCAGGATTCGGCAGGCATATGTCTGATAAATAAGCCATCTGTTCAGCATCAGATCCATGGATGCATCAGGCGTTTCGACCTGTAGGATACTCAGCTTGTCATCCCAAAATTGTTTTGCTTTCTTCAAGGATTCCTCAGACCTGGTCAAAGATTGGTAGCTGATCATTAATTCTTTTGCCTGCTCTGTATTGTCACCTTGTCCAAGCAGGAAAAGCACATCTCTGCATTCTCCTGGGGCCAGCTTCACCCTGACGTGAATAGCAGAGCAGGGATCATGGTTCACATCAGCATGATTGGAGAAATGTTTTGCTTTCATTGCTGCAGGATTATGCATTGAACCATTTCTCCCCATAAACTCATAACGTCTGGAAGTATAGGACTCTATGGACACAGAGCTGGACACGAATGCAGCTTGTTCCGAAAATTCCTCATTGTATCTATTGTAAACCAGCATGCCGTTGCATGTCTCATCATACTCAGTTACTATATATCTGGCACTGTTCTCTCGATTCGACCCAAGCACCCATTCCACATAATAGATAAGAGATAATTCTCTATGTACCTCTGTATGATTTTTAAGAGATAATTGAATTATCTTAATTGAATCTTCCAAGGGTACAAACATGCTTTGCAGGGTTTCAATTCCATATTGCACATTATGTAAAGTCGAATATCCGTGACCATGCCGAATCAAATAGGGGCTGTCATTTCTTATTGGTAAGGGAACAGCTGTCCAAAATTTTCCTGTCATATCATCGCGAATATACAAAACCTCTCCCGCCGTATCTTGTACTGGGTTATTTGACCAGGGTGTCAGCTTGTTTTCCTGGCTGTTTTTACACCAGGTATATCCAGACCCGGATTCCGTAACCAGAAAACCAAATTTTTCGTTGGCAATAATATTACTCCAAGGCAATGGCGTAACTTCATTCTTTCTTAAATAGATAACATATTCTTTCCCATCCTCTGTAAAGCCGCCTATACCATTTTGATAAAGCAAATCAGCCGGAGCCTGGATTTCATACTCAGCAGCTGCAGGGTAATCAATCTTTTTTGTTTCCAACAAGGGCGCTTGACAGATATCATCTATTAGCTCCATTTGACTTGCTATTGAGCCTCTCTCTCCATTCATGACAATCCTGGCAGCTGAAAACAATAAATTCAAGTCTTCCGGATCTATATTGGACTTCTGTAGAATATATACACCTCCTGCCATGTCGACCAAATCCCTTGCGTGACTAATAGAAGTCAATTCCTGCAAACGATCCTGTACAGGCTGATCATAGCTGTTGCCGTATGAGTTTAGTAGTATCAAATCCATCTGTAAGCCCTGCAACCTGAAGTACTCATGAGCTATCAACATCTGCTTTGCCATTTCCATATGCTCCATCTTATCTATCTGCAGAACGATTATCGGCAAATCCCCGGAGATTCCATAAGCCCACAAAGCAGAATGTCCCTTCCGATTATTTATAAGCAATTCTTTCTTCCATTCCTCCAAAGGTCGGTTATATATTATTTGGGAAGCCATAGCCTGGAAAAGATTCGCTTGACCAGATGTAATGTTTAGATAACGCAATTCCACCTGTGAATGGGTCCAGGCCAGTTCCAAGGCGCGATTGGCCATATTGTTTCCCCGACAGTCCCTGGCCAATGATAAAGCAGATTCTCTGGTGTCAGCCATACCGGTCATATATGAAACCCTTACTGTTTCTCCTGCGGGTAAGAAGACTCTTACTCTCATGCTTACAACAGGATCTAAAACTGCTCCTGTAGTATTTGAAAGAGGAAATTCAGGATCCATTACTTGCGGGTTTTGCAGGTTTCTACCTCTTCCTATAAATTTGGAACGATCTGTTTCATATTGGAGGCTGCCAACAGCTTCTCCATCTGTTGTAAGCGTATGGAACAGCCATAAAGGCTTTTTTCCACTTTCCCTAGGTCTTCGGTTGGCTAGGATCGTATTTAATTCCTGTACATATTCTGTGCGTATAAACAGATTACTAAAGGCAGGATGTGCTAAATCAAAAGCGTATGGGCAGAGCACAACTTCAAAATAACTGGTAAGCTCCATCATTCTGCCACTATTGCTGTGATTGGTTAGAGAAATGCTACGCACTTCCCCATTGAATTCCGGAGAAACCACCACTTCTGTTTTTGTTTCAATATTTCCGTCTTTGCGTTTATAAATCGCATGATCCGGTTCAAATATGACTTTATATTGCTCAGGTTCTACTCCTGCTGGAAGATAAGCAGCAGACCAATAAGTGTTGGAGTTCAAATTGGTGATGTAAAACAACATGCCCCAATTGCCGCTGGTTGGATCCTCTCGCCATCTTGTTACAGCCTGCCCCATACATTTACTGAATCCTCCGCCGCTGTTGCCAAGCATAACGGTATAATTACCATTGGATAAAAAGCATATCTCAGGGATAATTGAATCAGGTGATGTAAAAGTTCTTCTTGCCTTAATCTCCTGATGCAGTCTTCTCTCTTCCAACTCCTGACCATCGATTTCCTCAAATTCCTTAATAAATATTTCTTTTCTTGGTATTCTCTCCTGCAAAAGCAATTCTGTAGCTTTTACCATAGGAACAGAGTGAAAACGGGTGTGCATGATATTATTATTGAGATAATTGTTTACAGCTGCCAGAATCATACCTTGATGATGTGCCATAAAACTTTTTACAATCATACTTTTCTGTTTCCTGGGCATTCGTTCCGATGTAAAATCTATTGCTTCATAAAAGCCATAAGAGCCAACCAATCCTTCTGTTTTTAAAACTTCCAGATTTTTATATACTAATGCCGGCTCTACAGGCAGAGCAAGTAAAGAAGCATAGGGAGCGACCACACGATCATTTACAAGACCCCGCTTCAAGCCCAAATGCGGAACGCCAAAGGCCTTGTATTGATAGTTCAAATGCAGATCAAAAGCATAGAAACCAGATTCGGAAACACCCCAGGGTAAACGATGCTGCTCTGCATATTGCTTCTGACTTCGTACGACAGCAGTATAGGTTTCGTTCAAAAGAGTATTGTCATAGTTTTTCATAATCAAAAGAGGCATGAAGTATTCGAACATGGTACCGCTCCATGATATTAACGCCCGTCGGTCGCCCACCAGACTTAAACCTCTTCCCAATTTAAACCAGTGTTTTTGAGGAACATCGCCTTTGGCTATGGCTATAAAACTGGCCTGTCTGGCTTCGGAAGCCAATAAGTCATAATAAACCTTGCTTAATTGATCATCCTCAACATTATACCCTATGGCAAACAAGTCTTTCTTTTCATCATAAAGCAGCTTGAAGTCCATTCCATGAATTAATGTTTCCATATCTCTCTGTAATTTTTGTTTACGAACATAGAATTTCTTAATGGAAGAATAAGATTCTCCCAAGGATATTTCCAGCTGCTTAAGCCAGTTTCTTGCTTCTGAAAAGCCATTGGAGCGTCTGGCATCTCTAGTCAGTGAAGACAAAGTGTCCGATAATCCTTCCAGTATCTCGAGATAATTATCATATATAAATTGGATTGATAAAGGGCTGTTTAACTTTTTAAGCAATTCTGACAGCTTTTGCGATGCTTCCTTATATCCGCCTTTTTGATTCAACAAAGGAATTGGTATTTTCTGTAATAGATTCAACCAGGGAACCAACAGGCTGGCTTCTTTTTCATACTCCATGATCAGACTGTCAAGTTCAGCAGTACATCCCTTTAAATCGTCCAGAAGCATTTGCCATTCCGTTCCCCTTACTTCCTCACTATGTACCAGCAAATCAAGTAGACTATGATTTTTTGAACCTTCTTTACTATCCTCAGTCAGAATGTCATGTAAACCAAGTATATTTTCTTTCCCTATCAAAGGACGCTTAATCAACTCATCCAAGGCTTCCAGCAGAGTAAAAAGGTACCCGACCAGATTTCCATTATCAACTGTGGATACATAAAGAGGTTTCATCGCTTCCAAACTGATCGTATTATACCAGTTATAGAAATGCCCCTTCCATTTTTCCATAATTTTAAGAGTATTTATAGTTTTCTCTATTCTTTCCATAGTTCCCAGGGTACCAATATAACCCAGATCTCGAGCCGACAGTACGGACATGAGGTGTAATCCAATGTTGGTAGGAGAAGTGCGATGAGCGATACCAATAGCAGGATCCTCCTGATAATTGTCCGGTGGCAGCCAGTTTTCATTATTGTTTACAAATACATCAAAGTATTTCCAAGTCTTTCTGGCAATACGGCGGATATTTCGAATTTGTTCCTGGGACAGCATGGGAATTCTCTTGTCTTTTGGCTGCCCTATCCGCCAGGCGATATAGGGAGACAAACTCCATGCAATTGTAGCAATCAGACTGAGATATCCAACTTCCGGACGCACCAGAAAAGTAATAGCGCAAAACAACAATGAAATTAACACCGACTCTTTCATTTTGTGCCAATAATCGCTATGCTCTCCCTTAAATCTGCGGTCTGAATCTACAGCTGTTACCCATTCCAACATATTCCCATGACTGACGAAAACTCTCCATATGGAGCGAATAACCGCATCTGTCATAAGAAAGGCCTGATGAGCCAGAAAAATAAAAGTAAGCACAATTTGAACAAACAAATTGCGTGTATTCTCGGATATGGATGATAATCTTATACCTGAATCCTTTCCTGTGCTGGATACTGATACCAGCTTGCCCATAAGATCAGTTACCAATGGAAGCAGCAATGTGAGCATTGACAGACTCAGCCAAAGAGCGGCAGAACCAGGCAATATAATAAAACTGAGAACTATAAGCAGGTATAAAGCCGGCGAGAGAAGACTCCTCCGCATGTTGTCCAATATCTTCCACTTGGATATTTTATTGATAGGGTTGGCAGTATTTTCTCCCTTCGTATTTCGTACTCTTGGAAACAACCAAGGCAGCAACTGCCAATCTCCGCGTACCCATCGGTGTAAACGAAGAGAATAACCTATATAATGAGTTGGATATCCATCAATCAGTTCAATGTCCGATACTAATCCGGCACGCACATATGAACCCTCTAACAGGTCGTGGCTCAACACACTGTTCTCAGGTATGGCATTCTTCAGTAACTTATCAAATATTTCAGGCTGATATATTCCCTTGCCTGTAAAGATTCCTTCATGAAACAAGTCCTGATAAACATCGGATACCGCTGTAGTATAAGGATCTACACCTGTCTGACCGGAAAATGTCAGTGAAAAAAAAGACCTGCTTGCACTATCCACCGATATACCAATCCTTGGCTGCATCAAACCATAGCCTTCCACCACTCTGGTTCCTTCCTGATTGAGTACAGGTATATTTAATGGATGTGCCATGGCACCAATGAGCCTTTTTGCATTGTCCCTGGGAAGTTGAGTATCAGCATCCAGTGTTATTACATATTTTATTTCTCCCAGTACTGATAAATCTCCTGCTTGAGTAGAATAACTGGTGTTTTGATTACCAGCTAACAAAGCATTGAATTCTGTTAAAGCTCCCCTCTTTCTTTCCCAGCCCATCCAAGATTTTTGCTGTGCATTCCATTGGCGATAGCGGTGAAAGAAAAAAAAGATATCTTTTCTCCCATATCGCTGATTTAATTCTTCAATCAGGCGTATTCC
>ENA-UOOM01002293-UOOM01002293.1-fermentation-metagenome-genome-assembly--contig:-NODE-2293-length-16045-cov-10.017573_pt1 | contig 16045 bp, 7 predicted proteins | sample MGYA00245781_ERZ724031 | MGnify/ENA primary metagenome ERZ724031 (study PRJEB28704, sample SAMN03018317) | fermentation metagenome | biome: anthropogenic terrestrial biome; feature: soil; material... | reverse complement strand
GTTGACTAGTCTTGACTATTGGCATACTTATAATTGGACCAAGTGGAATTGAAATTTGGTTCTACCAATCGCTTTCGTCGTTTCTTTGAACTTATAATTGGACCAAGTGGAATTGAAATAACAAATTGCTGCTGGTGTTGTATCCGGTGCCGGTCTTATAATTGGACCAAGTGGAATTGAAATTGGCGATATGTTGACTAGTCTTGACTATTGGCATACTTATAATTGGACCAAGTGGAATTGAAATATCTCAGACTATACGTGAGATTCTTGAACGTTTCAATTCCTTATAATTGGACCAAGTGGAATTGAAATTTGTAGAGTCGAATCTTATGAAACTTCTTTCCGGAGCTTATAATTGGACCAAGTGGAATTGAAATGAAGTTTTTATTCCGAAAACAGATGGTGAGGATACTCTTATAATTGGACCAAGTGGAATTGAAATCGTCAAAAGATTTCTCTCCGTATGATTCTTGAAAGCTTATAATTGGACCAAGTGGAATTGAAATGCAAAAGTTATACATCTCATGATTGAATTAAACATCCTTATAATTGGACCAAGTGGAATTGAAATAGCAGATGCGTAAAAACATGTACGAGGTGTCTGCTTCTTATAATTGGACCAAGTGGAATTGAAATATCCTTCGGCTTTCGGTGTTTCGCCGGCAAGGATGCTTATAATTGGACCAAGTGGAATTGAAATATAAAAACGGACATTTAAAACATTCCATAATGCCCACTTATAATTGGACCAAGTGGAATTGAAATAAAGTACTAACAAGCAGCGGAATAGGTAACAACTATACTTATAATTGGACCAAGTGGAATTGAAATTAAATTTTCTTTAACCTTTCAAATATCTCGAAAGCTGCTTATAATTGGACCAAGTGGAATTGAAATAATACCGGTAAAGTCTACGAACGGCATGATGCCGTAACTTATAATTGGACCAAGTGGAATTGAAATAAGAATCATTGACGCCGAAATCGAAGTTTCCGGGCGTCTTATAATTGGACCAAGTGGAATTGAAATGAGGCTACTTCTCCATTCAGCGTGACGCCTGGCGGCTTATAATTGGACCAAGTGGAATTGAAATGACTTTCCGGTCTGCAATTATACAAAATAAAACAGACTTATAATTGGACCAAGTGGAATTGAAATTGATGTTAAACAGCGCGCTTTGCGCGGTGAATTGGACTTATAATTGGACCAAGTGGAATTGAAATGAGTTTTGCGCCTACCTTGACGTACCAAAAAGGTTCACTTATAATTGGACCAAGTGGAATTGAAATTCAGGGATCAGGCTAGACATGCGGATATATTAATGACCTTATAATTGGACCAAGTGGAATTGAAATCGGCAATTGGACTATTCCTTCGTTTGTATGAGCGACTTATAATTGGACCAAGTGGAATTGAAATTATTCAGACACGGAATATCCGGTAAGATCTTCTTTAACTTATAATTGGACCAAGTGGAATTGAAATTTGCCTGGGTTTACATCATGTAAAAAATTGGTTATCTTATAATTGGACCAAGTGGAATTGAAATTGGGGAGTAGGTAATGACATACCCAAGAAACTGATTCTTATAATTGGACCAAGTGGAATTGAAATTCTGGGATAAGATTGACAACTATCTTGCCTCTGAACTTATAATTGGACCAAGTGGAATTGAAATAACAAAAAAAACGGATATAATCCGCCACAATGTGAAGCTTATAATTGGACCAAGTGGAATTGAAATGAGGCTACTTCTCCATTTAGTGTGTCACCTGCCGGTTCCTTATAATTGGACCAAGTGGAATTGAAATTAGCTGCCGCGTCCTGGCTAAGCTTCCGGAGGGTGCTTATAATTGGACCAAGTGGAATTGAAATTATATTATACGCTGGCAGTACTCCGTCACTTCTCTTTCTTATAATTGGACCAAGTGGAATTGAAATAAACAGACAAGGATTTCGAAACAAAACAAATCAATCCTTATAATTGGACCAAGTGGAATTGAAATACTTGTGCTCCTGCGGCGTTAGCTGCTCCGCTTGCCACTTATAATTGGACCAAGTGGAATTGAAATCTACATACTACATATTTTAATCTTCGTACATCAATATCTTATAATTGGACCAAGTGGAATTGAAATGGAGACAATTTCAAAATCAACCTAAGTGCAGATACATTCTTATAATTGGACCAAGTGGAATTGAAATGTGGAAATGTTGTCACGTATGGTACTGTTCCGTTTTTCTTATAATTGGACCAAGTGGAATTGAAATAACTTATAAAAATAAACAATATGATAACAAAAAATACTTATAATTGGACCAAGTGGAATTGAAATTGGGAAATAATATTCATTGGAGCACAACTATTTAGCCTTATAATTGGACCAAGTGGAATTGAAATACATATATAGGACTTTCACTTCTCCTTTGTGGTTCGTGTCTTATAATTGGACCAAGTGGAATTGAAATTGAAATCATGATTGCGTGCAACCCATTCGGCGAATTACTTATAATTGGACCAAGTGGAATTGAAATGCGATTTAGTCGGGGAAGCAATTATGACGCTGTAAAACTTATAATTGGACCAAGTGGAATTGAAATTCTGGCTTTGATACGTTTGTAGCATCACAAACTGACTTATAATTGGACCAAGTGGAATTGAAATAAAATTCTCGACGTGAGTATAAAGCGCATCGATCTGCTTATAATTGGACCAAGTGGAATTGAAATATCATGACGGCTCTTTAATATATCGGCGCCTTTCCTACTTATAATTGGACCAAGTGGAATTGAAATTCTTTTAAGCCGATTATTGTATTTGTATCATTATACTTATAATTGGACCAAGTGGAATTGAAATGCAGGAATGGTCGTCTCTTTTGGTGTAGAAAGACGACCTTATAATTGGACCAAGTGGAATTGAAATTCATTTGAACTATTATTGTTAATCAAACGAAAAGGAACTTATAATTGGACCAAGTGGAATTGAAATATATGCCAGAAAAGGCACAGCATTAAAATCTTGTGCTTATAATTGGACCAAGTGGAATTGAAATGAAACACATCTAATTGTAGTTTAAAACTTCCGAATCTTATAATTGGACCAAGTGGAATTGAAATTCCGAATGTTTTATCTAGCCATGCACCGCCTTTGTATCTTATAATTGGACCAAGTGGAATTGAAATTATATTGTATGCTGGCAGTACTCCGTCGCTTCGTTTTCTTATAATTGGACCAAGTGGAATTGAAATTTAATTTTTACTACGTTAAATGGTGTTCCTGTTACTGCTTATAATTGGACCAAGTGGAATTGAAATCTAAATCTAAACATAGTAATGAATAATTCTAACATACTTATAATTGGACCAAGTGGAATTGAAATATTCTTTGTATCTGTTTCGTTTGCTATCTTCTCTGTCTTATAATTGGACCAAGTGGAATTGAAATGGAGAACTGGTTGGCCGGGAATTTTCTTACCTGGCACTTATAATTGGACCAAGTGGAATTGAAATGAGTATATGATGATATTTTCAATGCACTTGAAGAATCTTATAATTGGACCAAGTGGAATTGAAATTTTTGAATAAATAGGATGCCAGGGGAGGGAATAACGCTTATAATTGGACCAAGTGGAATTGAAATATAAAACCGTTTGGGGTACCGGGAAAGTTTTCTTTGCCTTATAATTGGACCAAGTGGAATTGAAATGAAGGAGAATATCAAGCGGAATGAACAGGCTATTGACTTATAATTGGACCAAGTGGAATTGAAATTTTATTTTTACAGAAATCAATTGATAGATTATTAACTTATAATTGGACCAAGTGGAATTGAAATTTTTGATTCAAAAAGTTAATAGCTAATCTATACCCTCCTTATAATTGGACCAAGTGGAATTGAAATTTTGAAACATCATTTGTGAAGTTTCTTTCATTTCTCCTTATAATTGGACCAAGTGGAATTGAAATTGACCTGTTGTTCTTTTCTTTCCGATGCCGAAAACCTTATAATTGGACCAAGTGGAATTGAAATGGCTATAGATATTAATTTTACGATAGGAAGATAGCACTTATAATTGGACCAAGTGGAATTGAAATTACAGAATAACAATAATTTCAACTGAATTTCATAAGCCGCTTATAATTGGACCAAGTGGAATTGAAATATAAGACTATACAATGCGATGCTACATATGAATGCCTTATAATTGGACCAAGTGGAATTGAAATTTTCTTTGGCTCCGCCTATTTGTTGTTGCATTAGTTTCTTATAATTGGACCAAGTGGAATTGAAATATTGTTAAGTTTAGATTAAGTCTGTCTACTAGATTACCCTTATAATTGGACCAAGTGGAATTGAAATAAGCAAACAGAATAAAAGAACAATATCCAACACTAAACTTATAATTGGACCAAGTGGAATTGAAATAAGGTACTAACAAGCAGCGGAATAGGGAACAATTACCCTTATAATTGGACCAAGTGGAATTGAAATACGCTTAATCCTGCGTCTTCTAAATTTTTTCTTACGCTTATAATTGGACCAAGTGGAATTGAAATGGTACACTGGTACCATTTATGAAACAGGTAGCATTCTTATAATTGGACCAAGTGGAATTGAAATTGTCGTATACTTTGAATGGCACGTTTTCGTTGTCATTCTTATAATTGGACCAAGTGGAATTGAAATTTATTAGAACATCGTCTACGTTAGAATTATTCATTACTACTTATAATTGGACCAAGTGGAATTGAAATTTTTTTCGCGTCTTTTTATGTTAAAAAGCGGTCTACCTTATAATTGGACCAAGTGGAATTGAAATCGGTTTGGTGTTTATGTACCGGATTGCCCCGCCTTTCTTATAATTGGACCAAGTGGAATTGAAATATGTATACTATATAAGAATTATATACACATATCCTACTTATAATTGGACCAAGTGGAATTGAAATTGGGAACTGATATTTATTGGTTCTCAATTATTTAACGCTTATAATTGGACCAAGTGGAATTGAAATTTGTTTACTTTTTCTTTTTTAGTAATTTTCCCAATAGCTTATAATTGGACCAAGTGGAATTGAAATTGGGAAATAATATTCATTGGAGCACAGCTATTTAGCGCTTATAATTGGACCAAGTGGAATTGAAATAAGTAACTTAATATACTTGATGGATTGATTTGTTTTCTTATAATTGGACCAAGTGGAATTGAAATCTGCTACATATAACAGTCTGTTATCTTCACATTGTGCTTATAATTGGACCAAGTGGAATTGAAATAAGTAACTTAATATACTTGATGGATTGATTTGTTTTGCTTATAATTGGACCAAGTGGAATTGAAATATTCCACCAGATTCAGATATTGTTCTTCTGTTTGTACTTATAATTGGACCAAGTGGAATTGAAATTCGGTTAATTCGGTTAATCGGTTATCACAAGAGAGCTTATAATTGGACCAAGTGGAATTGAAATTGCGCTTCGGGTAATGCGAACTGCCATCATAGCTGTCTTATAATTGGACCAAGTGGAATTGAAATGTATCAAAACTGCCTTTCATTTTTTTCTCCAATTCAGCTTATAATTGGACCAAGTGGAATTGAAATTTATTCTTCTTTTCACTTCGGACTCATGCTTTCCGCGCTTATAATTGGACCAAGTGGAATTGAAATTTAGGAAATTGAGCACGTTTCCACCCTTTCCGCAGCCGACTTATAATTGGACCAAGTGGAATTGAAATTGATGGAGTATGCTTCTTAATCCAGTTATACTCTTCTTATAATTGGACCAAGTGGAATTGAAATAAGAGAAATTAAGTTCTATTGATTTAGAACAATTAACTTATAATTGGACCAAGTGGAATTGAAATAACGGAATTAAGAGGCTGTATTCACCTCCACCCAAAACTTATAATTGGACCAAGTGGAATTGAAATTCGTTTAATTCAAATATATACTTTTTAAAGTTTGGAGCTTATAATTGGACCAAGTGGAATTGAAATAAGATGTTAAGCCCCTTCTTCTTCCGATGACCGCCCCTTATAATTGGACCAAGTGGAATTGAAATACCAGAATTGGGCAGTCGGGTTAAAGTCTCCGATTATCTTATAATTGGACCAAGTGGAATTGAAATGACTTTGAATATCTTTCAGCATAGGTGCGAGCTGTCTTATAATTGGACCAAGTGGAATTGAAATTCGTATCGATTCCAAGCCGTTGCAGCCGTTTCAGTCTTATAATTGGACCAAGTGGAATTGAAATTTTGAAATCGTGGTCGATAACCAGGGCGGGCATAAAACTTATAATTGGACCAAGTGGAATTGAAATAGCTCACTTCTAAGTTACTTAGGAATAAAAGGATTAGCTTATAATTGGACCAAGTGGAATTGAAATGCGCTAAACCATTCTGGTTTTCTTACTGTTTGTCCATCCTTATAATTGGACCAAGTGGAATTGAAATGGCGGAGGAAACGCAAGCGACGAAGCAAGCCTAATCTTATAATTGGACCAAGTGGAATTGAAATGACTGTATTTTTTTATCTCTTTTGTTGTTTCTGCTCTTATAATTGGACCAAGTGGAATTGAAATGTCGATGAACGTAAGTCGTTCCGTGTACGATGCCGGCTTATAATTGGACCAAGTGGAATTGAAATTTCACATTCTCCGTACAGTTGAAGCAATTTTTGGATCTTATAATTGGACCAAGTGGAATTGAAATTGTCATTTTGAGCGGATAATATTATAGATATGTTGCTTATAATTGGACCAAGTGGAATTGAAATATGTTTTGCTTCTATTATTACGACTCTACAAAGAACTTATAATTGGACCAAGTGGAATTGAAATTCAACACTTTTGCTTCCGGATAACGTTTAAAGATACTTATAATTGGACCAAGTGGAATTGAAATTCAACGATAGCCTCCACCGATTGCTGCGTGAATGTCTTATAATTGGACCAAGTGGAATTGAAATTGCGATTGCTACAAAGATAGGGTGCAAGAAAAAACACTTATAATTGGACCAAGTGGAATTGAAATCAGGTAGTTGACATCATACTCGTAGACACGTCTAATCTCTTATAATTGGACCAAGTGGAATTGAAATTTAAAAATTCCAAATTAGAAAGTTGGGAACCACTTCCAGCTTATAATTGGACCAAGTGGAATTGAAATTGGTTTTGTGTTAATGTATCGGATTGCTCCGCCTTTCTTATAATTGGACCAAGTGGAATTGAAATGCAAAATATAACTACATATTTGCAAACGGGAGGTTAGCTTATAATTGGACCAAGTGGAATTGAAATGCAAAATTTAACTACATATTTGCAGACGGAAGACTACTTATAATTGGACCAAGTGGAATTGAAATAAGAAATGGCAGACTACGAGCAGAGTCTGAATAGAGCTTATAATTGGACCAAGTGGAATTGAAATGGTACATGTAGGTCGTTCATCGTTTGTAAGTTAACATCTTATAATTGGACCAAGTGGAATTGAAATGAAACAATTAGAGCAACAAGGCAAGCTGATGCAACACTTATAATTGGACCAAGTGGAATTGAAATATCGCTATATCTGAAGTTCTTCAGACTTCAGAGACTCTTATAATTGGACCAAGTGGAATTGAAATATTTTTGTACAGGAGACATTACCTGGTGATACTTTTCCTTATAATTGGACCAAGTGGAATTGAAATGAGGACGTAGATTATGCAGGCACCGGAGTGTCTGCAACTTATAATTGGACCAAGTGGAATTGAAATTTCTTTTTTTTGTTCGTTTGTCAAATTTGCCATGTTCTTATAATTGGACCAAGTGGAATTGAAATTATACTCTCGTTTCTTCTTTGTGAGAGGATCGTACTTCTTATAATTGGACCAAGTGGAATTGAAATTTGATCAACTCGCAGATAAGTGTTTTATACTGTTTCTCTTATAATTGGACCAAGTGGAATTGAAATATAAGTTAACCGTTGGAATCCCTGGACAGTTCTCCTCTTATAATTGGACCAAGTGGAATTGAAATTTGATAGAATTTTCTGATAAAAATTCTGTTCCGGAACTTATAATTGGACCAAGTGGAATTGAAATGGCCTTGGCATACGATGGGGAAATAAGTCCGCCCAAGCTTATAATTGGACCAAGTGGAATTGAAATATGATAGCCCAAATCGTGTGTACTTCTGCTGTAATTCTTATAATTGGACCAAGTGGAATTGAAATCAGAGAACAACCCGCAAGGTATAAGCGGGCTTACGTTTCTTATAATTGGACCAAGTGGAATTGAAATTCTATATATGCATTATTAATACCTATTCTACTGCTTGCTTATAATTGGACCAAGTGGAATTGAAATCATCAAAGCAGATGCAGATAAAACGAAAGCCGAAGCTTATAATTGGACCAAGTGGAATTGAAATGGGTTAAGATATTGCCGGTAATTAAAGGGCCGGGGAGCTTATAATTGGACCAAGTGGAATTGAAATCTTTTCCGCCCCGATATCATCAAAGAGCTTCTCTATTCTTATAATTGGACCAAGTGGAATTGAAATGAAGATAGTTATTTGTATCCATTTTGGCGAGCATAGCTTATAATTGGACCAAGTGGAATTGAAATCGCTTATCAGGTGAATGTAATCATTCGATTCACTTTCACTTATAATTGGACCAAGTGGAATTGAAATATGCCAAAGAGCAGATACTAAGTTATGAGCCAACTGACTTATAATTGGACCAAGTGGAATTGAAATCCCGTTTTTTCTCAATCGACTGTATTATCTCTTTCAGCTTATAATTGGACCAAGTGGAATTGAAATTAATGTACCTCTATCGAGACAAACCCTACTGCCATACTTATAATTGGACCAAGTGGAATTGAAATGCACATCTGCATCAGGAAGCTTGTTTTCCCGTTACCGCCTTATAATTGGACCAAGTGGAATTGAAATTATAAGCAGTATAGCTTAAATAAAGACAAGACAATGTACTTATAATTGGACCAAGTGGAATTGAAATGAGTTTTTCATTCGCCGGTAAACGTGCTGGAATGGCTTATAATTGGACCAAGTGGAATTGAAATATCAATTTCAGTATCGGCTTTTGCGAGAGAAGAAGACTTATAATTGGACCAAGTGGAATTGAAATTGTGGAACTCTTCCTTTTCGATGATATGCCCTAAACTTATAATTGGACCAAGTGGAATTGAAATTAGCGGTAAAAAATGAGTGCTTTGTAACACTGTCTGACTTATAATTGGACCAAGTGGAATTGAAATTTCGTATGCAAACGGCCATTGGTCGCGAACTCTAAATCTTATAATTGGACCAAGTGGAATTGAAATATGAGATGTCGGGAGATATACAGGATTCCCAATCAGCTTATAATTGGACCAAGTGGAATTGAAATTAGTTCTTTATTAATCTTATTCATCATTCTACTTTCTTATAATTGGACCAAGTGGAATTGAAATGAACCTAACGCTCCTTCGGAATAATTACCCACTTCAACTTATAATTGGACCAAGTGGAATTGAAATCTCGAAGACCGAATGAATGATGCAAAAGAGGGTGGCTTATAATTGGACCAAGTGGAATTGAAATTAATAATTATTCGAGGTTGGGGCTATCTTACCGGACTTATAATTGGACCAAGTGGAATTGAAATTACTTTTTTCGTACTATTTCGTACTATTTGTACTTTCTTATAATTGGACCAAGTGGAATTGAAATGTCTATTGAGAAATCGCAGAAAAATAAACGCCCTTTTCTTATAATTGGACCAAGTGGAATTGAAATATATTTGTCATTTTCGTTACCCTCTTCATCCGTAATCTTATAATTGGACCAAGTGGAATTGAAATATCAAATTCATTATCCGGCTTATCGGCCATGGTATACTTATAATTGGACCAAGTGGAATTGAAATAAGTTTTTAATGAGGGGTTTCCGTTTATCTGTTTAGATCTTATAATTGGACCAAGTGGAATTGAAATCAAAATATTGATCTCGTCCAAAAGCCAAAATTTTTGCTTATAATTGGACCAAGTGGAATTGAAATGAGTGATAGTGAAGCGGAACAGGCACTTACACCGTTCTTATAATTGGACCAAGTGGAATTGAAATTATCTTCGTCAACAGCCTATCGTGACCTGGCTGCCGCTTATAATTGGACCAAGTGGAATTGAAATAGACTTATTGGATACGCTGTACCTTCATGAGGCATATTCCTTATAATTGGACCAAGTGGAATTGAAATATCATAGGGCACATCGCGACATATTTTTCGCGAAACTTATAATTGGACCAAGTGGAATTGAAATACTGTGGGCAAGATTTTCAGTTGTTTGCATAACTTTCTTATAATTGGACCAAGTGGAATTGAAATTTGAATATAAAATACAAAATTGACGGAACCGGGTTACCTTATAATTGGACCAAGTGGAATTGAAATTAATCCACATTGGAGACGAAATTCTTACCGGCATTCTCCTTATAATTGGACCAAGTGGAATTGAAATAAAAAACGGCTTCAGTCGAAGACGATCCCGGCTCAGTCTTATAATTGGACCAAGTGGAATTGAAATTTCAGGCTATCTGCAAAGAAATACCATTCCTCCTTGCTTATAATTGGACCAAGTGGAATTGAAATAAAATTGCTTAAATTTTTGTCCTTTGGCCTGTCACTCTTATAATTGGACCAAGTGGAATTGAAATGGCCGAACTAGAAGCTAAGGGAGAGCTCCCTTTTACTTATAATTGGACCAAGTGGAATTGATCCGGTTGATCCCCGAAATAGAGTGCAAACACGTATATAAAAAAGAAAGAGTCTGTCTCAAAAGTAAAGACAGCCTCTATTTTTTTGTCATGTCATTTAATTTTAGTAACTAGGAGGCAAAACTAAAAGGATATGGCAAGACCGGTTTTCAAAAGTTACCTTCAGGGACAGTCGGTTCTTTTTCCTGCAAGTCTGGATGAAAAATTACCCCCTGATTCCCCGGCACGTCTGATCAACGATATCGTGGACAACCTTGATATCAGCCGCGTGATTGATACTTACAAGTTCGGTGGCAGAAGTGCCTACCATCCCCGGATGATGCTCAAAGTGGTCATTTACTGGTACTTGAGTCTTGAGTCGGCCTATATTGACGGGACCAAGATCGAGTCACGTGCCAACCGTTACACGTTCGTTTGGCGCAAGTCGGTCGAGAAGCACAAGGCCAAACTGGAAGAAAAGATCCGCAAGGTGCTGGAACTGGTTGAAGAGGGTATTGCACAGGACAACCTTCCCGAGGATGAACCATCCCGTCCCTTAAATTCGGAAGAACATAGCGGAAATCAACCGGCAAAACCGCCCCAAATCGGAAGAGAAAGCCATCAAAACATTGGAAAACAAACATCTTCCCAAACTTGAGGAATACGAAAAACACCTTGAAGTCTTGGGCGACCGTAACAGTTATTCCAAGACGTACCGGGCAGCCACCTTCATGCGCCTGAAGGACGACCACATGCAGAGCGGGCAGTTAAAACCGGCGTACAATGTGCAGATTGCTACTGAAAACCAGTTTTTCACCCATTATGATTTTTTCCCGAACCCTGGTGATACCCTCACCCTGAAACCTTTCATGGAGGGGTTCAAGCATCGCTACGGGAAATATCCAGTCAATAACATAGCCGATTCCGGTTACGGAAGTGAAGAAAACTATGGGTTCATGGAACAGAACCATATTGAAGCCTTCGTCAAATACAACTATTTTCATAAGGAACAGACACGATCATTCAGGAACAACGGTTTTCTTGCACAGAACCTGTATTACAACCCGGACGGGGATTATTACGTGTGCCCGATGGGGCAACATATGGAAAAAGCGGGGAATATCATCCGGGAGAACGAAAACGGATACCGGTCACACATATCGGTTTACCGGGCTAAAAACTGCGCGGTTTGTCCCTTGAGGTGCTTATGCCACAAGGCAAAGGGGAACCGGAGCTGGAAATCAACCACAACCTGGACCGCCTCAGGAACAAGGCACGCGAATGCCTCACATCCGAAGAAGGGTTGATGCACCGAAGCAGGCGCCCCATAGAACCGGAAGCCGTCTTCGGGCAATCAAAATCCAATAAGGGGTATAACCGCTTCCGCCATTTCAACGACAAACAGACAGACAGGGTCATGATGGACTTTGCCATCTTCGCCGTTGCCTTCAACCTGGAAAAATTACACAGAAAGAGACAGGATGCTGAGGAAAAACAGGCTGAAGCGAAAAATAATCCGCTTTTTACCGGTTTTATACTATTTTGCCAACAAGAGAATCGTAGATCCGCTAAAATTAAGACTTCACCACAACAGCACATGGATTATGCGGCTTGAATGATAAAAAGAAGGCTGCCTCGTTTTGAGACAGCCTCTTCTTTTTCCTGTTGCGGAGGTAAGACTCGAACTTACGACCTTTGGGTTATGAGCCCAACGAGCTACCAACTGCTCCACTCCGCGATGTTTTATTTTTTTAATTGGACTGCAAAGATACATCATTTGTCGGGTAAATCAAAATTTTTCTTCGATTATTTTTCCTATCTCTGTTTAAAATTGTACTTTTGACGAAAATATTTTTTTATGCCTGATAGCATTGTTATTATACCGACATATAATGAAAAAGAGAATATAGAAAGTATCATCCGTGCGGTGTTTACACAAAAAAATGACTTTCATATTCTTGTTATTGATGATGGTTCGCCCGATGGTACGGCTTCTATTGTGGAACGGTTGATGAGAAATGAATTTCCCGAACGGCTTTTCTTGGAAAAACGTACCGGAAAACTTGGGCTGGGAACCGCTTATATCCATGGATTCAAATGGGCTTTGCAGCGCACCTACCAATATATCTTTGAAATGGATGCCGACTTTTCACACAATCCCAACGATCTGCCTCGACTATACAGTGCTTGTCATGACGAAGGCTTCGATGTGTCTGTCGGATCACGTTACAGTACCGGAGTCAATGTCGTAAATTGGCCCATGACGCGCGTTCTAATGTCTTATTTCGCCTCCAAATATGTTCGTTTTATCACTCGGATGAAAGTCAGTGATACCACCGCGGGTTTTGTGTGTTATAAACGGAAGGTTTTGGAAAGTATTGATTTGGATGGAATCCGCTTTAAAGGATATGCCTTTCAAATAGAAATGAAATATACCGCTTATGTGCTTGGGTATAAAATAAAAGAAGTGTCGGTAATCTTTGTCAATCGGCGATTAGGAGTTTCAAAGATGAACACAAGCATTTTCAGTGAAGCGTTTTTTGGTGTCATCGAGTTGCGTTGGAGAAAAGAAACCGGTAAAATAAAATCCATACATCCTAATTATCTTCCAAATGATATTGATTGATAAGGCTTTCATTATTAATGAAAACAAATCGTATGTAGGCTCTATACTGATTGACGGCGAACGGATAAAAGCGATATATCGGCAGGATGTTCCTATAGAGGTACGGCAGCAATCGGAAGTCATCGACGCCGGCGGATTTTATTTGATGCCCGGCGTGATAGATGATCAGGTACACTTCCGCGATCCGGGCTTTACCTATAAAGGGGATCTTTTCACAGAAAGCCGCGCCGCGGTGGCGGGAGGTGTTACCTCGTTTATGGATATGCCCAATACCAATCCTCAAACGGTTACGATCGATGCCCTTGAAAGAAAGTTCGAGGCTGCGGCGACAAAATCGGTAGCGAATTATTCCTTTTATATGGGAGCTACCAACGAAAATGTAAAACAATTGTTGAAAACAGACCCGAAAAAGGTGTGTGGAGTGAAGGTGTTTATGGGGTCTTCTACCGGGAATATGTTGGTGGATGACGAGCGGTCGTTAGCGCAGATTTTTGCCGAGGTCGATATGTTGATTGCCGTTCATTGCGAAAAAGAAGAAATTATCAGGGATAATCTGAATCGTTATAAAAAAGAATACGGAGAGGATGATATTCCTATCGAATACCATCCTTTTATTCGAAGCGCCGAAGCCTGTTACCGGTCGTCGGCTCAGGCTGTGGAACTCGCCGACAAATACCATGCTCGACTGCATGTGCTGCATTTGTCTACAGCGCGTGAAATGAGCCTTTTTTCCACGGCGCCGCTCAAAGATAAGAAGATTACGGCAGAGGCTTGTGTTCATCACTTATGGTTTACCGATAAAGATTATGCCCGGTTAGGTGCCCGTATTAAATGGAATCCTGCCGTTAAAAAAGAAGAGGATAGAAATGCGTTGCGTGATGCCTTACGGTCGAGGAAACTCGATGTGGTCGCTACCGACCATGCACCGCATTTGCTCAGCGAAAAGCAAGGAGGATGCCTGAAAGCGGCTTCGGGAGGCCCTCTTGTTCAGCATTCTTTGCAGGTAATGTTAGAGATGGCGCATCAGGGCGTTTTTAGTCTGGAGTTTATCGTAGAAAAAATGTGTCACGCACCGGCACGTTTATTCAAAATTAAGGATCGGGGATTCATACGCGAAGGTTATTTTGCCGATTTAGTGTTGATCAATCCGTCCAAACCTTATACCGTTTCGAAAGACAATCTTTTATACAAGTGCGGTTGGTCGCCTTTCGAGGGACAAACATTCTCCCATACGGTCGAAAAGACCTTCGTCAACGGGGCGATTGTGTTTGCAGACGGACAGGTGAAAGATTCTGTTCGGGGACTACCTTTACAATTCGAGCGATAGGACTCAATGCACGATTGATGTTTGATAACCGATAGTTATCTTTGTGTTACGATTTATCGGATTTATATTTTTTATACGCTATTTTCAGTATTAATTTCGTATTTTTGTTCCGAATTTTTAAACCCTTTGTTCGTGAAATTTCTATTTACTGTTCAAGGAGAAGGAAGAGGGCATTTTACCCAAGCGTTGTCGATGGCATCCATCTTACGAAAGAATGGGCATGAAGTCGTAGCCGTGTTAGTCGGGAAAAGCGAATCCCGGCAGATACCCGAGTTTTTCTCTACGAAAATAGGTGCCCCTGTATTCAGGTATAGCAGTCCTAATTTTACATCCTTTTATAAACAGAAGCGTCCCAATGTCCTGTTAAGCGTATTAGGCAATTTTGCACAGCCATTCTTTTTCAGAAAGAGTATTTTATTCTTAAGATCTAAGATTGAAGAATACAAGCCCGATGTCATCATTAATTTCTATGAACTTATCATGGGTATGACCTTCAAAATATATCGTTTGGAAAAGAAAACCGGTATAAAGATGATCTGCGTGGCTCACCATTATGTCCTTCTTAACCCCCATTATAAAACAACTCGCGAACAAGATATAAAATATTATTTTCTTCGTATGCTTTCGAAGATTACCTCTCAGGGAGCCTCCAAATTATTGGCGTTATCGTTTAGAAATATGCCCGGTTCTGAGGAACGGAATATTGTGACGGTACCACCCTTGTTACGCCCTGAAGTCTTTGAAATAGAACCCTCAAAAGGGGATTATATACACGGATATATGTTGAATACGGGTTACTTTGAAGAGATTTTAGATTGGCACACGAAAAATCCGCAAATACCTCTTCGTTTTTTCTGGGACAAGAAAGATGCCGATGAAGTAACCCGGATTGATGATAATTTTGTGCTCTACCGCCTCAATGATGAGCGCTTCCTGAGAAGCATGGCCGGAAGCATGGCTTATTCTACCACTTCGGGATTCGAATCGGTTTGTGAAGCTTTGTATTATAAGAAGCCTATTTTGATGATTCCGGTGCATGTCGAGCAAGAGTTTAATGCTTTCGATGCGGCATTGTCGGGTGCGGGTATCAGCAGTAAAAAATTTAAACTAAGTAAACTCATTGATTTTATTCCCCATTATAGCCCCGATGAGAATTTTCAGGAATGGGTACATCAAGCTGAAGAACGTTTTATGAAAGAGATTAATGAGGTCATTGAATCGTAATCGTAAAAAATCATTTTAGAAATAAAGAAAGAGGGTACCTTCATCAAGATACCCTCTTTTTTTGATGAGCCACAAGCGAGACTTGAACTCGCGACCGACGCGTTACGAATGCGTTA
>ENA-UOOM01002292-UOOM01002292.1-fermentation-metagenome-genome-assembly--contig:-NODE-2292-length-16066-cov-4.646743_pt1 | contig 16066 bp, 16 predicted proteins | sample MGYA00245781_ERZ724031 | MGnify/ENA primary metagenome ERZ724031 (study PRJEB28704, sample SAMN03018317) | fermentation metagenome | biome: anthropogenic terrestrial biome; feature: soil; material... | reverse complement strand
TAATAAGTATTCTTGTTAAATAACTAGCCTGTGGATAAAAACACGGAAACTCAAGTATTATAAAGACTTGCTTCTTCCAATTGTATGGAAAGAATTCATGCTAGCACTTTTGGAATTAGTCCTCAAGAAGCAATTTATTATATCATACTCCATAAAAGAACCTTCAATCTATTTCTATTTTTAAACCATGATTTATGTATAAATTCATCTGTTTCATTATGATACACATATTCTCCTTTTATTCTATCAATATTTTCAACGATTGTTTTTATAGCATTTGCTATATATATCATTTCACTATTTTTCATTGTAGGATGGATTGAAATTCTAACCCATCCTGGTTTTTTATAAAATTCACTATTTTCTATTTCATTTGCAATTTTTTTCGATTCCTCATTACCAATATTTAGTAAATAATGACCATATACGCCTGCACAAAAGCATCCGCTTCTCACTTGAACGGCAAATTGATCGTTCAACACCTTAGCAAATAAATGATGATGTATTCTTTCTGTATAAAAGGATAAAGCACCAATTCGATTTGTATTTTCTATACCCATAATGCCCAAGCCGCTTATTCTGCTCAGTTCAATAGTTAAGAGATTTAATAGCTCTCTTTCTCGTAAAGTAATTCTTTTTATTCCCATTTCTTCTTTTAGTTGAAAGCACATGCCAGCCTTCACTGCTTGCAAAATTCCTGGGGTACCACCTTCCTCTCTTACTTCAATATTAGATATGTAACTTCTTTTTCCCCATGGATTCACCCAATTTACAGTCCCACCTCCTACCGCATCGGGAGCTTTACAGTTATATATTTGGGAATCAAAAATCAATACTCCTGATGACCCTGGCCCCCCTAAAAATTTATGCATTGAGAAATAAATTGCATCTAATCTTTCATCATCATTATTTCCTACCATACTGATTTCATCATAAGGTGCTAATGCAGTGTAGTCAATAAAACATAGTCCGTCAAACTCGTGCATTATTTTAGCAAGTTGATGACAATTTGTTTTAATGCCTGTTACATTTGAACATGCTGTAAATGATCCAATTTTCACTCGCCTATTTTGATATATTAATAGATTTTTTCTTAAATCATCAACGTCAATTTGACCATTTGGACCACATGCAATTATCTTGACTTCAGCAATCGATTCTAACCAAGGTAAGTAATTTGAATTATGCTCCATGTGCGAAACAAAAACAATAGGTTTTTCATCTTCTTCAATATACAATCTAGCTGCAAAGTTTTCCGGTATTTTTAAACCCAATATTCTTAGTAATTTATTGACTGCAGAAGTCATACCTGTACCAACAAAAAGAAGTGCATCATCATCTGATGCTTTAACGCTTTTTTTTATGATTCTTCTCGCCTCTTCATACACAAAATCCATTGTTGAACCAATAATATTACTTTTTGTATGTGTATTGCCTACATATGGGCCTATTGTTTCACTTATATATTCCTCAATAGGCCGATACAGTCTTCCGCTTGCCATCCAATCTGCATAGACCATAGTCTTCATACCATGTATCGTTTCCACTTGTAAATTACCACCTATAATATTTTGCCTGAACGGTTCAAAATATTCTTCTGACTTATATCTATCCATTTTTCCTACCTGATCTCCTCTGCAATTTTTTTCTTCGATAAAGATATTGCCACTGGAACAAATACTAAAACAGATACAAGGATAATTATCAGGGCAATCCATCCCATTAAAGAGAAGTCAATGTTTGCAAAACGGTTGTTTTCCGTCAATGTAATCATATGGGTCATTATCGTCCCTATTATTGTCCCTAAAAAAATGCCGATGAAATTATAAACCAATACCTGTGTGAGGATAATAGCAATCAAATCTTTTCTCTCTGCTTGGAATGTTCTTAAAATGGCGTATTCTTTCCGCTTGGACAGGATGTTGTTCATGAGCATATTCACGCCTCCAAAAACCAATGAAACTAAAATAGAAAGAATGACGATGATAAATAGCTGCCATCTTTGAATCATCATTTCTTCTGAGAGATTTAATGCTTCTTCCAGGGTAGACCATTTGATCTGAGGATAGGTTCTTTTCAGCTGTTCCAATTCATTAATAGTTTGCTCTAAATCATTGGTGGAGATATAACTTTTATTAAACCCTGTAAACTCATTTTGAAAAGCTGAATCTGCCCAGTCGAGCCACATCATCTCCCCTGTATAGGTTCCCGGATAGGGAAGTTCATCTACAATCATCCCCACTCTCCTTTGTTGAAAACCCTTTTGTGTATCCACTTGATCGATGGGATCCGTACTAACTTCTGAGCCTTTCACCTCTATGGTATCGTCTACCGATAAATCGTATAGGTCCGCAAAAGTTTGGTTGACAATGACATCACCTCTCAGCTCCATTGCCACCTGAGGAAGCATCCCTTCCTTTACCATGCTCTCAATATCTATATATACAAAATCAACATCTTTTTGTTCCTCTCCAATCTTGTAGTAAAGATAATTCATGTTGCTAAAAGGCACACTACTTTCTACACTGTCTAGGTCAGACAAAGCTATTCTAAACTCCTTATCCAGGTTTAGGGTACTAGTTTCCCTCGTTGTTACGACCAAATCCAGTGCGTATTCACTTTTAAGATAATTCTCATTGTTTTTGAGTATGGTATGATAGGCGCTGCTTCCGAATAGAGTAATGATAATCATGGTGCTGATTGCCATCATAATCACAGTACTTTTCTTTACCTGAGGCAGCAGATTCTTAATGGCCACCACTATGTTTTTTCTACCAAATCTTTGAGCAACAGGGGTAAATCTCTTAAGAATATTTTGTATAATAAAAGGAATTACCAAATACACACCTAATATAAATAGAACTGAAGAAAAGATGCCTAAAATGACACCAGTATCTCCTTGATAGGTTTTTATATATCCTATTACAAATAGAATACAGGATAATACCATCATTCCAAAACCCATATATTTAGTTTTTTTATTCCCTTCCAGCTTTTCGTTTTCTTCTACAATCAATAAGGGCATGATTTTGGAGCTGCGGATGGCTGGCAACAACATAAAAATTTCTATAATGAAGAAAGCACTTATCCCTACCTTTGCCGAAAAACTTAAGGAAAAGGCCATAGAACTTGAGGCGCCAAAAAAGATTTGTCCTATTGTTTCCTGTAATAGACCGCTGGAAAAATAGGATAAGAGAAGCCCCAGGCATACACCAATGGCATTTATCGCTGTACACTGATAGAGTACCAATGCAAAGGACTGTTTTGCGCCGGCACCGATTGCTCGAAATAGAGCAAATTGTTTGCGGTAATTATATAGGAAGATTTGAAAATTTGACAGGACAAATAGAGAGCACATCATAATAATGATGATGGACAGCACAATCATGAATGTTTTTAAAGAATTCATATTTGTTTGTATTTCTTCATCTTCTTCCAACAAATCCAACTGTATATTGGGATCTATTCTTTTGATTTCTTCGGCTACCTCTAAGACACTATGTGTATCTGCTACATCGATTGATAGGTCAGTTGCTACAATAGGCTCTTTTAAAAGATCTCGATAGCTGTCAATATGAATCAAAATCATATCCGGCATATCGGCATAGCGGTTACTTAAATCTTGAAAGCTTTCGGATATGACAAACTCCCTCTGTTCGATGATTATTTTATCACCTATTGTTTTGTGCAGTGCTTCCAATAATCCTTCATTGAGTGCAACTTCCCCTTTTTCAATATCTTCTTCATATTTATATCTGGATTTTGACAGTTCACTATTATCTACCCCTACAGAGTAGGTTGCATCATTTCCTTGATCGACGAATAGATGTCCTACAATAAAAGTGCCTGTTTCTTGAATGGAGCTTAATCCATCTATTTGATCAATAATGTCCTTATTTTGAAAAGGTTGACTTCGGTCGTATCCCGCAAAAATATCTACGGTTCCATATAGCTTCGTAAATTCATCTTTTGCGGTATTTTCCGCATTATGCGCCAAGGAAAACATACTAACAATCAGGGCAACGGATATGGCTATACTGATTATGGTGGATAAAAAGGACATCTTATTGGCAGCTAATATTTTTCTTGCCACACCTGATATCGAACGTATCATGGCTATCCCTCCAGTATCTTCTTTGTCTTATTTAATATCTCATCCATATGACCTTTTTTTCCACTTTTTTTGTATTCATCTACCACTTTGCCGTCATGAAGAAAGATTACCCGGTCTGCGTATGTGGCTCTAATATTTCAACAGATGTATTATAATCCAAGTTCCCCGTTGGTTCATCGGCCAATAAAACCGCTGGCGAGGTAATGAGTGCCCTGGCAATGGCAACCCGCTGCTGCTGCCCACCGGAAAGTTCCACCGGTCTATGTTTTTGACGTCCATCTAAGCCAACCAACTGAATTATTTCTTCTACTTTTTGAGAAATAACTTCATCCTCCATATTTTTTAAGATCAATGGCAATGCTAGATTGTCCTCTACAGTAAGGTCTTTTAATAGATTGAAATCTTGAAATACAAATCCAATATTTTGACTCCTGTATTTCGTTGCATTAGGCTCCACATGATAGTTTTTTGCTTCTCTTCCATTTATCTTGATTCCCCCTCTTGTGGGAGAATCCAATGCACCCAGTACATTGAGCAAGGTGCTCTTCCCCGAGCCGCTTGCCCCCATGACAGCCACCATCTCACCCTTGTACAATTCAAAGTCGACACCATCTAAAGCACGAACTTTTTCTTCTCCCTTTTCATAGATTCTGGATAGATTTCTTGCTTGTAATATTGGTATTTTCTCATTCACAGAACTTCCCCCTCTTGTTGGTACCAATTAGCTTGGCTGTTATACATTTTATAATAAATTTGACCTAGACTGATAAGTTCATCGTGGCTCCCCACCTCTGCAATTTCTCCTTTACTCATGACTATGATTTTATCAACATATCTTGTAATTCCTAGCCGATGGGATATCGTGATTGTCGTTTTATCATGAAATAATCGATTAAATAATCTGAATATTTCCAACTCTGAAATTGGGTCTAGTGCTGATGTAGGTTCGTCCAAAACAACAAATTCTGAACTTCTTAATATTGCACGAGCAATCGCTAGTTTCTGCCATTGTCCTCCAGATAATTCTTCACCATCTTCATACTCTTTTCCAAGTATTGTATCTATACCATTTTTAAATGTACATATTTTATCATATAAATCAACCTCCTTAAGAGCTTCATAAATAAGGTCATTATTATGTATTTTTTCTATATTACCAAATGCAATATTTTCTTTAACTGTAAAGTTATAATGTACAAAATTTTGTAAAATTGCTGAAAACAGATTATTATACGATTTTATATCAATTTTTTTCAACTCTATATCATTAACCAGCACTTCTCCTTCATATTCTTGATATAAACCCAATAATATATTAACTAATGTTGATTTACCTGCACCATTATCTCCAACAATAGCAATTTTTTCACCCTTTTTAATCTCCAAATTAATATCCTTAAGGGTATACTTATCATCATTTGGATATCTAAATGACAAATCAAATAATCCGATTTTTGAAATCTCTTGTAATTTTGTTTTATCTCTCAAGCCTTCATCTCCGTTATTATTAATAATATCAAGCAATTCTTGGGTAGATAAATGGATTTCAAAAATCTCACCGATATGTCCCCATATGCTACTTAGGGATCCTTGTATTGTTGTAATCGCTGTTGCCAAAGAAACATATACACCTAAAGTAATTTGATTACTGGCAATTAAACTAATTAAATAACAGGAAATCAAAAAACTAGAAAATTGTAAAACCGTTATTCCAATGAGCTTCATCTTTTCTTCTTTTGACACAATTTTTATATTTTCTCGATTTATTATTGCGTATAAATTTGACCACTTATCTATCAAGTACTCCCCTATACCAAATAGCCTTACTTCTTTTATAGTAATTCGATTAAAAAATATACTTGTAATATAACTCATCTGCCGGTTCTTTTCAGAATTGTCCCATTTCATTTTAAATCTCATGGTTTTTCCTAAAACTATTGAAATCACACCGGGTACTGTAGATAAAATCAGGGCAATAGGTAAACTCCAATGAACCGAAACCAGTATAAGTAATACTCCAATTATTACAAGTAAATCTTGTATTACATTGAAAAAATAATTAATAATATCTAAACAATTCCTATAAATAGCCTCTTGGGCTAATGAAAGTTTCGTATAGAAATCATTTTCTTCAAATTTAGTAATTTCAATAATGTTCAACTTTTCATACAATAATTTTTGTACATAAAAATCTACTTTTTGTTTTATTTTAGCATATAGTATAGTGGTAATTGAACTTATGATCGTAAATGCTACATTGCTTATTACTATTAAAAATAATATCACAAATGATTTCTTTAGGAAGGATGGATCTTGTTGGATATTATTTATGTAATCTATCGATAATTTGCTTAATATAATATTAATAGAAGGAAATACTGCTACACCTAGTATCAATATAATCCACGATACTGTTATCAATTTGCTTTTTAGAAACATCCACTTCATAATCTGTAATAAATATTCCATAAATGCCTTTAATTTATTACTGTTTTTTTTTCTGAACTTCTTAACTATCACTTCTTTTTTTTTAACCATTTAGCTAAGACTCCTATTTATCTTTTTCTATCTTGTTAGATAATTTTCAATATATTCTTCAAACAAAGGTCCCTTACTCTTTACTGTGCCATCTTCTAGGATAAATATAAATGGAAATCTATTAATTTTTAATTCTTGTGTCATGTTCTTCATGTCTATGTAAAATGAGTAGAAATCATAATTATTTTTTTTATACCACTCCTCTGCTTCCTCTTTATTTCCTTCCACAATTAAAGCAATATTTTCATGGTCTTCTTTATGATTTTTCTTTAGGTATTCCAAAACACTCTCACAACTTTCGCATCCTATAGATACAAAGCACATATGTTTTTTTCCTTCTGCAATTTTTTTTATCTCATAGGAGTTTAAAATCTTTGAATCATTTATAAACTCCATAGGAAATACCTCTCCTATTTTAGGTCCCATATCATATCCCATGATATTGTTTTTTTTAATAATATAAATGTTCAGTATAAATTGCGTAGTAATTATAAATAGCAGTATTACAATTATTGAAATATTTATATCCATCCGATCACCCCTCTTTATATTTATGCCTTATCGATTACTAATTGAATTATGATGCTATTTGCCGCCAATAATAACATGGTTAAAATGACAAAGACTAAGTTTATAGAATCTACATTATATATTACTTTGATTATATCTTGGTCAATAGACATACTTCCAACTCCTAAAGCCACTAGTAAATAGATATAATGAATAAAACCGCCTTTTCCTAGTTTTGATTCCAATATATTTCCATAGCAAAAACAGTTCATTTCTTTTCTCTCCAATATGAATTTCATATTTAGAGCTAAAAAAAAGAAGATTATTCCGTAAGCTATAACCAAAATATAAACACGCGTAAAAAGAAGCAACCCCAACCCTACAAACAGTTCCACAAAAGGCATGAAAAATCCTAAAATCGAACCAATTTTAGGTGGAAAAATGCCCAGATTTTCTGCAAATTCGCTTGACCCTCTGATAGAAATTAGTTTTGAAAATCCTGAGAAAACAAATGTTAATGCAACTGCAAATAACGATATGACACTAACCATTTTTTATACCTCACCTTTTAACTTAATTAAACAACAACACGATTACAAATAAATACAAATAAATAAAACTAACCGCTACGGATTTAAAATCTATGTATTTAGGAACATTTATGTTGAAACATCCACAATTACTGCTAATGTTTCTCCCATAATTTAAAATCAAAGTTAAAATATAAAATGCCTGAATAAACATTCCTACTATACTTGCTGTTAATCTAAAACTTGGAAATAAAATCATAATACATAGCATTAACTCAAAAGAAATTAACATACTGACAATCATCTTTAATATTTTTTTATTAGAAATAATATTGTATTCTTGGAATGATTTGTAGTATGAATAAATATTCTTAATCTTTTTTACCCCATTAGAATAGAAAGTAATAGATATCGTCAGACAAACAATTAACTGTAAGATTGTATAAATTATATTGATCATCTATTTAAATAGTCCTCCATCTTATAGGATTTAATATCTTCATAAGATTCTATTACACTAGGGATGGATCTAACTCTGTACATTTCTATTAATTCTATTTCTTTATAAAGTGATTCATTATCACATAAAATAATATATACCTTTGTTTTGCATTTACTAATTTGATTAAAAATATCCATATATAATTCAATATTATCGCTAAAATCTATATATTCGAGAAGCAAAATGGTTCTATTATTAAAATAAACACCTTTATCTCCTATACTTTTTAAATCAATAGTATTTTTTTGAAATTTTTCATAGCAATTTAGCCTGTAAATACAGACCAAATATATAACCACAAATAAAATACAAATCACCTTATCCATGAACTCTCCTTTATATTTTTTTAGCTGTGCTTAAGCACAGCTAGAAAAATATTTCACTGCGTTAATAGTTTATTTAATAATTATCTACTACACTCATGGCTTTGGGTAGAACAACCTGAAGTATCACGGCATTCATATTTGTCAACCCACGGACCTGCCAGTAATGTCACTCTGCTTACTAAAACCCATTTTCTTATCGTTTTTTTAGTAGCGCCCGTTTTATTAAGTACAATATTTTCTGCTCCGAATCCACAAGCTCCTTTTATGACTTCATTTGAATTGCCGAACTTGGCTAATGTTGGTTTTATATATGTGCTATTTGTCATACTTTTTCCTCTTTTCTTTTTTTATATTTAACGCAGTGATTTATAATTAGTGATTGTAACTTTTACAACCGTCAAAATGGTTAGCAAACCATAATTCTAAGGACAGTAAGGCCATAAAGTTACCATCATTAATTTGTCCATTTCTAAACCTCATTAATTCCTCGATCCATTCGTGTTTTGATATTCCTAAAATATCAAGAAAACTTAATTTAAAATCGCAAGCATCTTTATAAATCTTATGCCAATTTTCATTTATGCCTTTAAAAGTCAAGGAAACATGTTGGGTTTTTGTAATTCTTTCAATAATTTCTTCTGGCAAAAATCCTTTAATCGCTTCTCTTAAAATGTATTTATTATATTTCCTGTTTGATCTAAAATCACCCGGTATTTTGTAAATGTATTCAAGAAGTTCTTTATCAAGAAATGGATGACGCGATGTAACGTTATAAAGTGGTGCAATTTCACGATCTAAACAATGATATGATTTTGCATTGAAAATCTCAATATATAATTGCTTTTGATTGTATCCCATGTTTTTACTAAATCTTTTTCTAATTCTCTCAAACATGCTATCGTCAAATTCTGGAAAACTAGACTTGTTGATTAACGGAGTGAATATATATCTATTTATAGATTCAAACACAGAATTATTTTCCATAATAGATATTTCAACGATATCTTTAAATGCATCACTCATTTGGCAACTTTTAATCTTGTCAAGAACATTAATTAGTGATCCTGAGAGTAAATGATCAGCTGCATATCCATCAATAAGATTTATTCGACTAACCCTAGATGATTCCATAATCAGATTTTTCGTAAGTTCAAGATTCAGCGAATCTATATAAGGCTCGTCTGTTCTAATATAATCTTCTGGATAACCTTTTAACATGCCAAATTCGTCACATTTGACGTATATTTTATCTGTATTATATTTGTCCAAAACCATTTCGATAAAATATCTTTCATCACAAGATTTTAGCTTATCAAAAACTCCTGAAATTGGTTTTATATCTTTATCAAAATAAGATTTACTTAATGCAAAAATTGATGTAGAATCCAATCCTCCACTCATTAATACCGCATTTTTATCTTTACGTGCCAATCGATTACTTATAGAATCTTTTAGTATTTCGCGAAATTCATCAATATACTCTTTTTCATCTTTATATTGTATTTTTTCTACAATTGACGATAGATCCCAATAAGTAGTTGTATTTATCTTCCACTTGTCGTATGATATTTTTATATAATTTCCTCCCTCTACGCGTTCAACATCTGAATACGGAGTTAATTTACTACTAATTTGGCCATTATTATCTATGTATTCTTTAAAATATTCCTTATTTAATTTATTTGGGTCATAATATTCTTCTAATAAAAATAAATCCGAAGCATAAACTATCATTTCTCTGTGTATTGTCCAAAATAATGGTTTGATTCCTAAATGATCTGTAGCTAATATGACTTCTTTTTTTATTATATCGATGAGTACAAATGAAAATTCACCATATAGTTCTTTTATAAAATCAATACCGATATGTTTATACAGGGAAATAATTAAATCGGTGCCTATAGAGTATTTTTTCTTTAAAAAATCGCTATTGAAAATCTCTGCATCACCAAAGAACAGTATTTTCTCTGTCAGCTCATTGTTTTGTGTATTTATGTATTCTAAGTTTGATATTTCAGAGTAATTTCCATCAATGAAATTATTACTTGAAGATCCAATAATATTTATATTAGGAAATTTTCGTATTACTTTCTTTTCAATATTTAAATCTTTGTTTGTAATTGACAACTTAATTTGCCCTTGATACCACTTCACTTTTGTCCTCCTTTATTGAGTAAGACGATGAATCTAAAATAATCGTATAATTATCAATTTCAGTATCATATTCTCCTATATCATGCTCATTTTGTTTAATCCATGCATGTGCACCAAAGGGAAAATTAGATACTCCAATTATTAATTTTACCTGGATGCCATATTTTTTTCGCAAATATCGATAAGAAATAAATGCCTTATGAATGCACTTAGCATTTCTAGGATAGAATACACATGCTTTTTCTATTGTTTCAAGTAATTTAAAAATCTCTTCATTCGTTTGTTCAGGAGCATCATATCTTTTTTCGGGTAATTTTTCATATTTAGAAACGTATCTTTTAAACATTTCTGCAAATCCGTTTTTTTTCAGATTGATATCAAACAATGTTACAACTATATAGATATAGATAAACGTTATTATATTAGTCATCTATAAAAACAAGTTCCTCATGCAGTAACTCTTGCATAAAGGTCTCCACATCATTTAAAATATCGCTTTTACTTATATCTATATATTTGTTTGATAGCCTTTTTACAATCTCTTCAAATTGACTTTCTGAATCAAGAATACTCCAGATTTCCTCTGCCAAATCATATAATCCATAAAAATTACCATTTATCATGTTCAGTAATACATATCCACCATTTTCACAATTTCCTACAATATCTTTATTTTTTATGTATTTCATTTTTTCCCCCATAATATAAATATGATACAAAACTTGTTTCACAATCTTTAAACTCGTTATTCAATTTATATTGTGAATGATGATTAGATTCAAATAATTCTAAAATCCTATCATCATTGTGAAGTGTGTATATACTAATACGTTCAAACGGACTTTCCAAAAGTTTATTAAGATCTTTCAATCTTAGTGTTTCAATATTATTTTTTTGGCATATCATCATATCTAGGGTATATTCTCTGTTAAATGATTCGTTATTCAATAGAAGCAATCCTACTATTTCATCCTGTCTTTTTATAAAAAACATCTCAATGTTTTGTTGTAGCATTGCATTATAATTTACAGTTTCATAAATAATTATGTCTGGTTTTGAATAAATAAAGTACTTGTCTCTTTTTCTGAGTGCATTATTACAAAACTCTGTATAAATCTGATGATCCCAATACGGCACTTCAGTAATTAAAAAGTCACCTATTTTTTGACTCCTAAGTTTTAAATATGAATTATTTGGTTTTCCATATAACACTTTCAATTCAGTTAGCAAGTTAAGTAATTCCATACTAGTTTTTGTATTTTCTATTAAGCTAGATTCGACCTCATTTGTTATTTCTCTGATTATATCTATAACTTTTTTATTTCCATCACATGATGACAAAAATCTAGCTTCATAATTTGAAAATAATAATGGTTTATGTTCAATAGGACTATCAAATGCAATTGAAATTAAACCGTCTTTTTCTTGTCTGATATATACAATATCTTCTTTTTTAATGGTAGGAATAAAATTGAATTTACTTTTCATTTTTCACCTGTTCATTAATAAAATAAGTTAATGAGATCATATAACTTCTCGCCCCATTTGGATCATAATATCTTCCTCTATAAAATTTTTAGGTAAATTTAAATTACTAAATACCATGTCTTCAATGCATGTTATGGCTTTGCATATTTCAACAAACTGAGAATTATTAATTTGATTTAATGCGCCTTCCTCTATAATCTGTTCAAATGTTGTGCTTTTAATATTGCCAAATGTAATAGGCAAATATGGTGTATTTGTTACATTTCCATTAGCTTTTATATGTAACTGTGGATATAAGCTTTTTTCCCCGCATACATCGAAAAAATACTGTATAGGATCATCCCACTCAATAATGAGATTACTTTTATCTTTAATTAATTTGTATTTTCGTGAATATAGATCCCTCAATAAACGTCTATACTCTTTTGCTGTTGGTATAATCTCTTTATTACTTTCCCCTCTTCCAGTTGGCATAAAATATTGTGTTCTTACGGAGACAACTCCGAACTCTAATGCAATATCTACAATTTCATTAAATTCATCAATGTTCCATTTTGTTGGAACAAATCCGATATATGTTGGGAGATTAATATCTTTTAGTATTTGTAAGCAGTCTATTACTTTATAAAATGCTCCCTGCATATTTCGTAACATATCATGCGAACTCTTGATCCCATCCAGACTTATCTGGATTCTACTTAAACCTGCTCTTTTTAATAACTCTGCAACTTTGCTATCAATTAACAAGCCATTTGATACCATAGATGTCATAATACTATTTTCGCTAATAATTGAAATTAATTTATATAGCAACTCTTTTCGAAGTAAGGGTTCTCCGCCTGAAAAACAAACATTCACTGGCTTCATGCTAACAATTTCCCTTACTAAAACTAAAAGTTCATCATCAGTTAATTCATCATCAATATATATATTTTCACCACTTTGATTATAACAATGTAAACATCTAAGATTACACTTATTTGTAATATCAATACTAACTTCATACGGTCCTATTAAACTATCATATACATTCACCATTATCACACCCCCATACATAATCAATTATACGCTTTTGAAATTTTGGTCCACCAAATCTTTGTGCTTCTACTCTAAATCCAATCCTTTCCAGGATGTTTTCATATTCATTGCTCACAGAGGAAATTGTTAGTCTTAATTTTTTAGGAGAAATCACAACCGAATTCATTATCAAGTTTATATAGTCATAAAAATTTAAGATTAAATCGTCGACATAATTTTTTTCTATGTATAACATATTCAGTTTGAGAATTAATTTTTTTACGTCAACAGCTATATTAATTTGTCCAATAATTTCATATTTTTCATTTTTTAATATAGCATATTCCTCAAGATAGCAACTTTTCTTTCTTCTTATTTCCCCAGGTGAATATGCATTAGGTAATTGTATATTATCAGCAAATATAATAATTTTATCAGAATTATTTAAATGTGCACTTACTAACCACCCCATTTTTTCTATAATTAATTGTGTGTCTTCTTCTTCTAGTAACACGATACGATGAATTTGCTCCTTCATTTCGAGTTTCTCCTCATTCAAATATTTGTCGAAATTATCACTAAAACAATATATTTTCTATAGTCTAGCATACATAAAATGCCTTTTGTATCTTTTGGCATAAGCGGTCGTTATACGGGCGTAAGCGGTAATCGAATTCTGTCGAAATCTTTTTCTATTGTAATTATCTTGTTATATGATATGATTTCTAATATAAATGGAGCATAATTCCATATTTATCGTACCCTTCTCACTACAAACTCATTTCAACAAAGAAAGGATGGAACATAATTTGTTTCATATAGCCATATGTGAAGATAATCTTAACTTTTTACATCATGTGAAAAACACATTGGAAACGGAGCTGAAACAGAGGGATATTCTATGCCAATATCATTGTTTTGCATCAGGGGAAGCTCTTATATCCACGGTTGAAAAAGAAAATGCAAGATATGATATTATTTTCTTTGATATCGATTTACCAGGAATTAGCGGTATCCAAGGGGCGAAGGCAATACGCCAATTGGATCCTTTAGCCATTTTTATCTTTGTAACTTCACTCCACAATAAGGTATATGAAATATTTGAACTGGATATTTTTTATTTTGTAAGAAAGAGCCATTTTGAAATTGAGATAATAAAAGTGTTGAAGCTATTAGTAAAAAAGCTGAGAGCAAGGTCCATCCATCACAAATTTAAAACAAGAGAAGGATTTGTTAATCTCTACCCTCATGAAATACTATATTTCGAGCGTAATAATAAATACATTGAAATTCATACACTAAAAACTATGTATACTATAATAAATTATAGCCTCAAAGAGCTGAAATCAAATTTTGTTGATAAAAGTTTTTACGAAATACATAAAGGTATTCTAGTAAATTTATCACATATCAAGTATTTACATAATAATACTGTCATCCTCACAACAGGGGATCAACTTCCCGTTTCCAGAAGAAATTATGGAGATTTGAAAAAAGATTTTTTTAAGAATTTATCGTAAATAGGTGATCTCATGGAACTTATAAACTACGTTTTTGAATATATTTTATATCTATCGGATTTTGCACTCTTTTATTTTTTTATTAGATTTGTACATATAAAAAAGAAATCTTATTCTTTACCTCTTATGATTCTTTTTATTGTAGGAGCTTCTTTTTTCGTATTTGCAATTGGTGTTCATCATGTCTCTATTTATCTAAAGATACCTATAACCTTTCTCTTGTGTTTCCTTCTTACTAGGGCATATGATTGTAACAGTATCTATGGTTTCTTAATGACATTGCTCTTTCATATGGCTATTTTTTTATCTGAGTTCATCTTGATTTGTCTTATTTATTTTGCTACCAAAACTCATCCTAATGAATTAATATTTTTAGCTGAAGGTGCACGATATATTTTTTCTTTTTATGCAGTTGCCATTAAATTTTTGTTTCTCTTTTTTCTAACAAAGATATTTCGTGCTCATCAATTGCTGCTACCAAAAATACATACATTTATATTATCTATGGTTTACTTGCTGATTATCATTATCTCGGCATTTTTGATTCAAATACTATTGTATGTTGACACCAATGGGGAACTAGTCTCTATTTTTTATTATACTAGCGTATGCTTTATCATTCTTACTTTGGCTATTACTTATTTTTATTTAAATACAAATCTGTTTTTTCTTCAAAATGAAAGACAGAAAATCAAAGAAATGTATAACAAATCTAATGAGCAGTATCTTTCTCACAGCAAAGAACAGCATGAATACATCAATAAAGTTTGGCATGATATAGATAATCATATAAAAAATTGGGAATTACTGATAAAAGAAAATAATAGCAAAAATGCCTTTGAATATCTTCAATCCTTGAAGAATAAAATGAGCCAAACTCCTAATGCCATTAGCACCGGTAATCATGTTGCAGATATCGTCCTAAACAGAAAGTACATAAATACTATGGGTCATCATATTGACTTTCAAGTAAAAGGACTTCTACCAGAAAAGTTGAGCATTGAAGATTTGGATATTAGTTCTTTTTTATTCAACAGCATCGACAATGCCATAGAAGCCAATTTACAGATGTCTGAAGAAGACAGATTCATCCATATTGAACTCTATCCCCAAAAACAGTATTTATATTATCAGATAAAAAATCCTGTACCTATTGTTTCATCTGGTACAAACAAAAAAATATTTGCAAGAAAAAAACACATCTCCCCTGGGTATGGCCTTCTTATCCTCCAAGATCTTGCTGATAAATACCAAGGAAATTTGGATTACCAGATTGTCGACCATCAATTTATTTTAACTTTGCATCTCCTTTTAAACGTATCCGTCAAATACAGCCCACATAGAACTTCCACTAGAACAATGAGATA
>ENA-UOOM01002290-UOOM01002290.1-fermentation-metagenome-genome-assembly--contig:-NODE-2290-length-16093-cov-5.569148_pt1 | contig 16093 bp, 17 predicted proteins | sample MGYA00245781_ERZ724031 | MGnify/ENA primary metagenome ERZ724031 (study PRJEB28704, sample SAMN03018317) | fermentation metagenome | biome: anthropogenic terrestrial biome; feature: soil; material... | reverse complement strand
AACCGCCTGACAATGAATGATGGTACGGATTCTTTTACCTACAGCTACAACCAGTTTAACTTCCTGACAGAGATTAGAAAAAATGGTACGGTAGATTCTACATTCCTGTATGATGCCAGAGGTAATCAAATTAGTGAAACTACGAAGAAAGACTTTGGAGGCACTTTAAAGGATGTAACCAGTAATTATACCTATGACACCGGGAATCGAATGATTGGAACCACCATATCAGCAACCGGTGAGACGACCCAGAACATAAGCAACCACTCCAAGGTGATGGACAGCGGATAAAGCAAACGATAAATGGGTTGGACATAAAGTACTACTATGCAGGTGCCAACCTCCTGTACACAACAGATCATAATAACGCGAAGGGGCAGGAGCATATCCTGGATCCTGGAGGATTCATAGTAGCCTCGAAGCGGTTTGATGGTGCCTATGAGAACATGTACTTCTTCTATAACTATGACATAAGAGGCAGTGTCACCAATATCATCAAACCAGATGGTACAAGGGTTAAGGGTTATGAGTACGATGAGTTTGGGAATACCAAAGAAGTAGGAGAATCCCAATTCAAGAATGATGTTAAGTTCACTGGTGCCGTACATGACACCTCAACTGGTCTGTACTACATGAATGCGAGGTTCTACAACCCCAACTCAGGAAGGTTCCTAAGCCAAGACAGCTACAGCGGTAACCCTCAAGATCCGTGGACGCAGCATTTGTATGCATATTGCGGGAATAATCCGGTAAACATGATTGATCCTACGGGGCATTTCTCCCAAAAAATAGTGAATTTAATAAAGCCTGTTACAAATTTCATTAAAGCTGCGGCAAAGGAAGTTGTTAATTACCCTGTAAATGTTGTAAAAAGTGCATGGAATAATGCGCAGGATAGGACGAATGCAATGAATGCTGACCCAAATTGGTATACTATAGGTAATTGGTTAACATTGGGCACATTTGACCTTGCAAAGGCTACTTTTGCTCCAGAGAAACCACTATCATTACAGCATTGGTTGGATTCTCTTAAAATGGCTACATTATGTCTAAGTGCCTATTCTATAATATATTCCTCTATACCCACTAAAACAGCTACAGTCTCAAATAAAGTTAATGGAACGAGTAAAATGGAGGGGGCGGGAAATGCTTTAGATGATGCTAGAGCGTTAGGTAAGACAGGAGAACAAGCTTCAAGAATTACTAAAAACACAAAACATATAGAATCAATGACTGGAACAGCAAAATATCGAATACCAGATGGACTAGATGCAAAAAACCTGATTGAGGTTAAAAATGTAAGATATCAGGGATACACAAGCCAAATCAAGGATTTTCACCTTTATTCTAAAGCAAATGATTTAAATTTTACGCTTTATACAAGAAAGGATACTGTTATATCTAGAACACTAAAAGAATTAATCAATGGAGATATAATACATAGATTCTTACCTTAGGAGGTTAAAATGGACGAGAAAATTATACAAGATATGCTTATAGAGATAAATGATTGTGGATATGATATTAAAGATTATCTTCAATTATGGACGCTAAAACCTCGACATAAGTTCCTTATTCCTATTTTATTAAAGTATTTAAAAATTCTTGAAACAAAAAATTACAAAGAAGTAATTATCAGGGCACTAGGTGTTAAAGGATTCTATGATGCTACAAGTAGCTTAATTGATGAGTATTATAAAAGCGATAATAGGTTTTATAAATGGGCTATAGGGAATTCAATTTCAATTATACTAGATAAAAGATTTGAGCAAGAATATATTGATATAATAAACGATAGTACAAATGGAACTACCAGGCAAATGTTTGTTTTAACCCTTGGCAGGTTAAAATGCAATAAAGCAATAGATTCATTCATCAACTTATTGGATGATGATGAAATTAATGGACATATCATTATAGCTTTGGGTTATTTCAACAATAAAGATTTAATCCATTATATAGAACCATTTTTGAAGCATGAACAAAAATGGATTCAACGAGAAGCAGAAAAATCAATAAAAAAATTGAATCAGTGATCAATGAAAAAGGGATCTATTAAAAGGATCCCTTCTTTTTTAGTGCGCCATGCAGTCAAAGTAGAGAGCGGAGGCAGCAGTAACCCTATGATATGATTATATAGGTAATATGGTAAAGGCCACAGACGCAGAAGGCCATGCAGTTACCGGGAAATATGATGTATTAGGCAGAAACACGCATATCATAAAGGACCCCGCCGGGATTAATATCGTAACCGAAGTTACCTATGTTCTGTTTGGGAACAAGCTCAGTGAAAAGGATGGAGAAGGGAATATTACCAGCTATCAGTATGACCTGATTAACAGGCTGAAAATGGTCACGCAGACCGTCGGCGGCCAAAGCATCCAAACCGAGTATGATTACGATATTGTAGAAGGAAGTCTTGTGAAAAACAAGGTAACAGATGCCCTGGACTATCGGTCTCGTATATACTTAGAAATACATTAAGTATTTTCCCATCAGGGTTAAAAATGAGATTTATCTGAAATTTAACGTTTCCTATGTATTTAGGCAACAGGTAATAATGTGTATAAGAGTTTGTTTCTTGGCTTGTTGCTCCATTAAATAAAGCAGAGCCAACAAATCTATCTTTAGTTAATTTGCAGTTAATAACAAATTCATTCTCATTTATATTTATACCACCATTTAGTTTATTAATCAAATGTTTCTTCCCACCCTATCTATTAGTCATAATCCTTGATACTATTTGTTTTAATCTGTCAAGATTAGTAATAAAGTATTGATCAAATCCTCCAACACCATATTGCGGATTAGCTAAATCGTGGAAAAACAGTTGCATGTATATCGTATCACCCAAACTACAGGAAAACCCTTTGCTTGCATGGGGCGACATTAAGTGCTCCAGGATACTGGTTGTTATATAAGATTGGAGTATGCTGGATGGCTGTCAGGTTTTGCCAATGCAGCAGGAAACTATCGATACCTTCTCATTTACGCCTTTGTTCGTATTCACAGCTCTTTGCGATCTTATAAGCACTTTAGTATACTATGGCTCCGACAAGACTAAGGACATTCTACGATCTAACAGTGAGGATCAGTTATCATCCTGAACCAATATTCCGAAGCAGCTTAAAGCAAAAGCAAGCTTCATTTCTTAACGAAGCTTGCCCATTTTTCTGCCAATTCGGGATCGGATAAAGTGTTCATGATATACTCGGCATATTCTGCACCTGATGCTCCGTCGTCTCGACCGGTTAAGAGAATTTTCTTTTCGAATTGACCGCAGATATCCAAAGCCATTTGCAGATTTTTTGCTTTCTTCTGATATCCGATATGATCCAAAAGCATGCCGACTCCACGGATGATACTGCTTGGATCGGCGTATTGTGCGCGGCCTTCATCTACCATTCTTGGGGCAGAACCATGTATTGCTTCGAACATGGCATATTGCTTTCCAATATTGGCACTGCCTGCTGTGCCGACTCCGCCTTGAAATTCAGCAGCTTCATCGGTTAATATGTCGCCATAAAGATTGGGGAGAACCATAACCTTGAACTGAGTGCGTCTTTTCTCATCTACAAGCTTGGCAGTCATGATATCGATATACCAGTCATCCCATTCTACATCAGGGTATTCTTCAGCAACCTGTCTGGCTGTATCCAGGAATTTTCCATCAGTGGTTTTTACAACATTGGCCTTGGTAATCACAGTGACTTTGTTTATATTGTTTCTGCTAGCATAGTCAAAGGCTGCTTTTATAATGCGGTAGGAACCTTCCTGAGTGGTGACAGTAAAGTCTATGGCTAGATCATCATTCACATGGAATCCATCATTACCCAAGGCATATGCACCTTCTGTGTTTTCCCGGAAGAAGGTCCAGTCGATACCCTGTTCGGGAATCTTCACAGGCCGCACATTGGCGAATAAATCAAGCTCTTTCCGCATGGCAACATTGGCGCTTTCAATATTGGGCCATGGATCGCCTGCTCTTGGTGTTGTGGTAGGACCCTTAAGTATGACATGACATTGTTTCAATTCTTCAAGGACATCATCTGGAATGGCTTTTCCTTGCCTGGCTCGGTTTTCTATGGTAAGACCTTCGATTACACGGAAGGATACCTTGCCTTTTTTTATCTCATCCTGAAGCAGAAACTCCAATATTTTCTGTGCTTCTGCTGTGATAAAAGGACCGATGCCGTCACCGCCAACTATGCCGATAACGATCTTGTCCAAGTCTTTAAAATTGATAAAGTCTCGAGTTTCTTTCATTTTTTCAATTCGAGAGAACTGGTCTTCCAGTATCTTTCCAAAATGTGTTTTGGCTTTTTCTATCACTTCTTTTTGATTCACCATTCAACCTCCATAAAAAATAATTAATCTGGGATTTATTATATTACATGGCTTGGCATTTTACAAATACAGTCTGAGCAGCAGGAAGGGACTGCCACAGTTGCATTTGGTGTTCAGTCCCTTAAGCTGTTTCGCGCTTGTAAGTAACTTGAAGTTCTATTGAACCTGGTACATGCCTTTTTTCTGCATGTAGTTGAAGATACCTTCTCCGTGTTGCTGTTCTTCCTTTTGGATATGGTTCAGTGCTTGACGGGCATTGGTATTGGTAAACTCAAATATCGCAATGTCATAGGTACCGGAAACATACTTCTCTGCCATTAACAAATCATTACATAAATCTGCATCATGGGCATTTTTCATGCCGGATTGTTGACCTGCTTGCTGTTGTTGGTTTTGCTGCTGATTTTGTTGCTGATTCTGCTGCTGGTTTTGCTGCATATCAGGTACCTGACCACTCAGCATCTGGTTGATGGTATTGAGATGCTGCTGCTCTTGCTGAGCATGGGCTTGAAGCATTTGTTTCAGCTCAGGGCATTGAGTTTGATTCGCATAGTTGCTGTACTTCTTAATACAAATTTCCTCGTGCTTTTTCTGGTCTTTAAGAAGAGACCTTTCCTTTTGTGTTAAATTCAAATTCATTTTATCATACACCTCCATTAGTAGTTTGCTTGGAAGCGGGCGAAAATATTCTCAAGTGTGCATAACTTTCAAATCATACGCTAAGGCAGTTGCAGCTCTAAGAAGAAAAAACTAAAAAAGTTTAAAAATATTAGAAAATTTATAAAAAAAAATAAAAAATATAGTTGACAAGGGAACATGTGTTCTGATACAATGTATACAAGCCTGAACAAGCTGTACAGGCTGCGGCTGTCAAAGGTAGATATTATGTAAATAATAAGAAAGGTGTGATTACAGGTGGATTCAATGTTACGGTATTATGCAGTGATGAAAACAGTCGAACTAATTCATGGAAAGAGGGGTAAAACATTTTTGTTCAAGCTCCTCAAAGGCTCTCGAGAATACAGCATGGAAAAAGCAGTTAGAGAGTTTGACCTGGTTCCCCTGTGGGGGCTTCTCCATCGGCTTGAACGGGAAGAAATCGAGGCTGATCTGACAGGGCTGATAGCAAAAGGGCTGGTATTTATTAAGGAAGTTTCTTCAGGGAGCTATACCTTCCCATTCCTCCATATCAGCGAAGAAGGTCGAAAGGAACTGGCAAAGCTGGAAGAAATGGAAGGCATACAATTACAGTCTTACCTTGAGCATGTTTGCTTTGAACAGAAAAACCCGGAGATCTCAAAGAAGGGAATCCTGTTGGACCAATTCCTGGATCAAATCTTCAGCTTGATGAATGCATGGCAAAATCACCCTGCAGAAGATATAAGCCTTGATGATTTGATGGCTCTTCCAGGTGTAAAAGTCTGCGAAGCGGAACTGTTGGAAAAGTTCATTTACCGCCTCACTCCTGAAAAGCTCAAAGATCAATTTCACAGTCCTTATGCTCTTGGTATTTTTCACTATCAAATGACCAAACAGGTCAGGGAGTTATTAAGTACTTTACCCGAACAGGAAGCCAATGTGTTTCGATGCCGCTATGAAATCAACGATATCATGTACAAAACTCTGGTTGATATTATGAAGCATTACGGTTTGACGGAGCGCGATGTACTTTTTACCATCAAACGCTATACAGCTCGGTTTGGAAATAAGGTTTACACTGAGCGCTTTCCCTTTGCAGCAACCATAATGGAACTCTTGTCGGAATATCTGAATGAAGATACGAAGCACCCCCTTGCTTTGGTTAAAGATACTGCTGAGGTAAGCTACGAGCTTTATCAGAAAGGCTTGTCCATTCCTGAAATTGCAGGAGAAAGAGGTCTGGCTGTCAGTACCATTTTTACTCACTTTGCCAAACTGATACCTCAGTACGAAATCACCCTCGAAGACATTCTTCCCAAGGATCGTATTGTCTCCATTCTTCAAGCTGCAGATACTACCGGAGGAGTCAGCTTGAAAGCCATACGCGAGCAGCTCAGCCCTGATTATAACTATGGAGAAATCAAGTTGGTAATGGAGCTGGAAAGAGGATGGAAAAGCGCATAAATCAATAAAAATATAAAAATCTTAATTCTTATCGGGCAGGACGCAAAATTTCCCAAGCATTCCTGCCCGGTTTTTTCATGTATTTACTGATTGTATACGGTTTGCTTTATCAGTTTTCATTTTTTCCAATTCACTATTTTTCTAGATTCTTTACTGCTTATCCTTGAAATTATTCATGTATTCTATATAATGTTTAATATTGGTGCGGTAATTACCAATCATGCAATTTACAAAAAAGGAATTGAAGGTGTAAAAAATGAAACGATTTAAGGTTGGCCTTGTTGGCTGTGGATCCATTTCTGCTCAGCACTTGGAAGCATTAAAATCCTCTCCATATACAGATTTGACAGCTGTCTGTGATATTCGGGAAGAGCGGGCAAAAGTGGCAGCCGAAAAGTATGAATGCAAGTATTATATTGATTACCGGCAAATGCTGGAAGAAGAGGGCCTGGATGCTGTACACATATGTACACCTCATTATCTGCATTCTGTCATAGCGATTGAAGCTGCTGAGAAAGGTGTAAATGTATTGACCGAAAAACCTATGTCGGTTACACTTCAGCAAGCAGATGATATGATAGAAGCATGCAAAAACAACCAGGTTACTTTAGGTGTCATATTTCAAAATCGTTACAATGCAGGTTCTCAGTTAATAAAGAAAACACTGGAATCCGGCGAATTGGGAAAGATCCTTTCCGGACAGCTCAGTGTCTACTGGTACCGCAGTGATGAATATTACAGCAGCAGTGACTGGAAGGGCACATGGGACAAAGAGGGCGGCGGAGTAATCATTAATCAAGCTATTCATGCTATGGATCAGCTTAGGTGGTTTGTTGATGCACCGATTGAATATGTTGATGCCAATATCAGTAATCGATTCCATCCCAGCATTGAAGTCGAGGATTGTGCGGAAGGTATCGTTAAATACAAAAATGGTGTAGTCACCTTCTTTCATGCCTTGAATTATAATACCTACGATGCCCCTATCGAATTGGGAATTCATTGTGAATATGGTAAAGTCAAGCTGATTTCAGATAAAGCTGTCATTCGTTTCAACGATGGTCGAGAACTGTCTGCTGAAAGAGACCCTGAAGACAAGCTTGGAAAGAATGCCAAGAGCTATTGGGGAGTCGGTCACAGCAAGCAGATAAATGATTATTACAGATCCCTTGTCAACAATGAAACACCTTATATTGACGGGGAGGAAGCAAGAAAAACTCAAGCTATGGTTTGTGCTGTTTTCGAATCAGGCAAGGGCAGGAAAAAAGTCTTCCTATAGATTCTGTGAGAATTGACGGTCACAAAAAGCTCTTGTCAATAAAAAACCCAATGTGATACAATGCCTTAGTATATTCCAATTAGATATTCAACGCTTCAAAGATTGAGGCAGGCAAGGAGGCAAATGCAATTGGCATTGATTGTTCAAAAATATGGGGGAAGCTCGGTAGCTAATGCTCAGCGGGTGGTCGATGCTGCTAAGAGGATCACTGAGACCCACAAACAAGGCAACCAGATTGTTGTTGTGCTTTCAGCACAAGGGAATACTACAGATGATCTTATTGATCAGGCTCACGAAATCAGCAGTCATCCCTCCAAAAGGGAAATGGATATGCTGTTGTCTACCGGTGAGCAGATATCTGTTGCTATAATGGCAATGGCTGTCGCTGAACAGGGCTGCCAGGCAGTGTCCCTTACCGGACAGCAGGCAGGCATACAAACTGACGATGTTCATTCCCATGCTCGCATAGTAGAGCTGAACGGTGATCGAGTTCGTAAAGAATTAGATTCAGGCAAAATCGTAATTGTTGCAGGGTTTCAGGGTATGAACGAAAACGGCGATATCGCCACTTTAGGACGAGGAGGCTCTGATACTACTGCTGTTGCATTGGCTGCTGCATTGAAAGCCGATTTATGTGAGATATATACTGATGTAGATGGTGTATATACAGCCGATCCCAGAATAGTATCAAATGCACGAAAATTAAAGGATGTATCCTTTGATGAAATGCTGGAGCTGGCCAGCCTTGGAGCCAGGGTACTGCATAATCGTTCTGTAGAGCTGGCGAAAAAATACAATGTGAACCTGCTAGTCCGTTCCAGTTTAAATCAAAATGGAGGAACCATTGTCAGGGAGGTAGCGGAATTGGAAAAAATGATGATAAAAGGGGTAGCCTATGACAAGGATATTGCTCGAATATCTGTTATGGCAGTCAGGGATATTCCAGGAGTAGCATATCAAATCTTTAGTTTACTGGCAGATGCAGGCATAAATGTGGACATCATCCTGCAAAGCATTGGGAGGGGGGATACTAAAGATATATCCTTTACCATTGCCAGAGATCAATTAACGGATACGGTTGATCTGATCAACAGAAATCTGGAGAAAATAGGTGCAAAGGAAGTCAACTTCACTCATGATGTCGCAAAGGTGTCCATAGTAGGGGCTGGCATGGCCAATCATCCAGGGGTAGCTGCGACTATGTTTAAAGCCCTGGCAGAGGCGGACATTAATATCCATATGATCAGTACTTCTGAAATCAAAATCTCCTGTCTTATTCGTGCTGATGAAGTGGAAAAGGCAGTAGCAGCCATACATGAGAGCTTTTCACTTGGAGGATGACAGAAGAATATTGCCTGTCAATCGCTTGCATAATCAACATATTTGGGATACGATAAGTTAAATGTATTGGATTGCTTGCTTATAAGGAACCAACTATCCTGCTAAAGGGGATATTTCATTGAACAAATCACAAAAGTTGATAGAAAGGCTGCGAAAGAAAGGATATAAAATCACACGCCAGAGGGAAGCCATTCTTAAGGCTTTCAGCGAAGGCGATTCCCATCTTCTGACGGCTCAGGAACTATATGAAAAAATCGGAGAAACTCAATCAGGCACCAATTTTTCAACTGTATACCGCAACCTGGAGCTTCTACTGCAGGAGGGTATTATCAGAAAGGTGGAGCTGAACCGGGAAGCAGCCTATTATGAATTGCACGATGATAATGGTCATCATCATCATCTGGTATGCAACAGATGCGGCAGTATCCAAACCACCAGTTTTTGTCCTTTGGATCGCTTGAAGAACGAAGATGGATTCATCCCCACGGAACATCGTTTTGAGATTTATGGTTATTGTAGAGATTGTGCAAATTCACAGGATATAAAAGTAAAGAAAGAAAAGTATTCAAAGAAAGAGACACTAAATTTTTATGAATAGGACTGGATATCAAATGAAGCTGAAAATCAGGAAAATCCATCCAAATGCAAAACTGCCTGAGTATGCCCACCCGGGAGACGCAGGTCTTGATATTTATTCCGTAGAAGAGGCTGTTATCGCCCCAGGTTGTTCTCATATGATACATACAGGTATTGTTATAGAACTGCCGGAGGGAACAGAAGCACAGGTTCGTCCTAGAAGCGGATTGGCTTTAAGGCATCAAATAACTGTTTTAAACAGCCCTGGCACTATTGATGCAGGTTACCGCGGAGAGCTGGGGGTCATTTTGATCAATCATGGGAAAACGGAATTTCTTGTTGAAGAAGGCATGAAAATTGCTCAAATGGTGATTCAGCCGGTGCTTCGAGCAGCTGTAGAGGAATCAGAAGAATTGCCTGACAGCCCGCGGGGTTCGGGAGGATTTGGTTCTACCGGTGTGTAATGGAGGATTGTTCATGAAGCTTCGAAGAATAGCAGCAGGACTGATGGTTTTGCTTCTTATTTTATCTGTACTAACTGGATGTGGTCTGATTGGTCAAGATGAGCCGGAAGGTGATCCTTACAGGTACATCTATTTTTATTACCCCCGCGATGGAAATCAAATCTTGAAAAGATTGATACTGAAATATAACGAAACTCAGGAACAGCAGTATCAGCAAATGCGGACACAGAATCCTGAAGAAAAAGAGATACAAAAACCCATCCGAATTGTGGGACTGGAAGGCTCAGGAAACCGAAGCCAATTTTTCGAAAGGCTGGATGGATTAAGAAAAGACGGCGAAACCGTACCGGATTTAATTTTGGTACATGACACCTGGCTGGAGAAGATGATAGCGGAGGATACTATTCTGCCTTTGGACGGCGGTTTGTCCGATAGTAAGAAAAGCGAGCTTTTCCAGGGGATGACTCAAGCTGTGACTTATAACAATAAAACCTATGCTGTCCCATTTTGGCAAGATCTGCCGCTGTTGTATTACCGCAAGGATCTTATGGAAACTCCACCGGTATCCTGGACAGAGCTGGCGCAAATAGCAAATCGGATCAGTGAAGCACAGGACATGGAATATGGTTTGGTTTTCCCGGGAGCTTCACAGGAAAACAATGCAATCTTTTTAAGCTCTGTCTGGTCTTACTTCGGAGCTCAGCTGGATTTTTCTGAGAAGGAACTCAGTTTTGACGAAGATGCAATGTCAGCGGCATGGACACCACTGATAAGCATGGTCAAAGAAGGGACTTTGCCTCCTGATGTGTTAAGCATGAGCTCAGAAGACTGCAGAGCTGTATTCGAAGCTGGTAATGCTGTTTTCATGTGGAACTGGTCCTATGCCGGCAGACTGTTTCAACGGGACGAATCTCTCATATCCGATAAAGCAGGCATTTCTTCCCTGCCTGTATCCGATCATGGGGGAAGAGTGACAAGCGGCTATGTCCTTACCATGAGCAAATCCTCCAGCCTGATGCCGGAAGCGTGGAATTTCATGCAATATTTATTAAGTGACGAATCTCAACGGCAATTGATGGATACGGGATTGCTGCCTGCCAAGAAATCCTTGTATCAGGCTGGCTGGCTTAGACGCAATGGTCTTTCTTCTGATATTCCTGTCATGCTGGATTCAGGACAGGCGGTAAAAGTGGGAAACTATACAGAGGCTGCCTTTACAATGATGAACCAGCTGTCTTCCATGGCGTTCAGCCAAAATAAAAATACGAAGGAATTAATACGGTTCATAAAAGAAGGCATTGTAACAGAAGAACCAATAGAAGATGAAGATGAATCCCCTGTCGAAGTGGATGAAGAGCCGGATCAACCAGAGGAATGAAGCGGTTCAGCAAGCCTGAATGACTAGTTTTTAAGAGGAGCAGCTTATATGGATCATATGGAATTGTTTAATCAGATTGGAACAGGAAATTTGGGCAGCTTATATCTATTACACGGTCCGGAGGAGTTTACCAAGGAAGAAGCATTGAACCAAATGATAGGTAAACTGGGCTTTGGAGCTTATACGGAACTAAACTGCCAAATCATCGATGGAGCAGAATCCACAGTAGATGAAATCATTGCAGCCAGTGAAACCCTGCCTTTTCTTTCAGAAAGGCGTCTGGTGGCTGTAAAAAATTATAATGGATTGTCCGGGAATAAATCTGATAATGAAGATACCATGAAAAAGTATCTACAAAGGGTGCCGGAGAGTACTTGTTTGGTATTTTTACAAAAAGGCACAGCTGATAAAAAACGAATAGTCTACAAGGCAATTCAAAAATATGGAGAGATTGTAGAATTTCCCAGGTTGAATCAGAAAGACCTGGTCAAGTGGACGCGAAAGCGATTCCGATTACATAACAAACAAATATCCAATATCGATTTGGACTACATGCTGCAGCAGCTTGGTAATAATCTGCTGGATATCAAAAACGAAGTAGATAAATTGGCAGCCTACACGGGCACTGAGAACCAAATCAGCAGAGAGGCTATTGACAAGCTTTTTATCCCTTCTTTGGAGTTTACTGTATTTCAGTTTATCGATGCTGTTTCTGAAAAACAAAAAGGGCGGGCACTTTATCAAATGGATGTTCTGCTGGAACAGGGACAGTCGATTCTTGGTATCATTTCTCTGATAGGCAGACAGCTTAAAATCATGCTGTTATGCAAGTCTTATGAGGACATGGGTTACGACCTGAATCAGATTAAAAATAATTTAACTGGTGAGCCCCACAAAATCCATCCTTATTCTGTTCAAAAGGGCAGACAGCAATCACGGAATTTCGCAATCGAAGAGCTTCGACACCTTTTAGATCAATGTGTGGAATTGGATTATGGAATCAAGAATGGGAAAGTAAAGGATCGTATTGGGCTGGAGACTCTGGTAATCAAAATGTGCAGGAAAGATACAGTAGTATAGATGAAAATTGAAAAAGAGAATAGTAAATTAAAGTAAAAAAGCTTCCTGTTTGGGAAGCTTTTGCACATTCTTCAAGTTTGCTGCAATTCATGACATTGGTACAATAATTATATTACGCTAGTTCAGTTGCGTTCAATCGAAGAGCCAGTTTTGCCTTTTTTCGGTTGGCAGCGTTCTTATGGATGGAACCTTTGGATGCAGCCTTATCGATCTTTTTTACAACCTGGGCATATTGAAGCCTGGCTTTTTCCAAGTCGCTGTCCACGAGCGAGTTTTCAAAATTCTTAACTGCTGTCTTCAGCTCGGACTTCACCATCTTATTTCTAAGAGTTTTGGTTTGAGATACCTTGACTCTTTTTATGGCTGATTTGATATTTGGCAAATTCTTCACCTCCTCGACTAAAATCAACGAACCATATTGTATCATTAAAAAAGTTGTTTTACAAGCAAATAGAAAAAATATATATCGTTCACGCAAAGGTTCATTACATGTTTTTTATTTTTTCAGGTTGTGAATAGTGAGTGGATAAATCCACAGCCAAGGGTGAAAATAGGAAGGATGTGATTAAAAAAAACTGGAAAGGGTGAAATATCCGAATGAGAAGAAGCATACGTACGGATTTGGCCATGGAAGCCAGAGAGATGGCTCAGCAGCAAAATCAGATGGAAATACCTGGTGTCATAACAGAAACAGTAACGCCGGATGAAGATATAACAATAACAAGGGTAGAAGTGGTTTCGCTGATTGGAGAAGAGAACATTGGAAAGCCCAGGGGAAATTACATTACTCTGGAAATACCGGGGATTAGTGACAGAGACGCTATTTATGAGGAACAGGTCAAGCAGCACTTGGCAAATGAGATTAGAAGGCTGGTTCAACTGAACGACAACAGTGTCATACTTGTTATCGGTCTTGGAAATTGGAATGTTACCCCTGATGCCGTCGGTCCCAAAGTAGTGGAAAAAGTGTTGGTAACCCGTCATATTTTTGAATATCTACCTGATCAGGTAGACGAACGAATGCGGCAGATCTGTGCGGCAGCTCCCGGCGTGCTGGGCATCACCGGGATTGAAACTGGAGAAATCGTTAAAGGTATTGTTGACAGGGTCAAGCCGGACCTTGTGATTGCCATCGATGCTTTGGCTTCACGTAAAACAAATCGGATTGGCAGTACGATACAGGTAGCAGACACCGGTATTAATCCAGGTTCCGGTGTAGGCAATAAACGCATGGGGCTGACCAAAGAAACACTGGGTGTGCCTACCTTGGCTATTGGTGTTCCCACAGTAGTATACGCACACACCATAGGTCGAGATGCCTTGGAGATGCTGATCAATGAGTTCTCAGAGCAAGACCATGAAAATAATGAGTTTTATCGTATGTTGAATACTCTTGACGAAGAACATTTGGATCGTCTGCTTGGAGAAGTGCTGACAGAGGGATTGGGCGACTTGGTGGTAACCCCCAAGGAAGTCGATATATTGATAGACGATGCTGCTGGAATTATCGCAGATGGTATAAACTTGGCTATTCACAATGGACTAAGCCTGGACGATGTCAATCGATATCTTCATTAAAATCATAGCGAGGCTTTCACAAGCAAAGAAGTCAGAAGTCAGAAGTCCGTTTTGTCATGAATATCATTTCGCCAGAATAAGATAGATAAAAGAGTTGTTTTGATATATAAGCTGGGGAAATGAGGTGCGGGTATGATTCGCTTCAAGACATTGCGTTTATCCAATTTAATATACTTTTTGATAATATTGGCATTGCTGGTGACGGTTATATATCTGTCCTGGCGGCTTATATCAGGAAATCCCATAGGATTCCAGGGGATCCATGAGAGGGAAGAGCAGATTCAAGAGGAATCGATGTATATAAATCCTGCTTACAAAACCATGCTGGCAGGCGGTTTTTCTGCTGTGGCTGTAGACGGAAACCCAGGCAACCTGTTTTCCATACTGTGGAATACAGTAGTCAGGGGAGATATCCGCGATCCTAAAACCATAATCAATTACCCCATGCCTTATCTGGAGTATTCACCGGAGCTGCCAAACAATGAGGTAGGCGAAGCAGTGGAAGTGGTATCTAATTATCCGGACCGCTATGGAATTGATCGACCTGCAAATCCGATTGATATAATCCACTGGGATTCAGAAGAGGGGAAAGAGCAGGAGCTCTCCGATGAAATCCAGATCCAAATTGATGGAATTAAAGTGGATGACAGTCTTATTGAATTGACAGGCGAAGGACCGAAAATCCTTATCTATCATAGTCATTCCCGTGAATCATTTAAGCAGGATCCCCAGGATCCCTATAAAGAAGCTCATTCGGAACCCTTCAGAAGTGATAATCTGAAATATACCATAATCAAGGCAGGGTCTGCCCTGGCTCAGGAACTGACCGGCAGGGGAATTGCTGTTCTCCATGATCAAACCAATCATGAGAAGGATGACTACAACGCATCCTATTCCAAGTCATTGATTACACTGAAAAAAAGGATGGATGAGTATGATTCACTGCAGATGTTCATTGATGTTCACCGCAATGCCTACAGCAATGACAGTGGTATTAGTTCCGACAATGAAGTTGTTATTATCAATGGAGAGCGGGTTGCCAAACTAATGCTGGTCGTTGGTACAGGTGAGGGTATTATAGGTGGATTCAGTGAAAAACCAAATTGGAAGGAAAATGCCAAACTGGCTATCAAACTGACCAACAAATTGAATGAACTGTATCCCGGGCTGGCCAAGCCTGTCTTATATAGGAAAGGACGTTTTAATCAGCATGTTTCCACCAAAGCCATCTTGGTAGAAGCAGGCAGTACTCATACTACCCTGGCAGAAGCTGAGCGAGCCACCGTATACCTTGCTGAAGCTATCAGTCAAATTATAGAATAAGAGCCGGATTTGGTTCAGAAATACAGCCTGTAATAGAATATAGTTGCAATTTTCTCCATAATTCAATATTATTAGTATGGTTGCTATTCACATTTCCCGCAAAGGCTCGTTATTTATTATTTTTTATTTCAGACTGCGAATAGTAACATGAAAAGAAGTGCTATGGTGAGTAACCAGGCAGCTTAGGAGGAAATTGCCCATATGCCCATGAGCAGGCAGCAAAGAACAAGGAATTTTTGTATTATCGCACATATTGATCACGGTAAATCCACATTAGCCGATCGCCTTATGGAGGAAACCGGTACCCTTGCTCAACGAGACATGGAACAACAAATGCTGGATACCATGGAGCTGGAAAAAGAGCGGGGGATTACCATAAAGGCCCAAGCGGTCCGTTTGCTGTACCATGATGAAGCAGGAGAAGAATATATTTTAAATCTTATCGACACCCCGGGCCATGTGGACTTTAGCTACGAGGTTTCCAGAAGTTTGGCAGCTTGTGAAGGTGCTATTTTGGTGGTAGATGCCTCCCAGGGTATCGAAGCTCAAACTCTGGCCAATGTGTATCTGGCTATGGAACATAATCTGGTTTTAGTGCCGGTTATTAACAAGATTGACTTACCC
>ENA-UOOM01002288-UOOM01002288.1-fermentation-metagenome-genome-assembly--contig:-NODE-2288-length-16097-cov-4.003990_pt1 | contig 16097 bp, 14 predicted proteins | sample MGYA00245781_ERZ724031 | MGnify/ENA primary metagenome ERZ724031 (study PRJEB28704, sample SAMN03018317) | fermentation metagenome | biome: anthropogenic terrestrial biome; feature: soil; material... | reverse complement strand
ACCCGCTCCGCCAGCCATTATAATACCCTTCATGGAACCATCCTTTCCATTCATTTTCGACCCATTCAGGTATAATAATAGTATGTTCACTCTGACCTTGAATATTCTGACAACCGTGTTATCTTGCTTTCTCCAGCTCCGGCAGCAACTTATCGTTGAGAATCTTGATATGCGTGCCTTTCATACCCAAAGACCTGGATTCAATGACTCCAGCGCTCTCAAACTTTCTCAATGCATTTACAATAACAGATCGTGCGATCCCTGCCCGATCTGCAATTTTACTGGCTACCAGAAGCCCTTCCCTGCCATTCAGCTCTTTGAAGATATGTTCAACCGCCTCCAGCTCGGAATAGGACAAGGTTCCAATTGCCATCTGTACCACTGCTTTTTTCCGGGCTTCCGCCTCGGCCTCGTCCGCTTTGGACCGCATGATCTCCATTCCGACGATTGTAGCACTGTATTCTGCCAGAATCAGATCTTCTGTCGTCAGCTTTTTTTCAAAGCACTCAAAAATAAGAGTGCCAAGAATCCCCTCGCCGGATCGGATCGGAACAATCGTAATATAAATCCGCGAAGCTTTCTCTATCGTAATATTCGCTTTCGTTTCATTATAATGCAATAATCTTTCATTATACTGCTCTTTCAGGCGAAGCTCATTGGGACTGATCCGATCAAATGGCTGAATGCTGTTGTTGGGATGTGGCGTGGAATTACCAATAATATGACCCCTCCGGCTGGCAACGAATACATTGCAATCCAATATCTCACTTAAGACCTTTGTCAGATCGGAAAAGACAACCCCATCCCGACCAGAGCCCTGAAGGATTTTATTCAGCCTTCTGGTGTTTTCCAATAAAGCACTTGACAATTGATGGATCCTCCTCATTTCTATCGTTTTGAATCTCACAAAATATATTTATGCAGATCCGTCTTCCTGATCATATCCGTCAGGCTCTGCTGCACAAAGGCACGGTTCACTGTAATGGTTTGTCCGTACAAATCCTCCGCATGAAAGGACAAATCCTCCAGCAGCTTTTCCATAACAGTATGCAGCCTTCTGGCACCAATATTTTCCTCACTCTGGTTAATGACATAAGACATTCTGGCAATTTCATCTATGGCATCATCGGTAAATACCAGATGAACACCTTCTGTTTTCATCAATGCAACCTGCTGTTTAATGATCGCATTTTCCGGCTGGGTAAGAATCTGCCGAAAGTTATCCTCCGTCAGGCTTTTCAGCTCTACCCGTATGGGAAACCGTCCCTGGAGCTCCGGGATCAGATCAGACACTTTTGAAACATGAAAAGCACCTGCTGCAATAAACAGCATATAATCCGTCTTTACCGGACCGTACTTAGTCATTACCGTAGTGCCTTCCACGATGGGCAGAATATCACGCTGTACCCCTTCCCGTGAGACATCCGGGCTCTGTCCCATTCCGCTTCCGGCAACCTTGTCAATCTCGTCCAGGAAAACAATGCCATCCTGCTCTGCAAGCGTCAGTGCCTCATCAATCACTTCATCCATGTCGATGATCTTCTGGGCCTCTTCCTGCTCAAAAATCCTGCGGGCTTCCCTGACGGTGACTTTCTTTTTTCGGGTTTGCTTTGGAAAAATATTGCCAAAGGCATCCTGTATCTGAATCATCATATCTTCATTTCCCATTCCTGACAGAACACCGACGCCGGGATATCGGTTTTCATCCACTTCAATCTCTATCACGGAATTTTCAAGCTTTTCGCTGCGAAGGCGCTGACGAAGTTTCTCCCTGGTGCTTTGCATGGAGCCGGACTCCTGCTTCACCAGAGCCGTTTCCTCCGTATCATCTTTCGCCGGATCCGAAAGCAGCTCAAGGGAATTGGGATCTTTCTTTTTTTGTGCAGGAAGCAAGGCATCCAAAATCCTTTCCTCTGCCGCCCTGGAGGCTTTTCCCTGAACACCGGCCATTTTTTCATTTTTTACCATACGTATGGAGGCTTCCACCAGATCCCGTATAATGGATTCCACATCCCTGCCCACATAACCAACCTCCGTAAACTTAGTGGCTTCCACCTTGATAAACGGAGCATGAACCAGTTTGGCCAGCCGTCGTGCAATTTCGGTCTTCCCCACGCCGGTGGGACCGCTCATAATAATATTTTTCGGAGTAACTTCCTCCTTGAGTTTATCGTCCAATTGACTCCTCCGATAGCGGTTCCGCAAGGCAATCGCTACCGAACGCTTCGCCTCGTCCTGTCCGATAATATATCGATCCAGCTGACGAACGATCTCCTTGGGGGTCAGATTCATCGACTCATCCCCTCCTATAATTCTTCCACATGAATATTGTCATTGGTATATACACAGATAGAAGAAGCTATTTTCAAAGACTCACGGGCAATATCGGCCGGTCCCATATCCGTATGACGAATCAGAGCCTTGGCAGCGGACATGGCAAACATCCCGCCGGAACCGATTGCTGCAACATTGTCATCGGGCTCAATGACCTCTCCGGTACCGGATATAATCAGGAGACTTTCCTTGTCCATGGCAATCAGCATGGCTTCCAGCTTTTGTAATGTCTTATCCTTACGCCAGTCCTTGGCCAGCTCCACAGCAGCACGCTGTAAATTACCGGCACACTCCTCCAGCTTGCTTTCGAACTTTTCGCTCAAAGTAAAAGCATCTGCAACCGATCCGGCAAATCCGATCATCACCTGATCCTGGTAAAGGCGTCGTACCTTTTTGGCGCCATGCTTCATAATCGTTGATTCACCGAGCGTTACCTGGCCATCCCCGGCAATCGCTCCATGATTGCCCTTCTTAACCGCCACAATAGTGGTACCTTTCAGCATGTTACGGTTCCACTCCTTCTTCACAAAAATCAAAGTTCTCCCATCACTTGATAGGCTCAGATTACATTATAACACAATCCGCCTTTTTTTGCGACCGAAGCTCCTGGGAAAAGGTAGTAAAAGGCAACGGGGAAAAAGGTCACTTTTCCGCTGTATGATCTTCGGATTCTTCCCTCACTTCTCTGGTATATCCACACTCTTTATTGGAACATACAATTCTGTAACTCGCTGTTTTTGAAGCCTTTTCCACCATATAGCTGCCGCATTTCGGACATTTTTCCCGGATTGGCTTATACCAGGAAATGAAATCACAGTCCGGATACCTTTCACAGCCATAGAACTTCCGCCCCCGTTTGGATCTCCGAACCACCACGGCAGCATTGCATTTTGGACAGGAGGCATCCACTTTTTCCACCAAAGGCTTTGTATTCCTGCACTCAGGAAAATTCGGACATGCCAGAAACTTGCCATATCGTCCATATTTGATCACCATACGACTGCCGCAGTTTTCGCAGATTACATCGGATTCTTCTTCCTGAATTTCTATCTTTTCCAATTCCTTTTCGGCATGCTCCAGATATTTCTCAAATGGTCCATAGAAATCTTCCAGAATCTTATGCCAGTCCAGGCTTCCTTCTTCCACCTGATCCAGTCTTTCCTCCATATCCGCGGTAAACTGGTAATCGATCACATCCGGAAAGTATTCCAGCATGACTCCATTTACAATGTCCCCCAATTCCGTTGGATACAATACCTTCCTCTCCCGTACCACGTAACCTCTGGACAGAATGGTTGAAATGGTCGGGGAATAAGTGCTGGGCCTGCCAATTCCCATATCTTCCATTGCCCGTACCAGGGATGCTTCACTATAGCGCGGAGGCGGCTGACTAAAGTGTTGCTCCGGCTTCCATTCCCGGAGCTCCAGCTGCTGTCCTTCCTCCATGGAAGGCAGATTAACATCTTTATCGTCCTTTTCCTCCTCGGAAGTTTCCATATATACAATGGTATAGCCCGGAAAAGCCTTTCTGCTTCCCCTTGCCCGAAAGGTGTATTTTCCAGCCGTGATCTGAACCGTCATGACTTCATAGAGGGCCGGTGCCATCTGGCTGGCAAGAAACCGTTCATAAACCAGCCGATATAACCGGAGCTGATCCCGCTTCAGGGAATCCTTTATCCTGTCCGGTGCCAGACGGATATAGGTGGGGCGTATGGCTTCATGGGCATCCTGCACATTTTTCCTTGCCTTATATACATTTGGAGTCTTTGGAAGAAACTCCTTGCCATATTTCTCCTCCACAGCAGCTTTGGCATCCTGCTGCGCTGTTTCCGATATCCGGGTGGAATCGGTACGGATATAGGTAATCAGGCCGACGGATCCTTCGCCCTTGACCTCAATGCCTTCATAAAGCTGCTGGGCAAGCATCATGGTCTTTTTTGTGGTAAATCCAAGTTTCCTGGATGCTTCCTGCTGAAGCGTACTGGTTGTAAAAGGTGGCGGCGCATTGCGTCTCCTGGAGCTCTTCCGGATCCTTTCCACCCGGAAGGAAGCCTGTTCCACTTCCGCGAGGATTTTATCCATTTCCTCCTTTGTCCCGGGCTCCAGCTTTTTATCCCCGATACCATATAAAAGAGCTTCGAAGATCTGCTTCTTTCCCGGGCTGTTTTTCCCCTTCAAAGTTTTCTGCTGATCCGTGTCTGACGGGTAAAATTCTCCTTTCAGCGTCCAATATTCCACCGGCTGAAATTCCTTGATTTCCTTCTCCCGGTCACACAAAAGACGTGTGGCAACGGATTGTACCCGTCCGGCACTCAGACCTTTCCGAACTTTGCGCCACAGCAGGGGACTGATCTGATACCCCACTACCCGATCCAGAACCCGGCGCGCCTGCTGTGCATCCACCAGATTCCGATCAATGGCACGGGGATGTTTGATCGCATTTTTTACAGCCTTTTCTGTAATTTCGTTGAATTCAATCCTGCAGGACGAATTCTCGTCCAGTTTCAGGACATGACTCAAATGCCAGGATATGGCTTCGCCTTCCCGGTCCGGGTCCGTAGCCAGAAGTATCTTATCCGCCTTCTTTGCGGATTTTTTCAATTTTGCCAGCAACTCTCCCTTTCCCCGTATTGTTATATATTTTGGCTCAAAGTGATGTTCCAGATCCACTCCAAGCTGACTTTTCGGTAAATCCCTGACATGTCCCATGGATGCCTCCACAGTGTATCCCCTGCCCAAAAATTTCTTGATGGTTTTTGCTTTTGCAGGTGATTCCACTATGACTAACTTCTGCGTCATTGAATTCCCTCCATATTAAGCCTTCCACTGTTTCATAAATATTTTCCCGGGTAATTGCTTTATTATTCCCTTGATTTCCATGAATGTCAAAATTGCATTGAGTTGACCGGGCGGCAGATTTGTGATCTGAATCAATTCTTCCAGCCCCTTTTCTCCATCTTCCAAGGCATTATACACCGAGGTTTCAAAAAAATCAAGAGCACCGGTTTTCGCGGCTTCGCCGGACCGTGTGGCAGAATCTCTGCTGGTACAGACAGGAGCAGTGATATCCAGATCCTCCAGAATATCATCCACAGAGGTAACCACCCTGGCGCCTTCTTTCAGAAGCCTGTTGGTCCCCTTGCTGTACGGACTGTTGATATTGCCCGGAATGGCACAGACCTCCCGTCCCTGCTCCAGGGCAAAATCCACCGTAATCAAGGCACCGCTTTTCTGACCTGCTTCAATCACCAGAGTCCCATTGGCGAGCCCGCTGATAATTCGGTTCCTGGCCGGAAAATTGCCTGCAGACGGCCCGGTTCCCGGCGGATATTCACTGAACAGGGATCCCCGTTCTGCTATCGTCTGATACAGGGATTTATTTTCCGGCGGATACACAATATCCACGCCGCAGCCAAAAACAGCAGCGGTATATCCGGATTTGGCATCCAAAGCGCCCTTATGCGCCATGGTGTCAATCCCCCGAGCCATTCCGCTGATCACAGCAACTCCTGCCTGAGCCAATTCACAGGAAATACGTCGTGCCACCGCCCGTCCATATCCCGAGCAACGCCGGGAACCCACCACCGCAACAGCAGGTATCCCGGATGGGAATGGCCTTCCCTTGCAATAAAGGACAGGAGGTGGATCATAAGTGGATTTTAACAAAGGAGGATATTCCGGACTGGAAAGGGTCAATACGCTGAATTCTGGCATGGACAGAATCCGTTCTGCCTTTTCCAGAGTCTTTGTATTTCTTGCGGCAGCAATTTTCCCCCAGCATTTCTTTCCCAGAATCCGGGATGCCTGTTCCGCTTCTGTTTTGGAGGCTTCATAAAGCCTGCGGGGGCTTTTGAAATATTTCAGCAATTTATAGAAACGTCTTGCTCCAATGCCAGATATGGAGCTGAGCCATATCCAATATACCTTTTCATCCGTCAATTCCTGATAACCCCGCTTTTTAAAGGGAAGCATTCCTTCGACTGCTTCCCTTGTTCTTCTTCAAACATGGAAAGAAAGATCTCAGCCAGCCCGGGATCAAATTGTGTCCCTGCACATCGTTGAATTTCCCTGAGAGCTTCCCCGGATGAGACCGGTTTCCGGTAGGACCTTCCATTAGTCAGAACATCATATGCATCTGCTATGGAAAGGATCCTGGAAATCAGCGGGATCTGCTCTCCGCTCAAACCCTGGGGATAACCTTTCCCATCCCAATGCTCATGGTGGCTCAATATAGCATCTGCCAGGGATACGAGCTCCGGTGAATAGGCTGCGATCCGGTAGCCAATTTCGCAATGCTTCTGCATGATACGCCATTCCTCCGGTTCCAGGGTGCCAGGTTTGAAAAGAACGGATTTTGGAATGGCGATTTTACCGATATCATGAATCAAAGCCAGCATCTCCAGCTGATTCAATTCATAGGCACTGAGGTTCATCCGCTGGCCCATCTCTCGGACCAGTTCCTTCATTCGATTGCCATGTTCCCTGGTTTCATCCGCATGTTCCTCCAGCGACTGACGGATGGAAGCAATGATTTCATTGCATACGGAACGGCTTTCATTTAGTTTGGTGGAGTACATTTCCTCTTCCGCCTGTTTAAAAACGGATTTTATATCCCGGAAGGAATCTTCCTTGGTGGCACAACCCAGGGAGATACTGGTGCGAATGGGAATGGAACTCAGGGCACAGCAGTTTTCCCGGATCCGCCGGATAATGGATTCGGCTCCTTCCCTGTCAACATGAGGGAGGATCATGACAAATTCATCCCCGCCGATCCGGGCAATAATATCCTCTTTTCTGCACACTTCCTTCAGGACCCTGGCCACTTCCTTCAGTAACCGGTCTCCTTCCAAATGCCCAAAGGTATCGTTGATCAGTTTCAAGCCATTTGTATCTCCCATAATCAAAGATAAAGGAAGCATACGCTCCGTATCAAGCCTTTTCAGTTCTTCGTCAAAAAAAGAACGGTTATATAAGCCGGTCAGACTGTCATAAAAGGAATAATACCGGATTTTGGCTTCTCTTTGTCTTTGCAGCGTCACATCGTATAAAATCAAAACAATTCCCAAGGGGCTCCCATCTGCATCTGCAACAGGAGATCCTTTTCCGCTTACGACCATATCCTGATTCAGGTCCCTGTTGATCAAAAGAAGATAATCCGGCAGCTTCACCGTATCCCGCATGATATCCGGAATGGAGGGCAGATAACGGTCCAGATGCTGCTCATCGATCATAACCAGAATATCGTCAATTGGTTTGCCGACAGCCTGGGCATACTCCCAGCCGATCATCCTTTCCGCCATCCGGTTGAGAAAAAGGACATTTCCCTGCGTATTGGTTATGATTACGCCGTCATTCAATGCACATACGGCATGATAGCAGAAGCTTTCCATACTTTTGGGCTGCATACTGATAACTCCTTCTTACAGGCCTGCCACAATCGACATATCTTCCTGTCTGCTGATTCTCTTTGCTTTTATCCTATTCTACATCTATCTGTAAAATCCTGTGATAAAATAATTTTCCCGCTTTCCATCGTTTCCATTACCATTTTACAACAGGATTTCTTGCTGCCTGTACCTCATCCAACTGCTTTACAACCGTAGTATGAGGAGCCGTTTTCACCACGTCCGGGTCCGCCACTGCCTCCTGTGCAATCCGGATCAGGGCCTGCACATATTCCTCCATGGATTCCACGCTCTCTGTTTCCGTAGGTTCCACCATGAGCGCTTCGTGTACAATCAATGGAAAATAGGTCGTCGGCGGGTGCAGGCCATAATCCATCAGACGCTTTGCAATTTGCTTTGCTGTAATCCCGTAAGGATTGTTCTTCAGTCCACCCAGTACGAATTCATGCATACAGGTCCGGTCATAAGGCAGCTTATAATAATCCTTCAGCATTTCCTTCATATAATTTGCATTCAGCACAGCGATCCGGCTGGCTGCCTTCAGCCCCTCTGCACCCATGGAAAGAATATAGCAATAAGCACGTACCACTACCCCAAAATTGCCGTACCAGGATTTTACCTTTCCAATGGACAACGGCCGGTTCTCCTCCAGGACATATCCTTTCCCGTTGTGGACAACCGCACCGCTGCCCGGACCGCCGCCACCATGGGGAGTGGAAAAAGTTTTATGCAAATTCAGATGAACGATATCAAATCCCATGTCCCCGGGCCTGGTGATTCCCAGGATGGCATTGGCATTGGCTCCGTCATAATACAGCAAGCCCCCGGTTTTATGTACCATATCGGCTATTTTGACGATATTTTTATCAAAAAGTCCAAGAGTATTGGGGTTGGTCAGCATCAACCCTGCGACCTCGTCATTCAGTACCTCCTGCAGGGCATCCAGATCCATCCCGCCTTCCTCGTCGGATTTTACTTCAACCACTTCCATGCCGGCCATGCTGGCGCTGGCAGGATTGGTTCCGTGTGCGGAGTCCGGAATAATAATGCGCCTGCGCTTTTCGTCCCCCCGGTGCCGGTGATAGGCCCGAATCATCATCAGGCCGGTGATTTCCCCCTGTGCTCCGGCGGCAGGCTGCAGGGTAAATGCAGACATTCCGGTGAGTTCGCACAGCATTTTTTCCGTTCCTGCCATCAATTCCAGTGCACCCTGAACGGTTTCTGCCGGCTGGAGCGGATGAATATTGGAAAAGCCGGACATCCTGGCTGCTTCTTCATTAATCCTGGGATTATATTTCATGGTACAGGAACCAAGAGGATACATGCCGATATCCACCGCATAATTTTTCCGGGAAAGATTTGTATAATGCCGAATCACATCCACTTCACTGACTTCCGGCAGTTCCGGCTCCCTTTCCCGGAGCAGGCCGTCCGGAAGGGGAAACTCAGGTACATCGGATTCCGGCAGGCGGTAAGCTGTTCTGCCGGGCCTGGAACATTCAAGAATCAGTTTATTGTATTCCTTCATTCCATCCCCTCCAATATCCGCTGCAGGTTATGAATTTCCTGCTTTGTCCGCTTTTCGGTAACACAATACAGAATCCCATGCCCAAGCTGTGGGTAATCCTTTTGGAACGCATATCCGCCCAGGATTCCTTCCCGAAGCAGTGCTTCGTGAATCCTTTCATCCGAAGGGGCCCCGACAACAGGAAACTCCATAAAAAACGGATGATCGTATAGCAGACGGTATTTGCCGGAAGCCGTAAGTATCGATGCGGCATAGTGAGCTTTGTCATAGCATTGCCTGGCAACCTCCTTCAGACCTTCCTTTCCCATGGTGGCAAGATATACACTGGCAGCCAGCGCGTTCAGGGACTCATTGGAACAAATGTTGGACGTCGCTTTTTCCCGTCGGATATGCTGTTCTCTGGTCTGCAGGGTGGAAACAAACCCTCTTTTCCCTTCTGTGTCCCGGGTTTGACCAACGATCCTGCCGGGCATTTTCCTCATAAGGGATTTTGTGCAGGCCAGAAACCCGAGATACGGTCCGCCAAAGGACATGGGATTCCCAAGGCTCTGTCCTTCTCCAATGGCAATATCCGCGCCCCACTCCCCGGGTGTTTTGAACAATCCCAATGAAATGGGATCAACGGACAAAATCAACAGTCCTTTTTTATTGTGTATGATCTTTTCCGCACTTCCGATATCCTCGAAAAAGCCAAAAAAATTGGGATTCTGAAGGATCACTCCTGCCGTCTCCCGGCTCACTTTCTCCTCCAGCATCTCCATATCGGTCACTCCGCTTTTCACTGGGAGAACTTCACATGCAATCCCATGGCAACCCAGAAATGTGGACAGTACTTTTCTGGTCTCCGGATGAACGGTCTCCGAGACAAGGATCTGCCTTCTCCGGGTACGGTTCGTTGCCATCCGTGCCGCCTCAGCTGCAGCGCTGGCGCCGTCATACAGAGACGCATTGGATACATCCATCCCGGTAATGGCGCAAATCATGGATTGATACTCAAATATGGCCTGCAGGGTCCCCTGACTGACTTCCGGCTGATACGGAGTATAGGATGTGGAGAACTCGGACCTCCCGGTGACGTACCGGACTGTGGAAGGGATATAGTGGTCATACGACCCGGCGCCCAGAAATATCACAGCCCTTTCTGCATCCAGATTCCGGCTGCACAGATCTTTCAGGATTCGTTCCACTTCCAGCTCCGATTTGGGTCTCTCCAGATTCGGATCCTTCTGTAACCGGATGGAAGGCGGGATATCTTCGAATACGTCCTCTGCCGAATGCAGTCCCAGTTTTTCGAGGATTTTCGTTTCGTCCTCCGGCGTGGCAGGAAGATAGGGAAACATCACTCATCCTCCTCAAGACACCACATTTTATATTCTTCAGGGGACAGCAAGCCCTCTTCCATATCTGCATCTGTGGTTTCCAGTTCGATCAGCCAACTGCCATATGGATCCTGATTGATACGCTCCGGATGGTCGATCAACTTCCCATTGACCCTGATGACCTTGCCGGCAATCGGAGTATAGACATCGGACGCCGCTTTTACGGATTCCACAACGCCAATCGGATCCCCCGCCTGAAATTCATCGCCTTCCTCCGGTAATTCCACATAAACCACATCTCCAAGCCCCAGTTGTGCATGATCGGTGATGCCCACCAGGGCATGGCTGCCTTCTGGCTTGACCCACTCATGATCCTTTGAGTAATACAAGCCATCCAAAACTTTCATTTTGATTCCCCCCAATTCTATTTATAGCCTGAAAGTCTGCCTCAATACCTTTCCTATGAAAAATATGGTTCCGGTAAATATTTCTGATATTTCTTTTTATAGAAAGGGGTTTCCCGGCATCACCGTGGAAACCCCTTTCTATAAAAAGAAACCTCGATGGTATTTCCCGGAGCGGCAATTCCAGCATCCACCAATGCCAGCCCCAGATTTTTCTCCAGGGTGGGCGAATAATAACCGGTGGTCACACGACCTGCTTTTTTCCCATTCTTCCGGATCTCATAACCACTTCTCGGTATTCCCCGGCCCTTTATCTCAAAGCCGGCAATCTTTCTTTCAAGACCCCTTTCCTTCTGCGCGGCAAGGGCCTTTTTCCCCATAAAGTCCGTTTTCTCCATTTTTACAAAATGTTCAAGATCTGCCTCCAACGGTGTAATATCTTCTGTCAGTTCCCTGCCATATAGCGGCAGGCAAGCTTCAAACCGCAGCGTATCCCTGCACCCCAGGCCGGCTGGCTTCAGGCCGAACTCCTTCCCGGCCTCCAGCAGATCCTCCCATAGCTTCATCGCATGATCCGGACTCAAATAAACTTCGAAGCCGTCTTCTCCGGTGTAACCTGTCCGGGAGACCAGACAGGATACTCCCTGGATACGGATCGAATCGGAAAAGCGGAAAAAGCGGATCTTGCCTGCTTCCTCTCCGATAAAGGCTCTCATCAGGTCCACCGATTTGGGACCCTGGATGGCCAATTGGGCAACATCATCAGACCGGTCGCTTACTGTGACCTGATATCCCTCCGTATGATCCATCATCCATTTTACATCCTTGAACCGATTGGCAGCGTTGACGACAATCATATAATGCTGTCCGGAGAAACGATAGGCCATGACATCATCCACTGCTCCGCCGTTTTCATTGAGCAGGATGCTATACTGCGTCTGACCGTCCCGAATCCTGGAAATATCATTGGATAAAAGCATATTCAAATAAATAGAAGCATCTTTCCCTGCCACTTCGACTTCTCCCATATGGGAAACATCAAATACACCGGCTGCTTTCCGGACTGCCTGATGCTCCGCCAGGATCCCTTCAAACTGAAGAGGAAGTGCCCATCCTTCAAAATTAACAATTTTTGCTCCAACCCCTCCGTAGGCAGGATAAACAGCCGTTTTGTGAAGATGATCCAATCAAATCCCCCCTTTTTGCTTTAATCATACTATATGTATGGGCGGAATTCAACAAGACATTTTTAATATCTGCCTGGATTACCATATTTCTCTGACATGCACAAACAGCCAAAGATATTAATAATATAAATCAAGGATAGCATAGGAGGTGAAATCGATGGGATACGGCTTTGGTACGGAAGGCAGGGATGGTCGTGGCTTCTTTGGCGGAGCAGATGATTCGCTGCTGTTCTTCTTCCTGCTTTTGATAATTATTTTCTGCAACTGCGAATTTTTCGATAATGGAAGTGAATTGCTGTTCTTCTTCCTGATACTCGTCTTTCTTTTTGGAGGAGCATTTATAGGAGGCCCCGGTGGCTGCGCCACTGCAGAATAAGCGTTAGGCAACACAAAAAAGAGCGGATCCCCGGAAAAGATTCGCTCTTTTTGCTGCTTCCTTCCTATATTTTGATGTTTTGCCTTCCTGCCGTGATTATTTCTTCATATCAAACCAGCCCTTGTCATCTCTCCCGGCTTCCTGTGATGGATTGCTTTACAGCTATACTATTCCCAACAATCCGCCTTTCTTTCCTGATAAATTCTGTTGCCGGCTGTTCCGGACAGAAAGCTTACTCTCCGTTGGCTATTTCGCCGTTTTTGTCGATGGCAGGAGCACTTGTGATCTCACCCTCCGATATCTCCCAGGTAAACTGACGCCCTTTATTGGTGTCCAGCTGGAACGCCGCCCCTGGTTCAATCAGGTCCGCTCCGCCCTGTAAACTGCCGGATGGATCCACCGTTATCGCACCGGTCTTCTCTTCGACCGCGATGACAACCTGACCAGATGTTATGCTTCCGTCTGCTGCAACTATGGCAATCGCATTGTTCAAAGTGGAAAATGTCGTCCTGTCCGCTGATACCTTTGCCTTTTTCTGATATCCTGTCAGCTTCGGCACGGCAACTGCCGTCAGAATTCCCAGAATCGCAATGACAACAATGAGTTCAATCAGGGTGAATCCCTTTCTGTTTCGGATCTTCTTTCCCTGCTTTTCCATCTGAAATCCTCCCTTGTGAAAAAATAAAGATCATCCCCAGTATTGCCGGTCCAGGCTGCGATATTGAATCGCCTCTGCCAGATGGGCGTCCTGTATGTTTTCTTTCCCCCCCAGATCCGCTATGGTCCGTGCCACACGCAAAATACGGTCATAGGCCCTTGCACTCAGGGACAAAACGCGGAAGGCATCCTTGATCATAAGTTTTTGACTGTCGGTCAGTTTACAATAGGTATCGATTTGCCTGGAACTTAACTGGGCATTGCTGAAAATACCCTTTTTGTGATATCTCTGAAGCTGAATTGCCCGGGCTTTGTCAACGCACCCCTTCATTTCCCGGGAATTTTCTCCTTCCCGCTTGCCGGTCAGTTTTTCAAAACTGACGGGATCCACTTCAATATGCATGTCAAAACGATCCAGAAGAGGGCCGGAAATCCTATCCAGATATCGTGAAATTTGGTGGGGAGTGCAATTGCACTCATGAGACGGGTCACTTGAACGAAAATAGCCACAGGGACATGGATTCATGCTCCCAACCAGCATGAATTTGGAGGGGAAAGAAACACTCCCCTGTGCCCGGGACACGGTAATATAACCATCTTCCAAAGGCTGCCGGAGAACTTCCAGCGCCTCCCTTTTATATTCCGGAAGTTCATCCAGGAAAAGAACTCCATGATGCGCCAGGCTGATTTCCCCTGGCTTGGGCACTCTTCCTCCACCGACGAGGGCAATTCGAGAAACCGTATGATGAGGGGCCCGAAAAGGTCTGGTTCGGATCAATCCCTTCGAAGGATCCAATAAGGCAGCAGCGCTGTAAATCCTGGTGATCTCAAGGGCTTCGGGATAAGTCAGATCCGGCAGAATGGAAGGCAGTCTCTTGGCCAGCATGGTTTTTCCGGTTCCGGGGCTTCCGATCATCAGAATATTGTGACCACCGGCTGCGGCGATCTTTAAAGCCCTTTTGGCTCCTTCCTGACCTTTTACATCAGAATAATCCTCCAGGGCAGGAACCGGATGTTCCGGCAGGGCTTCCCTGTCGGGTTGCCAGGGACGAAGGGTTCCTTCTTGATTCAACGCAGACACCAGATCCCTGAGATGATCAAAGGGATATACGCTCATCGCTTTGACATGGATTGCTTCCGGAGCATTTGCCGTGGAAAGAACCGTTTTATGCTCCGTATCGGATACCGACAGCAGCATAGGCAAAACGCCGTTTACCGGCCGAATGGATCCATCCAGGGACAATTCCCCCAAATAAACCGGGCGGAAATCCGGACTCTCCGTAATCTGACCGGTTGCCTTCAGAATACCGACTGCAATGGCCAGATCATAAGCAGAGCCTTCCTTTTTTGTATCACTGGGAGCCATATTGACCGTAATGCGTTTTACCGGAAAATCAAAGCCACTGTTCTTGATGGCAGAACGAACCCGTTCCCTGGATTCCTTCACTGCGGTATCCGCCAGACCGACAATCTCAAATCCAGGCAGTCCATTGGCAATATCCACTTCAATATCCACAATGTACCCATTGATGCCAAACAGTCCGGAACTTTTTACCTTGGCCAGCATGACAAAGAAGCCCCCCTTCTCTTTGCAGTCCTTTCCTTACAGAGTCTTTCCCTGCAGGATCTTCTTCATGAAGCTCCGGCGATGGATGGGTGACATGCCATATCGCCGGATCGCCTCCACATGTTGTTTTGTGCCGTAACCCTTATGCTGCTCAAAACCATATTGCGGATAGGTTCCTGCCAGCTTGTCCATCATCCGGTCCCGTGTAACCTTTGCAATAATGGAAGCAGCCGCAATGGACTGGGACTTTCCATCCCCGCCTACAATGGACAGTTGAGGGACAGACAGGGATTCCAGGTGCATGGCATCAATCAGAACATACTGCGGCGCTTTTCTGCAGGCATTCACAGCCTGGAACATGGCCTCCATGGTTGCCTGGTAGATATTGATTTCATCGATTCGCTCCGGACCGACCATGCCAACTCCGATTGCCTCCGCCTTGTCAGAAATGATATCATAAAATCTTTCCCGTTTGCCGGCGGTAAGCTTTTTGGAGTCATCCACTCCTTCAATGACCAGATCCGGAGGCAAAATAACACACGCTGCAACAACCGGTCCTGCCAGAGGCCCGCGTCCAACCTCATCCATTCCTCCAACAAGAGCGTACCCTTCGGCCCATAACCGTCTCTCTTCAACTAGCATCGTTTCTGACTTTTCCCTTTGCTTTTGGAGTGCTTCCTGCAGGCGGTAATATTTTACCAGAAGTTTTTTCACACCAATACGGCTGTCTTCTTCCATTGCTGCCAGCAGCTGTTCCGGATTCGGTTCCTTCCGAAGCATACTGCGGACTTCCGGGATGGAAATATTATGTATGTTCACTTTTTCAAAAGCCCCCTTACCTGGAACCTGCCACGCCCTCCTCCGGAATCTCCAATGTGGTCCTGCCCAATAACCCGGATTGATATTCCTTTAACACCTGCCTGGAACTTCTCTCCCTGTCCGGTATCCCACCGGTATCCAGCCAACCGCGGTTTTGCGCAATATCCTGCAGAAGTTCATCGCCATGCTTATTGAAATCCTTCAGGTGATACCGATCTGTCAGAAGCTCCGGATACAGTCCGGCCATCTCCTTCAGAAAGTGGCAGGCAATTTCCTCCTGGTCCATGATCTCTTCCCGGAGGGAACCAGTATATGCCAGATGCAGACCTGTCCTTTCCTGCTCCAATCTGGGCCACAGAAGTCCGGGAGTATCCAGCAATTCAAAATATGGAGTAACCCTTACCCATTGCTTTGCCCTGGTGACGCCAGGGCGGTTGCCGGTTTTTGCTTTCACCGCCCCGGAAAGCCGGTTGATCAGAGAGATCGGAAGAGCACACGTCT
>ENA-UOOM01002286-UOOM01002286.1-fermentation-metagenome-genome-assembly--contig:-NODE-2286-length-16113-cov-18.728609_pt1 | contig 16113 bp, 15 predicted proteins | sample MGYA00245781_ERZ724031 | MGnify/ENA primary metagenome ERZ724031 (study PRJEB28704, sample SAMN03018317) | fermentation metagenome | biome: anthropogenic terrestrial biome; feature: soil... | reverse complement strand
TTCCGGCAACCAGCACATCCGCTCCAGCCTCCACCAGTCTTTTTCCGGTTTCAAGGTTTACACCGCCATCCACTTCAATAAGAGTTTGGGCGTTTTTCCGGAGAATCATATTTTTCAATGCAGCTACTTTTTCAACCGAATGTTCTATAAATTTTTGTCCGCCAAAACCAGGATTAACCGACATGAGCAAAACCATATCTAAATCCTTGATAATGTCTTCGAGCAGCAATACAGGTGTGTGGGGATTTAACGTTACACCCGCTTTCATCCCGTGTTTTTTGATTTCATCAATCACCCGATGCAAATGTGTACTAGCTTCGTAATGTACATTCATCATATATGCTCCGGCTTCAGCAATTTCAGAAACAAATTTTTCAGGTTGTACAATCATCAAATGCACATCCAACGGTTTTTGAGTTTTTGCTTTAAGCAAATTAATAACAGGAAATCCAAATGAAATATTAGGAACAAAAACACCATCCATTATATCGAGATGTATCCAATCGGCTTCACTCCGATTAAGCATCTCAATGTCTTTTTCAAGATTTAGAAAATTTGCTGCCAGCAACGAAGGCGCAACTAAATGACTCATATCGTTATCAATTTAATTGTTCAAAGATAGTAAAAAGTCAATTGATAATGAATGAATTTAAAGGAATAGGCAGTTTTTTCTCTACACGAAGTGAAATTGCGTATTGAAGAATAATGTAAACAATTAAGCGGCCGGGAGTTTTCGCATTAATATTTTCGTTCGATGGGTGCCGCTGAATAAAATCAGGCATGGGTAAGTCTATTTCGTTTATTTTTATAAACGGATTTCACTTTTGTTTATTATTCAGATTGTGAAAAATATTACAAAAAAAGAGCTAACTCTCTTTTTTTGTGTATATTTGCACCGTTTTTAAACATAAAAAAGAAAAAGATTATGAAAAAATTTTCAATCCTGTTTATCACAGCTATCGTTTTGATTTCTTGTCAAAGCAATAAAAATTACAAAATTATCGGAACGGTTACCGATCCTGCCTATGAAGGCACGAACGTGTACGTTCAGGAAATGACTGCCGATCAAATGATATCAGTTGACACAGCTGTTATAAAAAACGGCACATTTACATTCGAAGGTCCGGCAGACTCCACTCTACTGCGCTTTATCGCTCTCGACGAAACGGTAAATCCACAAAAACAATCCAGAGTACTTGCAATATTAGAGCCGGGCAATATCAGTGTTAAATTCGATACAACCGTAACTGTTTCAGGTTCACAATTGAATGACTCATATAACACATTCAGAAAAGATCAGGAAAATGCAACAAAAGAAATTCGCGCACTTTCTCAACAATATCAGGAAGTTGCATCGGCCGGTGCAATGACCGATTCTCTTGACGCTGCACTCAACGCGCAATATGATAAGTTATCGGGCAACATGTCCACAAAAACTGCCGATTTCATTAAAAACAACATTACCAATCCTCTTGGGAAATTCTTGTTTATGACTTCTGCCGAAATGTTTGAACCGGAAACTCAGAGAGAAATTCTCAATTTGACTGATGATGCTTACAAATCACAAGATAACATTAAACGCATCGTTACCCGTCTTGAAAATGCCGAGAAAGTAGCTATCGGTCAAAAATTCGTTGATTTCACTATGCCGGATCCTGATGGAAAAAATGTTTCATTATCAGATTACGCCGGAAAAGGGAAAGTTGTTCTAGTTGATTTCTGGGCAGCATGGTGTGGCCCTTGCCGCGACGAAATGCCTAATGTGGTTGCCGCTTACAACAACTATAAAAACAAAGGTTTTGAAGTTGTGGGTGTTTCTTTAGACAGAGAAAGAGAAAGATGGTTAAGTGGCATAAAAGACATGAATATGACTTGGCCGCAAATGTCTGAACTTAAATTCTGGGATACTCAGGTTGTAGAATTATATGCTTTCCGCGGAATTCCGCACACTGTTCTTTTGGATAAAGACGGAACTATCATTGCCAAAGACCTACGTGGAGCAGAATTACACAACAAACTGAATGAATTGTTAGGACAATAATTTAGTTTTTCTAAAATAACCAAGAGGCCGTACATTTTTGTGCGGCTTTTTTGTTAAAAATAGTGTACATAACAGTTTACTTCACTTTAGTATGAAATAATTATCTATTTTTGTATGAAATAAGACAGACAGAAAAATGACGCTGCGAGTGAAAAAAATTATTATTTACTGTTTGGGAATTTTATTTCTGATTTCGACAGAAAGTGTTTTTGCACAAAAAAACGGATTCACCGTTGTTATCGATCCAGGTCATGGAGGTCGCGATCCTGGTGCAATCGGGTCGAGTTCAAAAGAAAAAGATATTGTACTCTCTGTTGGAAAAAAACTAGGGGAGCTCATCAAAAACAATCATCAGGACGTAAAAATTTTATATACTAGAGATACCGACAAGTTTATTGAGTTAAATAAAAGAGCCGAAATAGCCAATAAAGCGAAAGCCGATTTGTATATTTCACTGCATTGCAATGCACTCGACAGAAGAAGGCAATCTCCGCAAGGCGTTGAGACATTCGTCTTAGGACTGCATCGAAGTAAAGATAACCTGGACGTGGCAAAAGCTGAAAACTCAGTAATCTTATACGAAGACGATTATTCTACAAAGTATCAGGGTTTTAATCCCAATGAACCGGAATCGTACATTATGTTCGAGTTTATGACCGATCAATACCTTCAGCAAAGTGTATACTTTGCATCGCTGGTGCAAAACAGGCTGGTAAATAATTCGAAAAGAGTCAATAGAAACGTGCGGCAAGCTGGTTTTTTAGTACTTCGGGAGGTAGCTATGCCGAGCATTTTGGTGGAGTTGGGCTACATTTCAAATGCCGCCGACGAACGTTACATGAAAACCGAAACCGGACAAAAATCACTTGCCAACTCTGTTTATCTGGCATTCAAAGAATATAAACGTGAATACGATAAAAAAAGCCACGTATTCACCAATTCAGAGCAACGACAAACAGCCGCAACTAATGTATCTGCTACTACAAGTACAAACGCAAGTGAATATCGGGTTCAGTTTCTAACTGCATCACGAAAACTGTCAGAGAATTCCTCTCAGTTGAAAGGGTTAAAACCGGTGGATTATTATGTTGACGGAACTACGTACAAATACACATATGGCAAATCATCTGATCTCAACGAAATAAACAAAACACTCAAGACCGTTCAGACCAAATTCAAAGATGCTTTCATTGTAGAATTCAAAGACGGCAAAAGAATAAAATAAAGAAATAAATTATGCAAAGTCAAAGCAAATTCAGCAGAAATTTCATTATAGGAGTTTCATTTCTTATAGCTTTGGTGCTCCTCTATTTTGGAGTTAATTTCCTGAAAGGTACCAATGTTTTGAAAAAGCAAAACACCTATATTGCCATGTTCGATGATGTTTTAGGACTTTACCCTTCATCGCCGGTATATGTGAACGGATACCAAATCGGGTTAGTAAATGCTATCAGGATGCACAGTTCTAACCCTATTCGTTTTGCTGTAGACATCAATCTCGAAGGTAATTACCGGATACCGAAAGGAAGTTATTTCGAATTTGGATCTGATTTACTGGGTGCATCTACGGTAAGTCTTGTTGCAAACAAAGATGTTTCTGAGTTACTCGTTCCGGGAGACACCTTGTATGGACAACAAAAACAGGGAATGATGAACGGAGTTGCAAACATTGTTCCGAAAGCTGATTCCATTTTGACTCATATTGATTCTGTGGTAATGACACTAAACAAATTGATGGCAAACCCAATGTGGGAACAATCTATAACAGGCATCGGATCCACAGTCGCTCAATTGGATCAATCCAGTAAAAGCATTAATGCAATTACGGCTTCGTTAAGAAAAGATTTACCAACTGTAACGCAAAATCTCACCGCGGTTTCAAACGATTTAAAAGACGTTACGGCTGAATTAAATTCTTTAGAACTTCAAAAAACATTTAGTTCTATTGACGCGACAGTCGATAACTTGAAAATACTGTCATCAAAACTGACAGATACCAATAATTCGTTAGGTAAATTAACTAACGACACGCAGCTACACGATAGTTTGACAAATACCATACATACCGCGACAAAATTGCTCGAAGACATACGTGAAAATCCGGAACGATATTTGAGCATAAGAGTGCGTCTGTTCTAAGTTTCCGAAAATCGAGTTAATTTTTCGATTTCACCTTATATAGAATTATTCTAAATATTGGCTTTGATTTTCGGCTCTCTTAAAACTATTGATTTATTGGTTCTAAGTAACAATAATGTAACTTTTACATCAATATTAAGTTAAATTAATACACTTATCGCAGAACTCTATCAATCAATCAATTACAGTTTTGGATATTTATATAACACACTGTATAACAATCTCATAGCCCTATTCAACTGATAATTAAGCGGGTGTTTTTGTTATAAAATCACAAATAACAAAACGATTTTTTTTTCTCGTTTTTTTTTTGAAAATTTGTATTCTCCAAACTAAGCAGAACCAAAGAAGAAGGAAAATCATTAATTAATTCGAATGAATACTGACTGTAAAATTTTATGGAAGAACTGTCTTGACGTGATTCGTGATATCATTCCCGAAGCTGCGTTCAACACATGGTTTAGTCCTATTGTCCCGTTGAAATATGAAGACAATGTTCTCACCATTCAGGTACCCAGTCAGTTTTTTTACGAATATCTTGAGGATAAATACATCGATCTCATCCAACAAACACTTTACCGCAAAATTGGTGAAGGTACAATTCTAAACTACCGTATTTTGGTAGAAGCAGAAAGCAATACGACCGTTGAGATGCGGGGAGAGCCCAAGCTTTCTATTTCAGATAAAAAAAATCCAAATCCGATTTCTGCAAAAGTCCCCAGCCCTTTCGACAGAGTTGAACCATCGGAGTTCGATTCGCAGATAAATTCAAAATACACCTTCAACAACTTCTTTGAAGGTGAAAGCAACCGCCTGGCGCGCACCGCAGCTGAAGCAGTAGGTTTAAACCCTGCAAAAACAGCTTTTAATCCGCTTTTTGTGTACGGAAAGTCCGGAGTAGGGAAAACACATTTATGCCACGCCATCGGATCAAAAGTTCTTGAATTGTATCCAGACAAAAAAGTACTTTACATAACAGCACATTTGTTCAAAGTGCAGTATACCGATGCTCGCCGCTTCAACACCATAAACGATTTTATCAACTTTTATCAAAGTATCGACGTACTTATTATCGATGACATTCAGGAATTGTCCGGATTGGAAAAAACTCAGAACACTTTTTTTCACATCTTCAATCATCTCCATCAGAACAACAAGCAGTTGGTAATGACATCCGACTGTGCACCAACCGATATGCAGGGACTGGAAGAACGATTACTCACACGTTTTAGATGGGGGTTATCAACAAAGTTGGATCGTCCCGACAAAGAACTACGCAAGAAAATATTAAAGCACAAAGTGCTGACTGATGGTTTGACAATTTCAGATCAGGTAATCGATTTCATCGCCGAAAACGTAACTGAAAATGTGCGTGACCTGGAAGGCATCATTGTTTCGCTAATGGCTCATTCCATCATCAACAACCGCGAGATTGACATTAGTCTGGCACGCCGCGTTATGGAGCAGAACATCCGTTTCGAAAAGAAAAAAATTACCGTGCAAAAGATTCAGGAAACGGTCAGCGATTTCTACAATGTAAAGAGAGACCTGATTCAATCCGCATCCAGAAAAAGAGAAATTGTACAGGCTCGGCAGGTAACCATGTTTTTCATCAAGAGACACACGGAATTATCGCTTTCGCAAATCGGAATCCAGGTGGGTAACCGCAACCACGCCACCGTTCTTCATGCCTGCAATACCATCAGAGATTTATCTGATGTCGACAAAGGTTTCCGTTCGGATATAGATGAAATAGAGCGTCTCTTGCAGTCTTAGTTTCTTTTGCCTTCCTAAATTGGTTTTTCCGCGAATAATTTTCTAATTTTGTTGGCGTATCACTATATTGATGGCCGATGAAATTTCTTCGTTTTTCCGTTTACATTCTTTTTTTCGTATTTCTATCTGGAACATGTAAGCAAAAAGCTTCAGAATCTGTTCAGGTGCCGATATCGGTTTCATATTCTGAATATTACAGCAAAGCAAACGGAAAAAGTGGAGCAGAATTAAAAACAGCACTCTTCGAAATCATCGGCAATCACCATGCAATTTCTTATTCTGAAATTTGGTCTGCATTTGAAAAAACCGATTTAAAACCCGACGGTTCAGTTTGGGATATGTATTCCGATATTCCCAATGGAAAATCGAAATATACATTTTACATCGACCGAAAACGATGCGGCAATTTTCGCCAGGAAGGCGATTGTTACAACCGGGAACACTCTGTCCCAAAAAGCTGGTTCCGTGATGCCGAACCCATGTATTCCGATCTTTTTCACGTTTATCCTACTGATGGTTATGTAAACAATCGCCGTGGGAATCTGCCGTTTGGCGAAGTCGGTATTTTCTCGTGGGAATCCACCAACGGTTCCAGAGTCGGGCAAAATACTTTCGGCAATTATACACAAACCGTATTTGAACCTGTAAATGAGTACAAAGGCGACTTTGCCCGAACATATTTTTATATGGTTACGGCTTATGAAAACGATGTTGCGAACTGGCGCTCCGCCCAAATTGGCGGGAATAAATATCCGGCAATAAAAGATTGGTCCGTGGAAATGTTCCTCAAATGGCATCGCCAAGATCCGGTGAGCGAAAAAGAGCTAAATCGAAACGAAACTGTTTTTGGCATTCAGAAAAACAGGAACCCGTTTATCGATTATCCTGAATTAGTGGAGCACGTTTGGGGCAACAAGAAAAACCAACCTTTTAGCTTGAAGTAGGATTGATGATGAAAAAATATATTTTATTGTTTTTGTTTTTTGTGTCGTTGACAATTGCCCATTCACAACCGGTAAAAATGGCAATTATCAGCGATGTACACTTTCTAAGTTCAGAAATAGCTCAACCGGGAATTGCATTGGAAAGGTATGAAACTGCGTCAGGGCGAAACGTTTCTGATTTACATGCTGTTCTCGACAAAACACTCGCCGAAATTGAAGCGGCAAAAACAGATATATTGCTGATAACCGGAGATATCACAAACCACGGCGAACGTCAAAGCCATATCGATTTTATCGAAAAAATAATACCTTTGCGGCAACGCGGCATGCGTATTTTTGTAGTTCCCGGAAATCACGATATCAACATCCCCGATTCTAGAACGTATATCGGCGACACACCTTCTCCAACCGAGAGCATTTCGGCGGAAGAGTTTGCAGAATTTTACAAGTCGTTCGGCTTTGGCGATGCACTAAAACGTGATAGTGAATCGTTAAGCTATCTCGCTGAAATTAATAAAGAAACATGGTTGCTTTGTTTCGATACAAATCGATATGCGGAGCATAAAACTACATCCATTTCGGGTGGGCGAATTCTTCCATCAACAATGAATTGGGCACTCGAAATTCTTCGGGAAGCAAATGCGAAAAATATTACTGTGTTGGGAATGATGCATCACGGCACCATCGAACATATGCCATATCAAGCCACATTTTTCCCTAACCATTTATTAGAAAACTGGGAATCAACGGCCAAAACCCTTGCCGATGCCAAATTGGAAATTGTATTCACGGGACATTTCCATTCTAATGATATTTCGCAACTCACGACTTCCACAGGAAACACAATATATGACGTGGAAACCGGAAGTTTGTCGCAATATCCGTTTCCTTACAGGTTGATTACGCTTGACGGGAAATCGCTTTCCATAGAAACCAGTTTTATTAATTCTATTCCCGGCATACCCGATTTGCAGGAAAAATACCGTAAAAAAATGGAGACGATTATTCGCCGAGGAATTAAAACACGACTTCAACAAGCAGAAATACCCATTGCCGCCGATGCCCGGGAAGCGTTAATTGAACTGCTCACCCACATAAATATTTTGCACCTGAAAGGCGATGAAGTGCTGGATGAGAACACACTACATTCCATCAAACAATTTGCAACGTTAATGGATAGTGAAGATTTTGATATTGAATCGTTTCAACTTGATTTTCCACCTGCGGATAATAAACTGGAGATCAATCTTAAATGAAACATCACACGGCATTAGATATTTGTCTTCGTCCCAATTGCATTGAAGCAGGCTGCGATGAAGCAGGGCGAGGCTGCTTAGCCGGGCCTGTTTTTGCTGCTGCTGTAATTCTCCCACCCGATTTTCGATGCGATGAGCTTAATGATTCCAAACAATTATCGGAAAAAGACAGAAATCGGCTGCGATCGATAATCGAACAAAATGCTTTGTGCTACGCCGTTGAGATTTGTTCACCGGAAGAAATTGACGAAATAAACATTCTGTGGGCATCGATAAAGGCTATGCACAAAGCATTAGCGAAGCTAACCGTAAGGCCGGAACATATTTTGGTGGACGGCAACCGGTTCCGTCCGTTCGAAAACATTCCACATACGCTTGTGGTTAAGGGCGACGGCAAATACTTGTCTATTGCGGCGGCATCGGTGCTGGCAAAAACTTATCGGGATGAGTATATGCAAAATTTACACACCCAATTTCCTGTTTACGATTGGGCATCCAACAAGGGTTATCCCACTAAAACCCATCGAGAAGCAATAAAAAAATATGGAATAACGGAACATCATCGGAAAAGTTTTAATTTGGTGGAGAGGCAGTTGGTGATTGTTTGGTAGGTTGAAAATTAGTTTGTATATTCGCAATATATCGTAAAACCAAAAATACTTATTATGAGACACAATATTATTTCGATACTGTTTGTATCAATTCTTATCTCATCTTTTTTCAGTTGTGAAAGAAATTTTGACGAAGTAATTGCTTCTAATAAACTTGTTTTAATTCATTCTGTATTTTCTGACTCTCTTTTAGTGATGTATAATTCCTTTATCGGCAGTGATAACGGAGCTGTTTTAGAGAAAGACACTACTTTAAAAAACGTCTGGTTTCTTGAAAGTTATAATTTTCATAAAAAAATTAAGCAAACGAACTTTACTTTTATTGAAGGAAAAGATAGCGTCTATGCAAAAGGGATCATACATATTGGAAGAAACATCAATTACAAAGATGAAAATAAACCTGATATGTGGGCAGCATCAATTTCACATAATCATAAATTTCAATACAAATTTCAAAATAATAAATTTATGCTTAAAATGCCTGAAGAACACCGTCAACCTGGTCAGGAATGGATGACAGTCGGCTATGGCGATATTAATAAATTTTCTATCTTTTTTGAAACAAAAACAATTTTTTCAGTAGGCAATGCCAGTTCGTATAGAGGTTCTTATGCATTCATCGATCCAAATACTATTGAACTGATTTCAGCAATTGATTATATGAATGTTTTTTTTGATGAAGCAAGTAACTGGGTATATTATAATTCATTTTCACCTAAAAATTTTCCAGAACGATATAGAGCTTTCGGTTATATTATGAGATATGACTTTACTCTTCAGAAAAAGGATAAAATCTAATAAAAACTCGAACTCCTTACCTCAAAATTGGCGTAATTTTTTATTGACCTTTCAACAATTGTATCGATTTCACTGGGAGTATAACCCGCAAATTCCCTGAAATCTCGTATCAGGTGCATTTGATCGTAATAATTGAAAATATGCGCTACATCTGTCCATTTCAACTCCGGATTCAGTTCTTTCAGAGCATACGCTTTTGAAAAACGTTTTATTCGCAGATATAATTTGGGCGGCATCCCAAGTCTTTCATTGCAAATCCTCTCAAACTGGCGAGCACTTATATTTGCCGAACGCGACAATTCATCCACACTTTGAAATATCTCCATTTCCTCCAGCATAAGGTCAATCTTGCTTTGTTTACTAGCTGTTTTTGCGATTTTCAGAAAAAATTCATCCAAATATACTTTTAACATCAAAGGTTTCTGAACTTGTTTTAGTTTTTCCATTAGTTCCGTACCATGATTGTTAAAAACATCTCCACCTTTCAGGTAACTATCAGCAAGACGATGCATGGGAAATCCATTTAGCATATAGTGTTGTGCACAAGGTTTCAGTTTGATAGCTAACATCCGGTGTTTTCGGTTAAGATTGAGATTCACAGGCCTTGTCTGTGGGCCAACGATAACAAACTCTTTCACCTCTTCAGTTCTTTCCTGAGAGCTAACGGTAATAGGATCTTCCAGATATATGGCAATGAATTTTTTGTGCGTGGGAGTGAATAAGTATTGATTCGATGATTGAATAGAAGAGAAATCAATCTCATTATATACGTAGAAGTAAATGAGATGTTCCAAGGCAGGATGAGGTTTAAATAGAATCATAGCGCATCCTTTTAATTAATTTTAACAATAAATGTCGCATTTGTACTATTTATCGGCTCGATTCAGGTTTAATTTTGAATCATTCTAAATAACACTTAATAAACAAAAAAAGTTTTCGTAAAGATCAATGATTTCATGGTCAAATACAAAAATCCCGGAGTATATATTGAAGGGATTCCGGAATATATATCTCCCATTTGTTTCGCCTCGGAAAATCTTGTTTTCCTGATGGTGGATTTTGATTCCAGACATCTGGGCGGCAGCACCATCAATGAACGGTTCCTACAGGCAGCCAAAGAATATGCTTTTTTCCTTTGGCAAACCAGACATCCCGATTTTCAACCGAAATAAAAAAATTACAGATATGAAACGATTAATGCTTTATTTTCTGATTTTATTTATTACTCAATTTTCAATCGCCCAGGTAGTTACTACCGGAAATTATCACAAACATGACAGCATCAAGGCGTATGTAGATTTTCTGGAGAAACCGCACAAGTCAGCTAAAGACTACATTATCGGTCTATTCGATAAGTATGATTTTGTGGTATTCGTAGAACGGCAGCATCCGGAAATGCTTCAGTACGAACTGTTGATGGATATTTTTAAAGATAAAAGATTTCAGGAGCAGGTAGGCCATATTTTCCATGAAATAGGCGGCGGCATGTGGGATAAGGAATATAACGATTACCTGCATGCACCCAACCTGACACGGGAACAATCGTATCAGCGGGCGCTCGAAATTCAGCGGAAAATGAGCTGGTATCCGGTGTGGGCACGCCCCAATTATAATATGATGCTCACGGGACTCTACGAAATCAACCGCGATTTACCCTGTGACAAAAAGTTGTCTCTACATCCAACAGACATTGGTGTAGATTGGGATAAAGTTACAAATGAAGAATTTATAATGCAAAATGTGATCATGCAGCAGTTTGTTAGAGACAGCGTTATGACCGATAATATAATGAAAGTGATTAATTCAAATCAAGGAAAACGAAAGAAATATTTTGCTATTTTGAATTCCGTGCATGGAACCTTTCAAAAGACAAAAATTTACGGACAACCATATGTTCCGGTATTATGGTATCTTGAAAAAAGATATTCCGGTAAAATTGCCAACGTATTAATTAATATGCAGAATTTTCGCGGTCAGAACTCAACTATATCCGAACCAATGGAAGATGGTAGAATTGATGCTGCCTTTGAATATTTGAGTTTGGATAATGTTGGATTTAATTTTAACGGTTCTCCCTTTGCCGATTTGAAAGACAGGATTTTTGAAGAATATGATAATTTGACTCTTGGAGAAAAGTACACCGGCTTTGTTTTTTACGGTTCCATCCCAAATCAAGTACATCAGGAAGGCCTTGAGGGACTAATTGACAGAAAATTTGCACAGGAAATTCTAAGAAGAAGTTTTCTTTTTCCCAGTTTCAACTTAAAATATCCGCAACCTGAGGATGCTTTTTCATATTACAATTCAATTTACAATTATAAAAAAAGAACTCTTGATAATGATTTAGCTTCAAGCTGGGCGGATGTCATGAAATGGCTTTTAAAGCCAGAACCAAAAATAACAAACAGCATCTTTCAGACCCATGAAGATTCTCTTTCACTTTCATCTTTTGTTGAATTCATCGATACCGAACTCTATAACAAAGCGAGAAAAGTCGGCTTTTTGATGATACCTGATTACTCACTGCGCATGAAAACAACCCCGGCAATGAATTATTATGACGGCAATTACAACATCCATTACCCATACTGGCACCAATTGGACACAGTTACAAAAAATGCGTTGCTAACCATTTCTGATGATGAAAATAATGCAAAAAGGAATTTCGGGATATTCTTTAATACCTATTTTATTCCACACGCTTTTGCCAATTATCTGATGCATGTGCAAGGTGAACAAGCGAAATCCGCCACGTTTGAAGGCGAGCAGTTTGCCAGCGAAATGAACCTTTTGTTCTGGAGGGATTACCAAGGATTCGAACGGCATATAAAGATGATGTACGAAATGGCAGAAAAGTTAATACCAAAACTGAAGAATCCTGTACCTTCCGGTGAAAATGAAGCGGATTGGTACAATAAAAATTACCACCGCCTGACGCAGTCCGCGGATCCTTCTGCTTACTGGTATTTCCAGTTTTCGCAATTCATGAAAGCCTATGAAAATGAGAATTTGAAAAGTTTGAAACTGCGGGATTTTCTGGTGAAATATAAAAATGAAACTGAGAAATTGAATAAATAAAAATCCTATGAAAAAATATTTGTTCCTATTTGCCATTTGTTTTTCCCTATCGCTGAATGCTCAACATCCGGAAATAAAAACCTATGTCGATTTTTTGAAAACGCAGAATACATCCGCCAAAGATTATTTGATCAGTCTTTTTGATCAGTACGACATTGTGATCTTTTCGGAAAGGATTCATTTGGAACTGACACAGTACGAACTACTTCACGATGTTTTTTCTGATCCACGGTTTCAGCAGAAATCGGGACATATCTTTATGGAAATGGGCGGTTCCAATTTTGACAAACCCATAAACGAATATCTCCACGCTGATAATTTAAGTGAAGATGAAAGCCGGAAACGAGCCATCGATATTCAGCGAAACTCCACCTGGTATCCGGTTTGGCAAAGGTACAATTATCATCATCTGCTCACCGGGCTGTACAAGATAAATTCCGGACTTCGAAAAGATAAAAAGCTGTCGCTGCATCCTACCGATATTGCCGTGGACTGGTCAAAAATTCTTACCAAAGAAGATGTGGTAAAAAATATCCGCAACAAAGAATCCATGATGGGTCGCGATAGCGTGATGGCTGTCAACATTACTGCAAAAATCAAAGAACTGGAAGCAAAAGGTGAAAAACGCCAAAAATATTTTGTTATTCTGAATTCTGCACATGCCATGAAGCACGATTACAACCTGATGGGGTTTCAGGTTAAACCAGTCGGAGCTTATCTTTCCGAAAATTTCCCGGGAAAAGTTGCTAACGTATTGCTAAATTCTGAAGCCATTGGCAACTTGTCTTCCACCACAAATTTAGGTTTTTTCCCACCCATACTCAACGGGAAATGGGATGCAGCATTCCATCATCTCGGTAAAGACGATCTCGGTTTTGACCTGGACAAAAGTCCAATAGCTGACAGTCTTTTTCAAAATATGCCTTTGGTAGAGAAAGGAGTGACAAACCGGCAGGCATACACGGGATATGTTTACTATCGCCATTATCCGAATTTTGTGAATGTGAATGGCGTAGATGGATTAATTGATGAGGAATTCAAAATAGAGCTCGCAAGGCGAAGTGCAATTTTTTATAAACCGCCTACCATTTCCAAGGAAGAATTGTATGCTAATTTCTACAATAATTTTGGACGCAAAAATTCCACTGTTCCTGAATTCGTAGTTGAATACTGGCAGAAGGTGATGCAGTGGAATGAAAAATCAAACGAAAAATAAATTACAAAATACTTTGAACTATGAAAAAAACGCTTTTATTTCTCCTGATTGCTTCCAGCTTCACGGTTGCAAAAGCCCAATATCAACACGATTCCATCAAAATCGAGCATGGATATCTCCATTATTACACCAAGGGTGAAGGCAAACCACTGATATTATTACAGGGTGGTCCGGGGTTTTCATCCTTTTACATGCGCGCTATCGCCGATTCGCTGGATGGTTACAAAACTGTGTTGGTGGATTTTGAAGGCACCGGTCGGTCACAATACCGAAAAGCAGACCCGACTTGGGTATCAATGGACAACTTGGTAGGTAATGTGGAACTGGTCAGAAAAAAGCTCGGTATAAATAACTGGACAGCGATTGGTCACAGTTACGGCGGCATGTTTGCGCTTTATTATGCGGTAAAACATCCGGAAATCGTATCAAAAGTAATTTCTGTATCCGGTGCCGGAACCGATAATAAGTTTCAGCAATATTATACCACCAATATTATGTCAAGATTTACTCCGGAGGATATGAAAAAGATGGCTGAGATCCGCTCTTCGACTACATTGAAGGAAACCGAGAAGTCCATTCAGGAAGTGCTGGTTATGACCCCGGCCATATTTTACGACCGCTCTAAAGCGCCAAGATTTATGAACAATATTCCGCCGGATGAAATGAAAATGGTTATGAATGGAGATTATTTCCAAAGTATGTTCATAGAATTGAACAAACTTGATTTCGGTAAAGACGTTTATCAACTCAACACACCCATCAGGATTATTCAAGGACGGCAGGATGCAATCGGTGAAGCTGTGCCGGTTCTTTTGAATGAGCGCTCAAAAGACTCCAAACTCTTTTTTGTTGAACGGTCGGCACATGCGCCCTGGGCGGAACAACCCGAAATTTTCTTCAAAGTATTAAAAGATTTCCTAATCAATTAAAAAACATGAAAACCATCTTTTCATTCATAGTACTGATGTTCCTCTTTCAGAGTGCGAATGCCCAGTACAAACACGATTCCATCAAAATCGAGCACGGATATCTGCATTATTATACCAAAGGTGAAGGCAAACCTGTCGTATTACTTCAGGGAGGTCCCGGCTTTTCGTCCTTTTACATGCGGGGCATTGCCGATTTACTGGATGGTTACAAAACTATCCTTGTGGATTATCAGGGAACCGGACGCTCGCACAGAAAGATTGACTCTACCTGGGTTGGGATTGATAAAGTGATACAAGATGTGGAAACTGTCCGTAAAAAATTGAATATCAGTGATTGGACAGTTATCGGCCACAGCTATGGAGGGCTTTTCGGAATGTATTATGCCATAAAATTCCCCAATGTTGTAAACAAAGTCATTCCCGTAGCCGGCACCCATACAGATAACAAGTTTCAGAAATATTATTTTGACAATATCTCTATGGGATTTACCAAGGAAGATAAAGCACAAATGAATAAGATCATGAAAGATCCTAACCGGACAATGGATGAAAAAACGGTGGAAATTATCATGCTTCAGACCAAAGCCGGGTATTTCTTCAACAGGAAATTTGGAGAAATCTTTTTCAATTCCTTTCCTCCACATGAAATGCAAATGCTGTACAATTTGAAATTCGGTGAGGCTTTTGCCCAACGTCCCGCGTTTATGAACATAGATATCGGCAAGGCGGTTTACGCGCTTGATAAGCCTATCCGTATCATTAGCGGTCGTCAGGATCCCGGCGGTGAAGGAAGCTCAGTCCTCCTGAATGAAAGGAGCAAAAATTCCAAAATTGTCTTTATTGAAAAATCAGGTCATTTCCCGTGGGTGGAACAGCCGGCAGATTTCTTTAAAACCCTGAATGCTTTTCTGGAAAATTAAATCAACAAAAAACAGAGTTTACAGCCAATGCCGCAATGCCAATTACAATGTTTTCAGCATGAGCAGGAGCAAGAAGACAACTAAATGAAATTATCATTAAATAAAACCAAACGTTGACTAAATTTGTTTTAACGAGGTGTTTAGCATTTCAGTTTCTGCATCCTAAAAAGTCACAGCATATTTTCAATCTTTGAGATTCTCACTTTCGGCTAAAAACATGAAAATTAAGGTAAACAACACTCAACTGGAAATCTTTGATGGCGCAACAGTTTTAGATGCGTTACGGGTTTATCATAAGCATCGGAAAAGAAAATTTCCAAAGGTGTTGCCAACGATTTATGATGTTTATGGAAACAAGGTTGCACCCGATGGAGAATTAACTGAAGGAAATGCATTATTTATAAA